>Ga0114968_10003357_pt1 | contig 12043 bp, 2 predicted proteins | sample M_130807_EF_Meta_FD_87020 | JGI IMG/M metagenome (GOLD analysis project Ga0114968, IMG submission 87020) | Freshwater microbial communities from Lake Montjoie, Canada to study carbon cycling - M_130807_EF_MetaG | ecosystem: Environmental > Aquatic > Freshwater > Lake | place: Lake Montjoie... | reverse complement strand
TTCGTGAAGGTGACATCCGGATTGGTAAGGGTAAGCGGCCCAAGGGTGATGGACTTTGGCGGACTGCTCGGCGTGGACGATGCGGCTGACGCAGAGGGTGCTCCGGGAGCTGCGGGTGCCGGTGGTGAGTAGCCCGGCTGTCTGTCTGGAAGAATGTCGAACGTGGTGGGAACAAGGCTGTCGAGTTTGAAGCCGTCATCTCCGCCGTAGTGGAACATGCCATCACCAGCGACTGTGACCATCACGCGGCCATCCACCTTGAGGCTGATGCCCAGGCCGGTGAAGCCCACGTTGGTCAAAGTCGTTCCTGCGGTCTTGCTGCGGGTGATGTTGAACGAGCCGGACAGGGTGATCACATCACCGAACTGAATTTCACCACCCGTGATGATGACCTGCTGCACGCCGTCAGCATAGGTCACACCGCCAAGAGTCACCGAGGAACCGAAGGATTTATAAGTCACGGAAGCCGCCGTGAGTTTGAACAGCACAGGGTCGCCAAACTCCAGGCTGGCATTCGTGATCTTGGTGATGCTTTCGCCATTTGGGCCGTTCGGCTGACTGGCGTAGCTGCCTTTGATGGTGATGTCACCGATCTTGATGATCGCATCGGACATCGCGACGGTGTTGAACGGCGTGCCGTTCTTTGCCACCTCGGTCGCGCTGAAGACCACGGGTGCCTGAACCGCGAGCACTGGCACCAGCTCGTTGACGGCGAAGGTCGTGGTATTGCGGCGGAATGTGACGGTGGCCTGGGCGCTGACAGAGCCGCCAGCGGTTAGATACCCGGTGGTGGATGCTTGCAAGGCGTAGCCGAGCGAGGTGTTGTTGGAGGTTTTGCGGAAGAGGACCAGGCCGAGGGTGCCATCGGTGAGGCCGTATTTGCTGCCATCTCCCAAGCCAGTGACGTTGGCAGCGCCGATTTTGATTTTCGTGGTGTCGGCGGAGCTGTCCGTGGTCTTGGAGAAACCGAAGTCACCCGACAGCGTGAGGAAGCCGGCGATGGTGACGGAGGCACTGCCACCGATGGCAAGATAAGGATTGGCCACGGTGCCGGTGTCCACCTTCAGCGGAGCGCTGAGTGAGCCCACGGTCATCGTCTTGTTGACTGCGGCTCCGGTGGTGTTGTAACCGACGGAGAGCGTGGTGATCGTAAGGCTGAGCACGCTGGACATGTCCACCGGGATCGTGAGCACAGGCGTGCCACTGGCTTGCAGAGCTACGGAGCCATCCGATTTCATCAGCATGGCCAGCGAGGCTCCGGTGAGGCCCACGCTGAATCCGCCGCCCGACATGATGGCGCTGGCATTGGTGGCGACGGTCACGATGTCAGAGCCGGATTTTTGGAAGCCGAAGTTGCCGCTGAGGGTGACGAAGTTCGAAATCGTGGCGTTCAGTCCGGTCGCGGTCACCGCCGTGGTGTTCGCGGCCACATTCACCGTTGCAGCGATGCCGCCAACATTGAGGGTCGTATTCACCGCAGCGGCGGTGTTATTATAGGCCACGCTGACACTCGTTGCTGTCACTGTGGCGAAATCAACGGGCAGCACGAGGCGTGGTGCGCCGCTGGCCTGGAGAATCGTGCCACCGCCATCCTTGATAATAAGGCCCAGCGTGGCGTTGGTCACGCCGACTTCCGTGCTGCCAACCTTCAGCGTCGCGCTGGCACCCGAGGCGGCGATGACCATGTCGCTGCCGCTCTTCTGGAAGCCAAAGTTCCCCTTCAGCGTCACGAAGTCGAGCAGCGTGGCTTCGAAGCCGGTGACGCTGACCGAGGTGGTGTTGTTGGCCACGACGATCGGCGCGGTGAGGCTGCCGATGACCACACTGGTGTTCACATCCGCTCCGGTGTTGTTGTAGCTGACGGTGACGCTGGTGGCGGAAATGCCGTTGAAATTGCCAGGCAGCACCAGGCGCGGCGTGCCACTGGCCTGCAGCGCGATCTTGCCAGCAGCGGTCACCACCATGCCGAGCGTGGCACTCGTCACGCCCACTTCAAAGGAACCGACCGTCAGCGTCGCGCTGGCTCCGTTCACCGCCACCGCCATGTCGTTGCCGGACTTCTTGAAGCCGAAGTCACCCTTCAGCGTGACGAAATTCGCGATCGAGGCCTGGAAGCCGATCATCGTCACGGCAACCGTGTTGTCATCCACCACAATCGGAGCGCTCACAGCACCCACCGTCACCGTGGTGTTCACATTCGCTCCGGTGTTGTTGAAGGCGATGGAAGCCGAAGTCGCGGACACACTCGCGAAGGCGGTACCAAGATTGAAGTTCAACGTTCCGCTGCCTTGCAGGGCGATCTTGCCGTCAGACTTCAGGATGAGGCCCAGCATCGCTCCTGTCATACCCACCGAGAGGCCGCTGGCAGTCAGATTCGCGGACGCATTCTGCCCCACCACGATGATGTCGCCACCGATGGACTTCCTGAAACCGAAATCGCCAGTCAGCGTGACAAAGTTCACGATGGTGGCGATGAAGCCGGTCGTGGAGATTGCCGTGACACCATCGGCGACATCGATCGTAGCTGTCGCTGTGCCCACCGTGACGCTCGTGTTCACAGCCGCTCCGGTGTTGTTGTATTTCACCGTGACGTTCGTGGCGCTCGCGCTGGCGAAGCTGGCGCCGAGGTTCATCGCGAAGGCACCCGACGCATCGAGGGCGATCTTGCCGTTCGATTGGATGAGCAGCCCAATGGTGGCGTTGCTCACACCAATTTGGATATCTGATCCAGCAGTCAGCTTGGCGCTCGCTCCCGTGCCTGCAAGCACGATGTCGCCACTGGTGGTCTTCCTGAAGCCGAAGTTGCCGCTGATGGTGACGAACTCGCTGATCGTTGCCACCAAGCCTGTCGCAGTGATCGCCGTGGTGTTGTTCGCCACATTGATCGTGGCTGAGACAGCGCCGGCGGTCAGCGTGGTGTTCACATCAGCGCCGGTATTGTTGTAAGCCACCGTCACCGATGCGGCGGAGACGCTGGCAAAACCGGTTCCCAGCTTCATATCCTGTAGGCCGGTGGCCTGCATGGCGATCTTGCCGTCCGCCTTGAGGATCATGCCGATCGTCGCTCCAGTGACACCGATGCTCTGGCTGCCGGATGTCAGCGTGGCACCTGCGTCGTTCGCGATCACGTTGATGTCACCGCCAGGAGTCTGCTGGAACCCGAAATCACCGCTAAGTGTCACGAACTGATTGATCGTCGCATTCAGGCCAGTGGCGGTGACCTCCGTGATGCCAGCCTTGGCTTTCAAGCTCTGCGTGATGGAGCCCACGGTGAAGGTGCGATCCTGATCGACGCCGGTGTTGTTGAAGTTCAGGCCCGCTCTGGTGGCGCTGACACCCACCAAGCCACCGCCGAGACTGGCCTGCAAAGCACCCGAGCCGCTCACGGCGACGGTCGGCTTGGAAGTCAGCGTGGCACCTTTTTTAATGACCATGGCCATCGTGCCGCCACTGATGCCGAGATCGATGACACTCGAAGGTGTGGTTGGCAGCAGCTTCGCGCTGACATTTTGACCGACACCAATGATCTCGGAACGATTCGCAGCGAGCGCGAATCCGAAGTCGCCTTTGAAGTCAACGACGTTGTTCAGGATGGCGTAGAAGCCTTTGATGTTCATCTCCGCCAGGCCCTTCTCCACCTGCACGCCCTTGGCGTTGCCATTCACGTCCTTGGCGCTGCCATTCACATCCACCCCCGTATTATTAAACTTCACCGAAACTTCCTGGGCACCGATGCTGCCGATGTCTGCGAGACCCAGATCGAATTTTGGCAGGCCATGGATGTCGAGAGCGAACTTGCCGAAACCGTCAATTAGCATACCAAAGTCGGCGTTGATCGTGCCGATACTGAAGCCTGGGATAGAGAGGTTGATGCCCATGTTGATTCCAGCGATGCTGAAACCACCGAGGCCGAAGTCACCGAGGTTCGGCAGACTTCCCAGCGAGGGCAATGAAGGCAGGCTGCCGAAATTGTAGTCTGGGAAGTCCGGCAGATTCGCGGTCGGCCAGGCGGGCAGACCGGGCAGACCGGGCAATGTCGGCAGACTCACACCGCCGAAGTCAGGGATCGTCGGTAGATTGATATTAGGCAGGCTCGGATCCCAAGTTGGCAGGCTGGGGAAGCCCGGCAGGTTGAAGTCGCCGAGGGTGAGCATCTTGAAGCTGAGGTCGCCGAAGATGTCGATGAAGTCGAGGATCTGCGCGCGGAAGTTGAAGGCGCTGACCGAGACAGTGCTCTTTTTAACACTGATGGCCTGGGAGAGGCTGCCAACGGTGACCGTGGTGTTCACATCCACGCCGGTGTTGTTAAACTCAACCTTGACCCTGTCCGCCGTGACGGAACCCACTGTGAAGCTGCCGGAACCGAGGTTCAGCACCAGCCCGCCCTCCGCCTGCAACACCACACGGTTCAAAGAATTGATAATCATCCCCAGCTTGCCGTTGGTGATGCCGACAGTCAGAACGCTGCCGACCGTGAGCTTTGCATCCACATTCTGCCCGATCACAATCAGTCCATCACCGGTCTTCTTGAAGCCGAGGTCCCCAGTGATCTTCACGAAGTTGTTGATGGTCGCGTTGAACCCGACCGCTGAGACCTCGCTGACATTGTTCAAAGCATTGAGCGATGCGCTGAGAGAGCCGATGGACAGCGTGCGCGCCACAGCCGCACCTGTGTTGTTGTACTTCACCGTCACGCTCGAAGCGGTGGCGCTGGCAAAACTCGGCCCCAGGTTGATGTCCGCCGCGCCACTGCCGTCGATGGCCAGAGTGCCGTCACTCTTCAGCAGCAGGCCGATCGTCCCATTGCTCAGCCCTGAATGCACCACGCTGCTGACGCTCATGCTTGCAGCCGCGCCGGTGGCCAACGCGAGAAGATCGCTACCGCTCTTTTGGAAACCGAAGTTTCCAGAAAGCGTGACGAAGTTCGTGATGCTGGCCGTGAAGCCCGTGACAGTGACAGTACTATAAGGAGAGGCGACGGAGCCAGTCTGCAGGTTGAGCGTCTGGCTGACGCCGCTGCCGGTCAGGGTCTGGCTGACGGCGGCACCCGTCGTATTGTATTCCACCGCAATGCTGGCGGCGCTCGGCGTGCCGAAGGTGGTCGGCAGCGTCAGCACAGGAGTGCCCGAGGCACTGAGGGCGATGCCGCCGGTGGATTTGAGCAAGAGGCCCAAGGTGGCGCTGGTCACACCCACGGTGGCAACCGAGGTGGTCAGAAGCGCACTGGCGTTGTTGGCGACGATTTCGAGGTCACCCGCGCTCTTCTTAAAGCTGAAGTCACCAGTGAGAGAGGCGGAGCCGTTCACATCCACACTCAAACCAGTCCCGGCAAGTGACTGCACCCCGGCGGCGATCACGGGCATGTTCACCGAGACTCCGCTGACCGTGACAGTCTGACTCGTGGTGGCCGAGGCGGTGGTGTTTTCGGTCAGGGTGACCGTTCCAGAAGCATTGACGAAACTTGACCCCGCCGTGATGGCAAACTGACCGGTTCCATAGACGACCCGGGTGCCGTTCGAGTTGAGCAGCACCGCAATCTTCGCCGCGCTGATGCCCACCGAAGCGGTGCCTGCTGAGAGCAGGGCGCTGGCGTTTTGCGCGACGAGGGTGATCAGGCTGCCGGTTTTCTGAACTCCGAAGATCCCGCTCAGAGTGGCGAACCCGCTGATGGAAAGATCCAGGCTGGCGGAAACTGCGGGAGGGTTGGTGAAGTAATCGTTGAAGAGTTTGCCCAGCGCGTCGCGGGCGGACTGGAGACCGGCGGAGATTTGCAGGCCGAGCGTGCCGACTGCGTTGCCCGGAAGTTCCTTCACCACCAGCTGCAGCTTGCTGGCCGTTTGGACGATCTCGAAATAGAGACCCCCATTATTAAAGAGGCCGGTCGCATTGGCGAAGGTTCCAGTCACGCTGCCCGCCGTCAAAAGATCAAATGTCTGGCCGGCGGAAATGCTGAAGCCGTTGCTGATGCTGACGGCCAAAGTCCCATTCAAGGCTGCGGTTCCGGAAACCGTCGGGGAGGTATAATTGGTGCCGCCGATTCCGACAGTGACTGTCGAACCGATTGTCACACTGGTCGTGTCCCCGCTGCTGAGAGTCACGCTTGGCAGCGAATCGAGCAGGCTATTATAAGAGGCCATGGCCCCGGCGGCAAACGGGACACCCACATCAATGGTACCCGTTTGATACTCCAAGCGCCAGTCGCCACCCAGATTGGCGGCTCCGGTCGCGTTGGTCGAGGCGGCAACATCGGCACCCGTGAGCTGTGCGAGGTGAGAAACGAATTGTGCACCTTTGTCACTTTCAGCCACATCGCAGCCATACAGCAAAATGTCACCGCCAGTTTTCAGGGAGTCACCCCATGATACAATGCTCTGCTGGTTTTCGGTCAGCTTGGAGTCGTTGAGGACCAGGTTGCCCAACCTCAGGGCACCGTCGCCGCCATGCGCTAAGATGTGGATCGCGTCCAGATTGTGGTAGGACTTCAGCAGCTCGGTGATTTGCTGGATGCCGTTGGACTGAGTGTCCAAAACGACCACCTGAACATTGCTGTTACCACCTTGCAGCCCTTCGATCAGGGGGCTAAAACCGCTCACGGCACCATCAATGATGATCAGCTGCGCGGGCACGGACACCGAACCGGATGTGGCACCCGTTCCGTTGTTTTGATAAATCGTTGTATTTGAACCATTTGTTACGACAGAGGAAGAATCGGCAGTGGCCGGGGGGCCGTTGGCAGCGTGAAGTGTGTCCACCAGTTCACCGGTCATGGCATTGCTGGCAGGCACCGCTTTGGAAGCTGTTAATCCCGCCTCAAGTGCGGTAGGAAGGAGTGGCTCGGCGGCTGGTTTGCCGGATTCATCTGCGGCTTTGACCGTCTTGAGTTCAGCCGACTTGTCGGCGTTTTCGGGAGTCAGCGGCTGTTGTTCGAGCGTGGCCGCCGCAGGAAGTGCCTCTGTCTTGCCGAAAACCGAATGTGTCATCGCGGCACTCGGAGTGGCTGTGATGTCTGCATTCAGCGAGGTGCTGCTGGGGATCATCAAGACCACCTGATCCGCCGAAGCGGTAGGTGACGGTAGTGGTGGAGCCAGGTCCACGACCGGTTGCGGCAGGTCCACCGGCGCTCCCGAAAGCAGGATGCGCGGTTCCATCATCTCCAGTACAAAATCACCACCCTCGCGCCGGAGGGCGCGGGAGGAGGATTTGGACTGGGGAAGAAGCATGGACATGGCCAATTGGCTCAACTGAAAATCTTGTGCAGCGAGTCACGACTTTTCGAAATCGGACCTCTGCGCTTCTTTACCCACAGGATTACGGAATACTTGTTACCGCAAATTTTGCACTATTTTCATGCCCCATGGTGAAACCCAGTGAGCGGCGGATCTCCTCCTCGCTCATGATAATACCACGGCGGCGGCGCACAGACTGGCGGCGGGCAGTCGATTGGGTCCAGCGGAGCAGTCCGCAGCCGAACTTTTGGGCCAACCAGGGGACCGAAAACGAACGCCTCCACAGCTCCAAAATGAACCCCGGCACGAAGCGTTTCAGCACCGCGTCATCCACACTATAATAAGAGATCACCCCGCCGGGGTCTCCCTGCCGGGCCGCGCGACCGAACAACTGACGGTCCACTCGAGGACTCTCATTGACCTCCGTGGCCACCACATGCAGCCCCCCCAAATTCGCCACGCCCGCCCCCAATCGGATGTCCGTGCCGCGGCCGGCCATGCCTGTAGCGATGATGATTTGTCCCTCCTGGCCGGCCTGCGAAACGATCGCGGCCTCCTCTCGGTGACGCCGCGCGTTGAGCACCTGGCCGCCGGGCAGGCCATGATTATGGAGCAGATCGGCGATGGTTTCACTGCTCTCCACCGTGTGAGTGCCGATGAGCAGGGGCTGCCCCCGAGCATGACGAATCTTGACCTCATGCAGCAGCGCCGCATCGCGCAATTCCTGGGTGGGGAAGAAGTTAACCCCTGCGTAATGGCGCTGACATGGCAGGTGGCGCGGGATGGAAACGAAGGGGGCGGAGTAGGTGTGCCAGATCTCCGCCGCCGCCTCACGCAGGGTGCCTGAGGCACCGGCTAGGCGGAGGTACTTGCGAAAGAAAGCCTGGAAGGAGGTGCGGGCCAGGGTCTCGGATGGACCCGAAATCTCCAGCCCTTCCTTGGCCTCAATGATCTGGTGCAGCCCCTGCCGCCAGGTGCGCATCGGCATGGGCCGTCCGGTGGCGGGGTCCACGATGACCACCTTGCCATCATCGATGACGTACTGCTTATCTCGCAGGAAGAATTCGCGGGCCTCCAGGCCCAGTCCCACCAGCTCAATGCGGCGGCGCTCACTCGCCCAGAGGCCGACCCGAGGCAGGGCAAGTTCCTCATGCACCCTTACCAGACCAGGGGGTAGCAGCTCGACGGTTCGATTCTCGGCATCCACCCGGTAATCGACCGCCGGGTCCAGCATTCTTACCAGATCCCACACGGCATGCACGGCGGCAGCGATCTCACCCGCATCCTGGAGGCGACTGATGATCAGAGGGGTGACCGCCTCATCGATCAGAGCGTGGTCCGCCTCATCAATGAGCGCGCAGTGCAGCCCTCGCTGCACGGGGGCTGAATTCGAAGACCTGTCCGTTAGCAAGCCAAACAGGCGGGCGGAAGACTGCTTGATCGTGCCGCTGGCCCCCATGCGCAGGCGGTCACGGAGGTAATCCGCCGCCACTTCCTTGGCCGTGGTGTAAGTCACCCCACAGGCATAGCCCGCCCGCCGGGCGGTGTCGTCATGTTCGGAGAGCACGGCTCCAACCGTCAACCCGGCGCGGTCATAGTAGGGGCGCAGCTGCCGGGCATCACGCTCCGCGAGGTAGTCATTGGCGGTGATCACATGGCAGGGCACGCCACCCAGCGCCTGAAACGCCGCCGCCAGTCCGATGGCCAGAGTCTTCCCTTCCCCGGTATCGACTTCGGCAAAAAAGCCCTCCACCAAAGCGATGGCTGCCATCAGCTGCACCTCGTAGGCGCGCAAGCTCAGCTCCCGGTGGGCAATGACCGCCAGAATGGCCAGCCCTTCATGACAGAAAGGCTGCCAACGCTGCGGTCGTTTACGCCTCTCACGCTGCAAGGCATGGAAGCGTTCGTTCAATGCGGCCTCCGTGAGCTGCTCCAGCTCTTCACGCAGCAAGGCGATGGCACGCGCCTTTTCAGCCAACCGCTGCCGCTGCCACGGACCACGCTTGCACCTGCCGACGAGTCCATGCGCCCACGCGTCCAAGCCGCGCCGGGGCTGCGCCTGAGCACGTTCCGTGAAACAGCGTTGATGCTCGGTGGGGGACATCGGTCAAAGTTTGTACGTCCGCTGGAAGGTCTGCCTGAGGCTGCGCCACCACTGCGCTGCCAGCGGGGTTGACTCCAAAGTCATGCGGACCACCACACGCTGACCGTGCAGCAGTTTGACGCTGGTATCTGGCTGGAGCCGCGCCCGGATTTCGAAAATCGGCTCCTTCGCACGCGTGCCTTCACCTTCGGATTTCATGGCACCGGAAGCCGCCTGCCTGCGGCCTTGGGCACCTGGGTTTTCGACGGCCACCTTGCCGCCACCGAGAATCCCCAGAGCGGCAGAGGGCAGATCCTGGCGCTCGGCCGGGATGGCGTTGAAACTGGCCACGCCCAGCATGCTCCCCTCCTGCCCGCGCACACGCACCTCGGTGCCATGCACTTGTTCGGGAGTGAACAAACGGGAGACATCATCCTGCCGCACCACGGCAGACACCGCAAAGGCCTCGGTGTTCTGCACCACGCCCAGCTCCAGCCCACGTGGCAGCATGTTGCCCTGATAATGGAAGGCATCCGGCGCCAGCCAGAGGCCATCACAAGGAGCCAGCACCGTCAGCGCCCGGGTATCTTCCTCCAGCCGTGTCCTGCGTAAAGCCAGGGCAAGGAAGTAGGACTTCATGCTCTTATAGCGGGCAGGATCCGTGTCCAAGGCCAGCCGCTGATGGGCTTCCGCCAGGGCCACCTGGCCCCTCAAGAACTCCTTCTCATGGCTCAGCTCGGCATTCTCTAGCTCCACTAATGGCGTGCCCTGCTTCACCAGGGTTCCTGATGGCACCAGCAGTTTCGCCATGCGGCCGTCCACTCCCACATACACCCGCGCAAAAGGCTCGGCCCGCACCACACCTTCGGCACGAAAATAATACGGCATGGGAATCAAAACCAAAAACGCCAAGACCACGGCCACCAGCCCGCCGCTCACGCCACAAGCGCGCAAACGGCAGCGCTCCAGTTTTGGACTGCACAAGAGGTATTGGATGGATTTGAGAACCGGTAGCACCACCCACATGAACCCGAACACCACCGCCATGAGCATGCCGAAACCCAGATAATGCAGGGACACGATGAGCAGGATGCCAAAAGTGATCATGAGCCGATACGCCCATGAGCTCACCCAGTAAACAGCCAGCCAGACGCCCTCGCTGGACGTTTCCGCCGGACTGCGCGAGGACTTGAGGCCAAACAGATAACGATCCATCAGATGGAGCATCATTTGGGAGGCCCGGCCCTGCAGATTGGGCGTCTCCAGCCAGTCGGAGAGCATGTGATAGCCGTCGTAGCGCAGCAGCGGGTTGACGTTGAAGACCAGCGTCACCACCGAGGCTGCGATGATGGTGTTGAAGGCCAGACTGTGAACCGCACCCGTGCCGCTGTGCGCCCAGATGATGGCGGCGATGCCTGCAACACCCGTTTCCACCAGCATGCCCGCCGCACCGACGAGGATACGGTGCCACTTGTTGCGAAACGCCGTGCTGGCGGATGCGTCCACATACGGCAGCGGGTTGAATAGCAGCAGCATCACCCCCATTTCCGGCACCTCACCGCCCAGTCGCCGGCAGGCGTAGCCATGACCAAACTCATGCAGCACCTTGATGACGATCATCACGCCGTACATCCACACCAAATTGGCCGCGCCCAGCAGGCCGCTGCTGTCTGCGACAAATGCAGCCCAGTTCGACACCACCTCCGCGCTCCCCCAGCCGACCAGGCCCAGCCAGAGCAGCAGACCCCAGCGTGAAAACATCGCAGTCCCGACCCATGCCGTGGAGCGCAAAAAGGCATCTGGGCACCACAGGGGCATGCGGAAGAACAGCAGGTTCGTCCAGCGCTGCACCGCCTCCCGCTGCTTCTCTTTGGCAAAGACCTCAGCCAGACCTTCCACATCTCCTTCGACGTCACTGCGGAGCAGCCCGGCACGATGTAGCTGACTGAGCAAATGCACCACCTCCCCCTGGCCGGGAGCGTGATCTGGCTCCGCCGTCATGCAGCGCTCCCAGGCTTCACCCACGTTGGCGCTACGCTCCATCTCCGTGATGAACATGTAGGCGGCAGGCCGCACGCGGAAGAATTTCCCGCTCAGGTGATCACGCAAAACATACCAGCGCTGACCGCGAAAACTTTGCGCATGAATCTCCACCCCTGGCCGCAACCGCACCCGCCGTGGGGTCACCTGGTGCCACGATTCATCAAAGGTTGGCAGTGGTGTGCTCATCGTCTTCGAAGTATTACCACCAGAGCCACAGCCGCAGGGTTTCCACCGTACGGTGCGCCAGCACCCACAGCAGGCTGCGTCGTCCGGCGACGATCTTGCCGACTCCACTCATGCCCGGCCGCCACCAATCCTGCGCGGGATCTGTGATCTGCACGCGCAACAGAAACACATTGCCCTCAGAGCGCACTTCCGCCACTGGCTCAAAGCGGTCAATCAAGACCTTGAACGCTTCCCCCGGGCGGCTGGCAAACACGACTTCGCCATTCAAACCTTGCCCGAGGAAACCGATGTCGCGCTCATCCACCTGTAGCAAGGCTGTCAGGTCACGCAGTTGCACCATTTTTAAAAGCGGTTCGCCCAATTGCACCGGAGCCGAAAGGCGTTCCCGCAGATCACCTTCCACCACCACGCCGTCAAAGGGCGCCTTCACTTCCGTCTTGGCCAGACGATGCCGCACGATGGCCAGCTTCGCGTCCTCCTGCCTCACCCGGGCCTGCGCCATCAG
>Ga0114968_10003356_pt1 | contig 12045 bp, 9 predicted proteins | sample M_130807_EF_Meta_FD_87020 | JGI IMG/M metagenome (GOLD analysis project Ga0114968, IMG submission 87020) | Freshwater microbial communities from Lake Montjoie, Canada to study carbon cycling - M_130807_EF_MetaG | ecosystem: Environmental > Aquatic > Freshwater > Lake | place: Lake Montjoie... | reverse complement strand
GGATCAGGAGATCCCTATGTGGCTCAGCTCAAAGGGGCCATTAAAACGATCCATCCGGAATGCGAAATCCTCGATCTTTCGCACGAAAATGCCGCCTTTGATATATCCGTCGCTTCTTACCTTTTGGCCAAATCCACCCGCACCCTTCCTGCCGGAACCGTGATTGTTGCCGTGGTCGACCCCGGAGTCGGTTCCAGCCGAGAGGGCTTGGTTGTGCGAACCCAAGCCGGGCGAATCTATGTTGCGCCGGACAACGGTCTCCTGACTGAGGTCTTGGCTAGGGAAGGCCTGGCCGAAGTCCGGTATCTTCAGAACCCCAAACTCAATCTGCCGGGCCCATCCTCAGCCACCTTCCATGCCCGGGATATTTTCGGACCGGCCGCCGCTCACCTTGTTGCTGGAGTGTCCCTTGATTCCTGCGGACCGAAGGCAGATAAAATCATTCGGCTTCCTAGGCCGTTGGCCACGGTCATGGCCAACCAAGCCAAAGGCCAAGTCCTGTATATTGATCATTACGGCAACATCCTCACCAACATCCCCGGCTCCGAACTCACCAAACTCAAAACTGGCCAGCTGCTCAGTCTGACACTCCGTGGGAAAAACTTATCAGTTCCCTTTCTTCGCACCTACGCCGACGCTCCGGCGGACCGGCCTTTTGCCCTCATCAACAGCGATGGGGAGCTCGAAATTGCCATTACCAAAGGCCACGCCGCCAAAGAATTGGGCGCCAAAGTCGGCGACGCGGTCGTGCTCAAACTCTAGACCGCGTAACGGCCTAACCCCTCGTCTTCTGGGCCGGTTTTCCCTTCTCCAGCAACTCTCGCGCCATCGCCCGCGCCGCCTTTCCATCCCCGCCCAACATTCGGCTTAGCTCTTTTTCCCTCTCCTCCCCTTTTACCTGCTCCAAGCGGGCAAACGTCCGTCCCTTCTCCACTGTTTTGGTCACACAAAAGTGCGCGTCGGCCACCGCCGCCACCGCCGGCAAATGGGTCAGACAAAGAACCTGATGAGTTTTCCCTAAATCGCCTAGCCTTGCCGCCACGGCCAGCGCTGTTTCCCCGCCCACATTCGCATCCACCTCGTCAAAAATCAGGATTGGCACCTCATCTCTTTCAGCCAGCACGGTTTTGATCCCCAGCATCACTCGGGCCAACTCTCCGCTGGAGGCAATCGCCCTTAAGGGACGTGGGGGCTCCCCCGGATTGGGGGCAAACATCAATTCCACCGTCTCTCCACCCTCCGCCCCCGGGTTTTCCAACTTCTGCAAAACGACCTCTAACCGGCTCTGTTTGAAACCCAGCCCGCGCAACTGCTCAGTCACGTCCTGAGCAAACTGAGGAGCGGCTTTCGCCCTTTCCTTCCCCAAACGAACACTGGCCTGACGATGCTGGCTCCCCGCTTTTTCCAAATCCCCTTTTAACTCTCTCTCTTTTTCCCCCGCATTCTCCAGCTCTTCCTGCCTTCTTTTCAGTTCCTGCAAGCGATTCAGCGCCGCTTCCATGCTTCCCCCGTATTTTTTTCGCAACCCCAAGACCAGATTGAGACGCCCCTCAATCTCCGCCAAACGCTCGGCATCCAGCCCTACCTGCTCCGCCCTGCGCTCCGCTTCTCGCGCGAGCTCCCGGAGAAGTTCTACGGCTTGCTCGTTTTTTTCCCGTAACTCGCCCGCGGCTCCGTCCAGCCTCTCCCACTCGACTAAAGCCTTCTGAACCTTGCCTAGGATTGCCAAAGAATTCTCCTCCCCACCCTCCACCTGCATATTCACCTCCGCCGCCAACTCAATGATTCTCCGACCGTGACCCGCGGCCGCATGATCCCGCTCCAACTCCTCATCCTCCCCCGGCTTGAGCTGGGCTGACTCCAACTCCTTCACCTGATGATCAATCAACTCCTTGGTCGATCCATCCGCGCCGGCCATCCTCTGCCGGAATTCCTCGAGAAAAGACTCGGCTTCGATCTTCTTTTTCCAAGCCACCCTTACCTCTTCCGCCTCTTTCTCCAGCCCTGCATGTCGATCCAAGGCCGTTCGCTGGGTCGCCGGGGACAGGAGGGTCTGATGGTCATGTGGGCCATGCAAATCCACCAACCGGTCTCCCAGCTCCTTCAACACGGAAAGAGTGACTGCCGACCCATTTAAAAATTGCCGACCCGAGCCCGTGACCCCGATCTGCCGCTTGATGACCAAGGTGCCTTCGGCATCTGCTTCAACGCCCTTTTCTTCTAACCACTCCCTAAACGCTCCCGCCCCACCTAACTCACCCTCCACCACACACCCCTCCGCCCCCGTCCTTACCAACCCACGATCCGCCCTTTCTCCCAACAAAAGCAGAAAAGCATCCACCAAAATCGACTTCCCCGCTCCCGTCTCCCCGGTCAAGGCATTGAACCCCTGTCCCAACTCCCACTCCAACTCCTCAACTACCGCGAGGTTCTTGATCCGGATCCGTCTGAGCATGGCTGAAACTAGATAAACGGATTAAAATAGTAGATAGGGATTTTTCAACTCATTCCCAAAAAGCCCACTCGACCGTGTTTCAAGCCCCCCCCATCATTCCTTATGCGTCTGACTTTTCTCGGCACCGGCACTTCCCAGGGAGTTCCCATGCTCGCCTGCCATTGCCGGGTCTGCACCTCCGCCGATCCCCGCAACCGCCGTTTCCGCTCCTCCGTCTGGCTGGAGGACGAAAACCTCAGTGTGGTCATCGACTCATCACCCGATTTTCGTTCCCAGGCCCTTCGCGCCGCCATCCCCCGCTTGGACGCCGTTGTCTACACCCACAGCCATGCCGACCATATCGCTGGGTTCGATGACCTCCGCACGTATTCGGTTAAAAACGGGAATCGCATTCCTATCTACGCTGACCCCTACACCCTTTCTCGTCTCCACAAGGCCTTTGATTACGCCTTCGATATTAACCACCGTAACGCCGCCTACGTCTGTCCGGAACCCCACCGGATCGAGGGCCCTTTTAATCTAGGAGCCATCACCTTTGTTCCTCTCCCCGTTCCCCATGGCGGAATCACCACCACTGGCTTTCGCTTGGATCGGGACGGTCGCCCCCGGGCTGTCTACCTGCCCGACTGCTCCGCCGTCCCCCCCGCAATCCGTGATCTCATACGCAATATCCCCATCCTCATCATCGATGGGCTACGCGACGAACCTCATCCCACCCACCTCACCATTGCAGAAGCCATGGAGGTGGCCCACGACGTCCAAGCCAAAAAAACCTGGCTGACCCACCTCACCCACCTCACCCTGCATGCTGAACGAGAGGCCCTTCTTCCCCCTGATGTCCGCCTAGCCTACGACGGCCTTCAGCTGGATCTCTAAGCCTTCTCCGCCCATCAGTATCCACTAGGATACCCGATCATGACTCGATGGATCCCCATTCTTCTGTTGGCTGTCGCCCACTGGGGGCATACGGCCGATACCCTACCCCTGACTCCCCCGGATCAACCCGATCTAGCCGCCCATACCTTGGTGGTTTTTAACCGGGCCGATCCTGACTCCCAGCCCCTAGCAGAGTTTTACGCCAAAGCGCGCTCCATCCCGTCCGATCGTGTCATCGGCCTCGACTGCCCCGTCAACGAAGAGATTAATCGCATAGAATTCGAGACCAGGATTCGAAAACCTCTCGAGGAACTTTTCACCTCCAGGGGATGGATGAAAAGAGCAGAAAATTTCCTCTCTAATCCGGTTCTTGGGATCGAAAGCTCGATCCCCGTCCAGCAGGCCCAAGAAAACCCCATCTGGATCATGGTCTTAATACGCGGAGTACCACTCAAAATTGCCGACGACCCCACCATCTTACCCCCAGACAACCTGAGGCCCCAACCTCGTGCCAATGCCGCAGCCGTAGACTCGGAACTGGCCCTACTCCCGATCAGCGGACTTCCTCTCTACGGCCTAATCGCCAATCCCTACTTTGCCGATAAGCGAATCCGTCCCTTCAGTCAATTCTTCGCCAATTATCTCATTATGGTTTGCCGCCTGGATGCCCCATCCCCGGCCATGGTCCGAAGAATGATCCAGGATGCTGTCGAGACGGAAAAAACAGAGCTGACCGGGCGTGCCTTTTTCGACATCCGTTCCATCGACAAGAAAGAGGATCCGTATTGGCTTGGAGATAACTGGATCGACCGCTCGGCTCTTCTTTTTCAAGCCCGCGGATTTGATGTGGAAATTGACCGCCGCCCTGAAGTCGCCTCCAAATTCGCCCCTTGGGACCAAATTGCCTTTTATGCCGGTTGGTACACCGGGGATTTTCGCGGCCCGTTCGAGAACACGTCTGCCCGCTTCCGCCGGGGCGCCATCGCCTACCATATCCACTCCTTCAGCGCGGAAACGGTTCGCTCGGAAACGAAAAACTGGGTGGGCCCTCTTCTGGCCCATGGAGCCACGGCCACGATGGGAGCCGTCTATGAGCCCTACCTCCGATTCACTCCGGATGTCAGCCTTTTTGTCAGCAGCCTCCTCTCCGGCCTCTCTTTTGCAGAGTCGGCCTACCAATCCCAACTTGCTCTTTCTTGGATGGTGACCTTTGTTGGGGACCCCCTTTACCGCCCCTTTCCCCGGAATTTTTTCGAGAATCTGGATGCAGCACAAACCTCAAACTCTCCCGATCTCCCTTGGTTGAGCCTACGAAAAGCCCGGCTACTCGCCAATGCCGGTTCCCTGTCCGAAACCCGGACGGCAGTCAACAAGCTCCTCGAAGACTTTCCGAAAAACGTGATCGTTGTTGAGGGCAGTGCCGATATTTTCCGGGACCTGAATGAAAAAAAGGACGCCGCCCATTTGTATGACGAAGCCTTGGATCTGGTCGGGGATAAGGAGCCCCGAGACCGCTTAAGACTCCTGATGAAGTACGCCGAATTGGCTCGTCGGGACGACAAGACGAAAACCGCTATGGATTTTTATGAAAAAACCGTGAAAGAATTTCCAGAGGCCTCCAAAGAGCTCGGACTGGGAGATCGGGCTCTCGCTTTTGCCTCCGGCGAGGGCATTTCGGACCTCCCACCCTCACTGGCTAAATATCGGAAGGATGTCGAGGAGACTCAGATGGCCGCTGCCGTGGCCAAAGCCGCCACCCAACCTCCAGCTCAAAATAAACCTGAGCCCTCTTCAGCCGATCAGACCGCTGTACTCAAGGCTGCCACTCCCCGCGCCACACTCTCCGACCCTTCGTTAAAAACTTCCCCCACAAACTCTCCCAATCCTTAAATCATCGGCCGAATCCCAACCACTCACCGCCAATCGTGCTTGGGGTATTTTCGTGCCAACTCGGGCTTTAGTTTTGGATAGGTCTCTTTCCAAAAAGAGTTCAGATCTTGAGTCACCTGCAAGGGTCTCCGGTTCGGACCTAGAATCTCCACCGTCAACTTCACCCGCCCCCCCATGATACTGGGTGTTTTTTCTAATCCATAAAGCTCTTGAATCCTTCCAGAAACCACCGGATCCCGACCCTTTCCATACTGGATCTTTAAGGACTTTCCCCCAGGCATCTCGACTTTTTCTGGCACAAGCTCCTCTAATTTCCTGAGTTTCCCTCCCCCCAACCAATCCCGAATCGAAACAAGGGCGTTTTTCTCATTGGCCTGACGCCACGTCACACACCCCTCACACTGGCTCTCCAGAACCAATCGCTTGGCTTCCTCATTCCATTCCGGCCACTCCTCCTCCCCCGACTCCCGCACCCGGGCCAGACGCTCCAACAACCCCTCCGCCTCCGAGTTCCATCCTGGCCAGACACATTTTTCCTGCAAAACTGACTGAGCAAGAACCGTTGCCGTTTCGGGTCCGGCCTCCACATCCCGTTTTTTCTCCTCAAGAACCAGCCCCCGAAAACTTGTCCGCTCTACTTCCAAAACCCTCCTCCCGTTTTCCTCAAAAACCAAACCATGACTCTTGCTGAAATCGTTCGGGAACATCTCCCTTAGCCACTCCTCCTTTACAGCTGTAACCAGTGCCAAAATCACTTCCACATCCCCATCTGTTCGCCCGATCTCCTTGATCTCCGCCGCCACCACCAAGGGACGATCTCTCACCACGCTCTCCCGTGCGATCGACCCGCTCCTGCCCCCCATCAGCCTGCACCGCAATGTCCCGCCATCCATCCTCTTGCCCAGGTGATCCGAAAAGCCCGCGAATACACACTTCCGTAGCTTTTCCCCAGCAGCCGGAGACTCTTCCACCTTCAACCCCATCGCCTTCGACATGCTTAAAAGACGATCCCGCACCGCTGCCGCCTCTCTGGCCGCACCTCCGTGAATCCCCATCCTTCCACACGCTCCCGGATGAAATCTCTCCTTTTCCGCGAAACGCAAAGCCCTCAACCATACAAACAGGTCACTCTCCTCCTCTGCTTCCCAAAGGATTTCTGCCCCTTCTCCCTTCCTTCCAGCCATCCGTTGCAGGATAGGTCGGCCCGAAAGCAGAGCCGCCATCCCGGTCGCCCCCCTCAAACACCCCTGCGCCCCAGCTTCAATGAGCATTCGTGCCAACCGAGGATGTACCGGCCACCCCGCCATTTTTATTCCAACTTCGGTGAGCCGGCCCCCTGCTCCCTCTGTTGCTCCTAAGTCAGCCAATAACTTCTCCGCCCGAATCGCCGACCCTGCTTCCGGCATGTCCACCCACCGGAAATCCCTCAATCGCCCCGCCCCCGCCGCTGCCAACACCAGGGAAACCTCCGCGAGATCCAGCCTTCGAATCTCTGGCTCTTCCGCCTTGGCTCGCTTCGACCAATCCATCTCCGTCTCCAATCGGACACAAACCCCGGGCGCTGTCCTTCCCGCTCGCCCCGCCCTCTGCGCCGCGGCAGCATGACTGATTCTCTCCACCAGCAATGTCTCCAACCCGCGCCTCGGATCATACTTCGCCATCCTCGCCAACCCACAATCCACCACCGCCTTCACCCCATCTAGCGTTAACGAAGTCTCTGCCACATTGGTCGCCACCACCACCTTCGGCCGGTCGTATCGCTTCAAGGCGGCATCCTGATCGGCCGGTGCCATCTCACCATGAAGGGGAAGCACCACGGCCTCGCGTTGCCCTAACCTCGATTCCAAATCCCTGCGAGCCCGATTGATCTCGTAGGCCCCGGGCAGAAACACCAAGACATCCCCTTTTCCCTGCCGGATCAACCTCTCCGCCTCCCGTGCCGCCACTTCCGCCACACCCGATCCGCTTAAATCCTCCCGCTTGGCCAAATACTCGATCTCCACGGGAAACATACGCCCCTCCGATCGCAACACTTCTGCCCCGATTCTCTGCGCCAGCTTCTCCGTTTCCAAGGTGGCCGACATCACCACCAGAATCAGATCCGGCCTTGCTCCCTCCTGTAGATCCAAGATTCTGCCGAGCGTCAGATCTCCGTAAATATGCCGCTCATGAAACTCATCACAAATGACCGCCTGCACCCCTTCCAGATTCGGCCTGGAAATCATCTGCCTCACCAGAACTCCCTCCGTGACAAAACGGATTCTCGTCTTGGGTGAAGTCAGATCATCCAACCGGATCGTATACCCCACCTCGCCCCCCAACTCCGCCCCTCGTTCTTCCGCCACCCTCTTGGCCAACATTCGCGCCGCCAATCTCCGTGGCTGTAAAATCACCGCCTGTCCTGCTCCCCCCAGAAATCCTTCATCGAGAAGCATCTGTGGGATCTGCGTCGATTTTCCCGAACCCGTCGGCGCCTCGATGACAATCCTCCTCTTTCCCTCCCGAATAGCTTTCCCTAGGGCATCGCGTATCTCTTCAATTGGAAGATCACTTTTTCGCACCCCGCTACCGTACCTAAAAAATGACTCCCTAGGTAGATCTTCATCTTAATCTTGCCCTTCCACCGGATCCCCTGATTGCCTTAAATTCCCATATGGCTCTCTTTTCAAAACTTCTTCGGACCAAGCAAATCGACCATCTCCAGCACGAGGCGAAACAGGAAACGGGCTTCGTCAAAGCCCTCGGCGCTTGGCAACTAACCTTCCTCGGCATTGGAGCCATCATTGGAACCGGGATCTTTGTTCTTACGGGTACGACTGCCGCCCAACATACCGGCCCCGCCCTTGTCCTTTCCTTCACCGTTTCGGGTATCGGCTGTCTCTTTGCCGGCCTCTGTTATGCCGAATATGCCGCCATGATCCCCACCGCCGGCAGTGCCTACACTTATGCCTATGCCACCCTAGGCGAATTTCTGGCCTGGATCATCGGCTGGGATCTGATCCTCGAATACCTCTTCGCCTCTGCGACTGTCGCCGTTGGCTGGTCCGGCTATGCCGTCAAATTCCTTCATAATTTCGGCCTGAGCGTCCCCCCCGCTCTTTGCTCCTCCCCCCTCGTCTTCAACCATGGTGTCTGGACCCAGAGTGGAGCCCTCTTCAATCTCCCTGCCGTCCTTGTTTGTCTGGCCGTGACGGCTCTCCTCGTCATTGGCATTCGTGAATCCACCAACTTCAACAATGCCATTGTGATCATTAAACTCGCAGTCATCGTCCTCTTTATTCTCTGCGGTTCGGCCTACATCAATACTCACAACTGGATTCCTTTCATTCCGGAGAATACTGGACGCTTCGGGGAATATGGGTGGAGCGGTATTCTCACCGGAGCTGGTGTGATCTTCTTCGCCTACATTGGCTTCGACGCCGTCTCCACCGCCGCCCAGGAATCCCGCAACCCCCAACGCGATATGCCCAAAGGAATCCTTGGCTCTCTTCTAATCTGCACCGTCCTCTACATCCTCGTCTCCCTTGTCCTCACCGGAATCGTTCCCTTCAAGGAGTTAGCCGTACCCGCCCCAGTGGCCCTTGCGATCGACCGCGCCGGAGAGGGACTTCGCTGGCTTGGCCCCTTGGTCCAAATGGGTGCCATCGCCGGTCTAAGTTCCGTCATTCTGGTCATGATGATGGGTCAACCCAGGATCTTCTTCTCCATGGCTAAGGACGGCCTCCTTCCCCAGGGCTTTGCCAAATTGCACCCCAAATTCGGCACTCCCCACATCACCACGGTAATTACCGGCGTAATTGCCGCATTCATGGCAGGAATCCTTCCTATCGGTGTTTTGGGCGAACTCGTTTCCATCGGCACACTCCTAGCCTTCACGATCGTTTGCCTCAGTATTCTGGTCCTGCGCAAGACTCGTCCCGGAATCGACCGCCCCTTCCGTTGCCCCGGCCTCCCTTGGATTCCCTTAGCAGGGGCACTCGTTTGCTTGGCCCAGATGGTTGCCCTCCCCTTTGATACTTGGTTGCGGTTGGTTGTCTGGCTGGCCCTAGGTTTGGCTATCTACTTCTTCTACGGCATCCGCCACAGCCGCCTGAACCGCGTCAGTACCAAGCTCTGAGGATCAATTCTAAGACAGGGTCCGATGGAGTGTTTGCACTTCGTTCCTGCCCGTGATATCTAGAAACGAAAATCACCCCAGCTTCGATCTATCATATTCCATCTTCCGCTAGCCACACCGCGTCTAGCTGGCCGGCCAGAAAATCAACCGCCCGCAATTCTCACAGGTAGCATCCACCTTGCCGCCCTTGGCCGCCAAGGCCGACCCTTGGGTCAGCTTCATGTGGCACCCCCCACAATTCGTTCCATGCACCACCGGGACCACCGCTGTATCTTTTTTATTAGCCAGGATCCGCCGGTACTTGGCCAACACCCCCGCCTCAACGCCGCCAGCCAAAACCTCAATCTCTTTCAGTAAATCAGCCATTCTGGCCTCGATCTCTGTCTTCTTTTTCTTCAGATCATCCTCTTTGACCGTCAACTCCGCTTCCTTCCCCTTTGCCGCTTCGGCTTCCACTGCCGCATCCTTCTTGGCCTTTTCTCCCCTATCCATCAGTTCCAGTTCTCGATCTTCAATCTCCTGAACCTCCTTTTCCTCCCGCTGAATCTCAGTCCCCAAGGCGGCAAATTCCTCATTTTTGCGTGTCTCAAACTGTTGGATCTTGTAGCGCGCGGCTTTCGCCCGGTGCGCCTCGGCATCCAATTCCAGTTTCTTCCTCTCCACCTCCGCGTTCTGAGCTTCGAGCCGCTTCCTCTCTGCCGAGGCTCGGACTTCGACCCGTTTGTTCTCCAGGGCTTTGAGTTCATTGGGCCAAGCCGCCAGCTCCCTCTCGAGCCTCATCTTTTTCTGCTCCCGATCCTGCAGAACTAGCAGCTTCTCGAGTTCAGGCGCCACTTCGCTCATTTCTTACCTGCAATCATCTTCTCAACATACTTGGACAAGAGGTCGCACTCCAGATTCACTTTATCCCCCTCTTTCCGATCCCGCAGGGTGGTCACCTCGTAGGTATGGGGAATGATCCAGACATTGAATTTTCGTCCCTCCACCCAACCGACCGTCAAGCTGATCCCGTCGATCGCCACGCATCCTTTCGGCACCAGATAACGCTCCAAACCAGACGGCACCTCCGCTTCCAGCTCCCAGTCCTCCCCTGACCTTACCCACTTCATCACTTGAGCTGTCCCATCAATATGCCCCGTGACAAAATGCCCTCCCACCTTCCCATCCGCCTTGAGCGAACTCTCCAAATTGACCCGCTCTCCCACTTGAGCCGACTGCAGGTTGGTTTTCTCCTTGGTCTCATCCAACAGATCGAAAACCAGCCTCATCTCCTTCACCTCCGTCACCGTCAGACAACAACCGTTCACCGCCACGCTGTCCCCGATCTTAACCCCAGCAAGGATTGCCCCGGCTTCCACCTCCAAACTCCACCCCTTCCCTCGGCGAGTCACCGCCTGAACCATCCCCGCCTCTTCTACAATGCCTGTAAACATACTCTTACTTCGCCCCTCCCAGCTTCCCACGCAAGCACAGGTCTTCTCCCGCGCTGGAGGTGATCGTCCTCCTCCAATCCCAATTCGCCCATTTTTCAATACGAGGCAACCCCTTCCCTCGCTCCCCCACCAGAATCGGAGCCAGATAAATCACCACCTCATTCACTTTACCAGCTTTGATCAGCCCACCTGCCACCTCGGCACCACCCTCCACCAAAAGCCGCGACACTCCCTTTCGATGCAGATCCTTCAACACCTCCATCCATTTCTTCCTCCGATACACCAGCGTACGTTGTTGATTTCGATCTCGAAAAAGATTCGCCCCTCTTGGTAGCTTGCCTGATCTCGTCACCACCACCCGCCATGGCTGTACTCCATCGAGATTTCGACATTTTGCAGAATGTCGAAATGCTTTTCGGACGGTAAGCCGAGGGTTGTCTTGCCGCACTGTTTCAGCCCCTACCAGGATCGCATCACACCCCGCCCGCAACTTCTGAACCTCTGCCCGGGCCGTGGTTCCGGTAATCCATCGCCTACCTGGTACCGCCAGATACCCTTCCATCGTCATCGCCAGCTTCAAGATCACCCATGGCTCCTTTTTTGTCGTCCAGTGCCGATAATCTTCATTGATTTGGTCACACTCCTTTTCCAGGACTCCTCTGATTACATGAATTCCCTCCCTCTTGAAGATTCGATCCGCCTTGCCCTTGTTTCTTGGGTCCACATCCCCGGATCCGTAAATCACCCTCTTTACGCCAGCCTGGATGATAGCCTGAGTGCAGGGAGGCGTTCTCCCATGAGTCGAGCATGGCTCCAAAGTCACATAAAGGTCCGCCCCCTTCGCCCTCACACCGGCTTGATGAATTGCCTCGATCTCCGCATGCGGCAGACCCGCCCTCCTGTGATATCCTGCCCCCACCATCCTCCCGCCTTTCACCAAGATCGCCCCAACCCGCGGATTCGGTCTTGTCGCCTCCCCAGCCTTTTTCGCCAACTCCACTGCCCGACTCATCCAAAGTTCGTCTGGCGTCTGCTGCTGTCCTCTTCTCAACTTCAACCTCAAACCTAACCCGTTGAACGAGTAATCTCTCTCTCCGGCCTTCCCAAGGTCGCCCGAGCCCGATCCAGCACCCCGTTCACAAATCGTCCCGACTCCTCCGTGCTCAAGGCCTTGGCCACCTCGATCGCCTCATTCAAAGCCGAAATCGGGGGCACATCATCCGCAAACTTCATCTCCCACAACGCTAACCGCAAAATCGCACGATCCACCGGCG
>Ga0114968_10003353_pt1 | contig 12046 bp, 10 predicted proteins | sample M_130807_EF_Meta_FD_87020 | JGI IMG/M metagenome (GOLD analysis project Ga0114968, IMG submission 87020) | Freshwater microbial communities from Lake Montjoie, Canada to study carbon cycling - M_130807_EF_MetaG | ecosystem: Environmental > Aquatic > Freshwater > Lake | place: Lake Montjoie... | reverse complement strand
CTTTGTCTGCTGAATAAACTGGTTGATGATGATGGGGTCGTTGTAGATCATGATGATATCGGGATTGACCGTCTCGACATACTCACGGAACTTGTTGAAGCCGAACCCCTGCTCCTTCGGGTCCTCGTTGGCGGCAGCATCATACTGGATCACGCCCTTGATCGGACGAGCGGGCTGGGGGAGACGGGCGGGGGTGCGCTGAAACCCGAAATGAAAGATCTTGACCAGTGGAGCCAAGGTCCCGAGCTGCTTGAGGAGGTTGTAGGATACCTTGGAATAACCCGTCACCTGCTCGGTATGCGTCGAAACAAGAAGGAAGCGAACGGGAGCCATTTTATGATTAACAATTTCTATCTGTAAATACAATGACAACTCCTATCCGTCCAAGCCAGCAAACACGCTTTACGAGTGCGTCTGAAGTGACGACGATGCTTAAGCGCACAGTTGTGAACAACTACTATGGAAACTACCCTCAGGATCAGAAGCGTGCATATGCGAGCACGTATACAACATTTCAGGGTGGAGCGGTGGCCAATGATATTGGAGAATCTCTAGTCTCCTTGATCCCGACATGCACGACAAACAGCCGGGGGTTTGTACTCTCCAGTAACAAGACAGTCGTTCCTACGGGAGAGAAGGCGACTCCGAACATGTATGTCTCTTCAAGGGCTTATATCAACAATCCTCAGTAGTAGGCTAACCCCGGAGCAACCCCATTCTCCTTCATTTTGGGAATCTTGGTGAACTCCGAAAACCTGTCCATGAACGGAATCGGAGGAATCGGATACAATTGATGAACCGAGTTGCCCGTGTATGCCTTCTGAATCACCCTGCGTGTCTGTGTCCCAATCCAGTCGTATCCGTAGCGAACGCTCATGTACGAGTGAATCAAGACAAGGATGACAAGCCCGCCAATAATGATATACGGCAAGTTCCGATACATTAATCATATCGTATAAGATAATATAGTATGCCGGGCGGCCTCATTCAACTCACTGGCTTTGGTGCCCAAAACGTTTTTGTCAATGGAAACCCTTCCATGACCTACTTCATCAAGATGTATAAACGCAGCACCAACTTTGCGATGGAGCATTTTCGGCTGAGTGTTGCCAATATTACGGATACGACACTACCAGGTGCCGGAAAGAAAACGTTTAACTTCCCCGTTCCTCGCTATGCCGATCTTCTACACGACTGCTACGTGTGTGTCCAGATCCCCGACATCTGGTCTCCACTCTCTGGATATGATCAGAACACATCCGAGGCATACGAAACCGCCTTCCAGTGGTCCCGCAATCTCGGGTTCAATATGATTGAAAGTGCGTCGGTTCTCTTCAACGGTAATGTTATATGTACGGTTACGGGCGAATGGATGAAAGTCAAGAGTTATCTGAAGAGTAACAAGACCCAGCGTGACAAGCTAGATACCATGGTTGGAAATACGCCAGACATGTATGATCCCGCCAATGCCCGTGGACGCCTGAACCAGTATCCTAACGCCATCAACGTCTCCGCCACAAATACTGCACCCCCCGCCCCTTCTATTCGTGGTCGTCAGTTAACAATCCCGCTCTCCTTCTGGTTCTGCGAAGAGATCGGTCAATCCCTCCCGCTTGTCAGTCTTCCCCAGACCGAAGTCGTGATTCAGGTGACCTTCCGTAATATCTACCAGATGTTCACGATCCTTGATACTCGTGGAAAGGCTTCTACCAATGCTACATTCCAGACTCGTATCGCAGGAAACCCCGGAGATTCGTTCCTTGGAATCCAGAATTACCTGTCCTACCCTGATACCCAGGGAAACCCTACGAACCCTTCACTGGTCAGCTGGAATCTTGATCCGTATGTTGAAGCCAACTACGTTTTTATGACGGACACAGAGCGTGCCCATATTGCCTGTAATGAACGCTCGTTCTTGATGACACAGGTTCGGTCCGTCATAAACCATAATCAGTATGGATACAACGATGTCCTTATCCCCATGTACAATCTGTGCACTCGTGTCGTCTTCCTATTCCAACGGGAAGATCGGGCACTGGTGAACGACTGGGACAATTACACGAACTGGGATTCGATCTTTTATCCGCCAGTGCAGACATACCCCAGTGTTCTACCGACACTGACCGCACCTGCTACCCCCGATCAATGGTATTCTACCGGAATCCAGTTATTAAATTCTATGAACAATCAGGATATTCTACAGGAAGGAAACCTGGTGTTTGACGGAACTGACCGATTCGTCACCAAAAACATCAACTTCTTCCGGAATATTCAGAACTACCGGTTCTCAGAGGGAGATACGTCGTCGCTTCCGGGGATTAACCTCTACTCCTTTGCTCTCGACCCCAATACAATCTCTCAGCCGTCTGGGAGTGCGAACGGATCCATGTTCAACAAAACGACGTTCAAACATACGCTGCTAGTTCCGCCCATCGTTCAGACTGGAGCGGTATCGCAGATTCCTCTGTGTGTTGTCAGGGATACTGCACTCAGCACTAATCCTACTCCCGTCCCCGACGGTGCTACAATCTCACCTGCCCCTGGAATTCCTCCGCTCATCCAGGCTGGCCAAACGTTGACGGTCTACCCGTCTCCCACCAATCTACAAATTCAATATAATGGATACGCATCCATAATCTATGTTGAATCGTACAACTTCCTCAAGGTTACAAACGGACAAGCAAATCTTGTGTTCAATACATAATAGATTCGGATGGCTGACAATACCGACGACCCCGTTGCCGATGTTCCTCCGGAGCAAGTAGCCACCGAAGCATCTGGACCAGTTGTCTCTTCAGCAAACGGTCTTCTACTCTTCATATTCACCAATGTCCTACTTCTCATATACTACCGTGCGGCATGGTATGCTCTTGAATCCTTATTATTTGAAAAGTATCCGGCGATCGGGGCATATTCCAGCTTTATTATGATCCCATTCCTGATTCCTCTAGCAGGCATGTTTGCTTCGGTCGTGAACCCATCCGCAGGAGGTCTGACTGCGTGGACCCTGAGCGTAGTTGGTATTGCTTCGTCTGTCATGATCGCTGCTCTGATCTACATCATGATCTTTGATCTCCCACCCGCCGCAATTCAAATTGCTATGAACCTGTTTAAATCTGGGTCTCCTCCCGCTCCTGCAGCAACGGCGTAGACGCCTCCAATGTATGAAGTTCATCCATGGCCTGCCCAGAATTCTCGAAGTTGCGGAAGAGGATCTGATTGACTTCGGCGGGGCTCCACTTCCCGTCCATTCTGGGATCCGCAAAGAGGGGGTGGTCGCCCACTGTAATATCGTAAAACCCCTCCACCATTTCTTTCAGGATCCCACGGGAACACTTCTTGAAATGAATGATGAGATCAATACGTCCTGGGCGAATCAGGGCCTTATCGAACCGCTCCGGGAAATTGGAGGTAAATACGAGAATACGTCCGCTGGATTCCAGTGTGCCGTCTAGTAGATTGAGAATAAAGGAAAGATCGATGGGGTCCTTGATGACGTCGTCGTCTTCGGGCAGGAATGGATCCTTGGGTGCCTGCACCGGTTCAGGCTTCTTCCACTCCCGCTTCAGGAGCACATCGCCCATCGCATCAGCATCCTCGATAATGTAGATACGCTCAGAAATAGGGATGGTATACTTTTCCAGAGTTGTGCCGTTATACACGTGAATATCATCGCTGAAAAACAAGTGGCGTAGCTGGGTCTTGGTCTTGATTTCCGACAACTGGATGTTCACGGGGTGCCGACGGGCCACATTGGCAATAGCCTTGATTTCCGAGGTCTTGCCGGTTCCGGGGGCACCGTGGAACAGAAAGCCCAGAGTGTACGGAATACCCTTGCGCTCATACCACGATCGGTTATTGAGGAAGTGCGCCACACGGTTCTTGACTACGGGCTGCTCCTCAAAATACACGTTCTCGAATGTGCGTGTCGTGGAAAACTTGTGCTTGGTATACACCAGAAACGTATTGGGCAGAGGGTTCTGATTGGTCTTGCGTTTCTTGTTATCCACCATCTGATCGAAGAAATAGAGATCGTTTCCGAGCTTGTTCATCATTCGCCGCTCATAATCCTGGTTGCACGAGTCCACGAATTTCTGAAGTGATTGGATGGGGTGATCGTAACAAAAAAGCTGGAACTTGATGTTCTTGATGTTACCATCGTCGACTTCCACGTTCGTGAGTTTGAAGTAGATATCCTCATCGAGTTTCACAGACTCAAACTCGTAGGGGAGGTAATCGTGATTGGCAATAGAGAGAAGGCGTTTCGTGGCAGGGGAGGAGGCGACATAATGCACGATGGCATCCATGCGGGTCATAAAAAGGGGAACACTTCCGTTCTTGGTCTGAGGAGGAGTTCCACGCTCACATTCGATCACGGCTGACGGTTTGCGTTCATTGGAATCCAGAGGCTGGAAAGATGTCTGGAGTTTTGTGAACCAAGGGTAGAGTGCGAGTCCACGTTCGTAGAGGGAAATACCAATAAAGGCAAGCAGTGGTCGGAAACTATTTCCCGATGTCGTCAAGACTTGAAAGAGCATTGACATCTTCAGGAGTTCGCCGAGAGATGTCATTGATTATTTAGAATATTTCATCGTGGAGAGCCAAACGCCGTGAGGCACTTGTCCAGGGTTGGAATGCCCTCGTGAACAGGCTTGGAACGTTTGAGGCGTAGTTGCTGAGAGGCTTTGTTGACAGTTTCGTTGGAAAGGGATACATAAGACTTGACGTCACGGACAGATGATTGGGTGTTCACGGACGGCATGTATAGACGGACTGGTGGCATAGCCAGCTGTAGAGGTTTCGTGCAATACTGAATGAATTCACGATACTGCTGGATATCCAGATTTCCACCAAACATCCGGAGGACACGCTTATCGGGAGCCGGCTGGATATCACGGTTCACATAGAGAGACCGGTAGACTGTGCGCAAGAGTGAGTGACGAAGCCATTTGTCAGATTCAGTGAGTCCAGATTCCTTGTAAATAGAGGACAGTGCACACTCGGGACTACAGTAATTCCCTTCGGCCGTATACATGCTCGTATACACATCATAGTGCGTTGGAATGACGAACGATTCTCCAGAAAAGGAGTGGCAGCACCACAGACACGCTGCACCAGGGGGATAGGACGTTTGCAGAGAAAACTTGGACATCAAGTCGTGAACGACCGTCTCATCAAATCGCCTCTCCTGTGTTTCTGTCTTCAGGAGGATGTCCGAGTATTCAATCCCTCCTCCCGATGGCATAGGGATATCCACCCGCTCCTCTTCGAAATCAAAATCCTTACCGATCCGCAGGAAGAAGATGACGGGTGGAAGCTCCACCGTCGGTTCTGTCTTCTTTGTCTTCTTTCCTCGAGCTGGCGGCATTTACATGAATATGGTTTTTGTGTGTAAAACGGAATGGACTTTCTATTATAGAGGGAGAGCACACAAATGGCAGAGGCATACAAGAAGCACACCCACCGGGAGCATATTCTATCACTGCCCGACACCTATGTCGGGTCTATCGAGACGTCGCACGAGGACATGTATGTCGTGGAAGACGAAAAGTTCATCCAGAAGAACCTATCCTTCAATCCTGGATTCTACAAGCTGTTTGACGAGATTGTCGTGAATGCCCACGATCAGGTGGTCCGCATGCGCCAACGTGCATCCCCCAATCCTGTGAAGAATATCACCATCGAGATTTCAGAGGACAACCAAACCATCACGGTGGAGAATGATGGAGAGGGTATTACCGTAGCTGAGCATCCCGAATACAAGGTCTGGGTTCCGCAGCTGGTGTTTGGCGAGCTGCTGACTTCCACGAACTACGACAAGGACGAGAAGAAGCTCGTAGGCGGTAAGAACGGCTACGGTGTGAAGCTGGCCAATATCTTTGCGAAGAAGATGACCGTGGAGACCGTGGATGCCGTGTCTGGCAAGAAGTATACCCAGACGTGGGAGAACAACATGACGGTGGTGAACAAGCCGAAGATCGTGGCCTGCAAGTCTAAGCCGTATGTCAGCGTGTCGTGGACCCCCGACTTTGCTCGGTTCGGTCTCACCGAGATCACGCCCGACCTGCTCGGTGTATTCCGCCGGCGGGCCAGCGATCTGGCGATGACGGTGGGCAAGGATGTCAAGGTCCACTGGAAGCATGGTAATGGCGACAAGGTCATGATCAAGTGCCGTGATCTCTCCGCCTATGCCGCCGAGTTCGTGGACACCCCCACGGCCGCCCATTCCAGCGATCGATGGAACGTCGTGGTCGCTGATGCTCCCGAGTCCTTCCTTCAGGTCTCGTTTGTCAACGGTATCTGGACATCCAAGGGCGGGACGCACGTAGACTACATCGTGAATCAGGTAGTGAATCATCTCGTAGAGTTCCTGGAGACCAAGAAGAAGATCAAAGTCAAGCCATCTCTCATCAAAGATAATCTCGCAATCTGGGTGACGGCTTCGATTGAGAACCCGTCGTTTACGTCCCAGACGAAGGAGGCACTGACCACGAAGAGCACGGCGTTCGGGTCGACGTGCAAACTCCCCGAGGAGTTCTTCAAGAAGCTGCGGTCCAAGCTGGAACTGGTGGACAAGCTGGTGGTGGCCCAGAAAGAAAAGGACGAGAAAGAGAACAAGAAGAGTGATGGACGGAAGAGTTCTAAAATATATGGTATCCCGAAGCTCGACGACGCCGCCCTCGCCGGCACAGCCCGCTCCGCCGAGTGTACCCTCATCCTTACAGAGGGAGATTCAGCAAAGGCAATGGCTCTCAGCGGCCTTACGAAGAATCAACGCCAGTCTTTCGGCGTGTTCCCACTGCGGGGGAAAATCATGAACGTCAAAGACTCATCGTCGTCCAAGGTCGAGCTGGCCAAGGAGATCGCCGAGCTCAAGAAGATCGTGGGTCTAGAATCTGGCAAGGTGTATGACAGCCTCTCCACACTGCGCTACGGCCGCATCCTGATTATGACGGATCAGGATTACGACGGGTCCCACATCCGTGGTCTCCTCATCAATCTATTCCACGAGCTCTGGTCTGAGTTGTTTCGGATCCCTGGGTTCCTCACCTACATGGCCACGCCCATCGTGAAGGCCACAAAAGGCAAGGAGTCTCGGACGTTCTACACGCAGTTTGAGTACGATCAGTGGAAGACGTCGGCAGCAGGCAACTGGGCGGTCCAGTATTACAAGGGTCTCGGGACCTCGACTCGTGAGGAGGCCCAAGAGTATTTCAAGAACATGAATATCACACAGTTCCGCTACACTGCCGTCGGAGACTCTGAGGCAATTGACTTGGCATTCAACAAGTCTCGGGCCGATGATCGCAAGGTCTGGCTCCAAGGCCACGATGCCGCCAATATCGTGGTTCCCAAGACCGACAAGACTCTGCCGTATTCCGAGTTTGTCCACCGTGACCTCATCCACTTCTCACATTACAATCTCGAGCGCTCCATCCCCAGTGCGATCGACGGTCTCAAGACATCGCAGCGGAAGATCCTGTTTGGGTGCCTCAAGCGCAAGTTGACGGACAAGGTCAAGGTTGCCCAGCTGGCAGGCTACGTGTCGGAGCACGCTGGCTACCACCACGGCGAAATGTCGCTCAACGAAACGATTATCGGTATGGCCCAGGACTTCGTGGGCTCCAACAATCTGCCGTGGCTGGTTCCCAAGGGTCAGTTCGGAACCCGACTGGAAGGCGGCAAGGACTCGGCTGCGTCCCGTTACATCTTCACCTACCTCCAACCGTACATGAAGGACCTAGTTCCTGCCGACGACTTGCCGTGTCTCAAGTACCGTGATGACGACGGACTGTCGGTCGAGCCCGAGTGGTATGCCCCCGTCCTGCCCATGCTCCTCATCAACGGTGCTCGGGGTATTGGCACTGGATACTCCACCTACATTCCCTCCTACAATCCCGTGGCGCTGAAGTATGTTCTGCTCCGATGGCTGAAGGGCGAGGACGATACGATTCTGGAGACGGCAGAGTTGACGCCGTGGTATCGTGGATTCAGGGGCACGATTCTGCCGTGTCCCGACGGATACGATGTCACTGGCAAGTATTCCTACAACGCAAAGACCAAGACGATTTCCGTCCAGGATCTGCCCATTGAATACTGGACGTCGGATTTCAAGGCGTTCCTGGATGGGTTGTGCGAGAAGAAGGATATCAAGGATTACACCGACACGTCGACGGATATGGATGTCAACTTTGAGATTGTCTTGAAGGAGGACATGACTCCCGAGATGGTGAAGAAGCTCGGTCTGGCCTCTCGTATCAAGATGACCAATATGCACGCCTTTGATCGCCACTGCAAGATCCGCAAGTTCAAGACGGTGAATGAGATCCTTGTGGAATACGCTCATGCCCGTCTCGCTCTATATGGCGACCGCAAGACCAACATGCTCGCAGAACTCCGAGCGAAACTGCCGTGGCATTCCAGCGTCGTCAAGTTCCTGACGTTGATGTGCGATGACGCCATTGATCTGCGCAAGAAGCCGCATGCTGAGTGCGTTAAGATTCTCGAGGGACACGAACTCACCGATATTCCCGATCTCCTGAAGCTTCCGTTCAGCAGTATGACTCTGGAGAATGTCCAGAAGCACCAAGCAGAACTTGACCGGATTCGTGCTCGTATTGCCGAAATCGAGGGGACGACTCCATCACAGTTCTGGGTTCAAGACTTAGAGAATCTCATCGTCTAAAAGAGTAAGAAGGAGAAGATGGATTACCAACGACTGCGGGCAGGAGCAGATCAAGAAGCACGTGAAGAGTATAATTTTGATCCTAGAGTTGCTTTCCAGGCGACCTCCCGAAATCAGCAGGAGGTTCTTCCAGCAGGGCAGAGACGGCAGCCGCTTACATCAACAACTGATCGTCAGGTAACAATTGATGAACTCAGTAAACAGGGGCAGGACAACGGATTTCCAGTTCAAACTGCTCCGTCTATGATCCCGAAATCTCGTAATATTATTATTGATTCCGCAAGGCGAGACTGGAGCGTTCAACCAGACGCATACTCGAACATTTTTTCGTTTGGCGCTCAGACTCCGCAGCAGACGATCGGTCCGCAAACGCCTTTCTTTTTCAACAATCCTACGATCCCGTTAGCCGCATGGGAAAGCCCAACAATTCCTCCCAAGGTGGGATCTGGGGCACTGTCTGGAGCGACTCTGACTCCCAACAATGTGCCCCAGGCATTTCCTCCCGGAGTAGATATTCCGTCCTATTACAATAGATTTAACCAAGGTCTCGTCTACCCAAAGTACGGTTGGAAAATCGTCTTAGTCAACGGGCAGCTGGTTCATTCTCCCACGCCAGTTGTATACACGGATCCAAATACCAGAGTATACTTCTACCCCACCTATGATTCGGCTCAAACCAGGGGTGCACAGATCGGAATTGATATTCAGCCAAAACAGTATGGAACAAACGCATATATATATTCTACACAACTTGCTCTGTCAAACGTATCGGAAATCAAGCTATCTCGTGCGATTCTTCCAGTAAGGGCAACCCAGCCATACCGCCCCACCACCTTTTCGTCCCCCATCGACTATCCAATGTCGTTCCATTCTCAACCGTATATTTTGATGACGATTCAGAACCTAAAAGGAGGATACCTTGGAGGATCGCAGATAGCCCAGCAGTCGTTTACTGTCCTAACCCAGGACACACGCAATTTGTATGCGGGCACTGGCAATTACCCCGCACAATATTCTGATTACTATTCGTGGTCGAACGAGTCGTATAAATTCGATCCCCCAATGTCAAAAATGTCCAATGCGAATATCCAGCTATGGAACCCGGCTGGTGATGTGTTTTCTCATCTTGATAATCTTAGCGTCGTTGATTTTGCACTTGATACCATAAATGTTGGCAAGGTAAAATTCTATGTCACTCAGTCAACAACAAACTTGTCGTTTGGCGATTCTAATGTGTTTCTGGAATCGGATATTCGAGTGGGTGATGAGATTACATTTTACTCACCTGCTCTCACACAGGTTTCATCAGATCCATCCTGTAGCCCAGCCCTCTCTTCCTTCTTTAGTTTGATGTCAAATAACTTCCTAGTCACGGATATCTGTGGAACAGACTTTACTCCGCCAGTCGCATCGTCTCTTTTCGGCATAGGAACATCGTTCACTGCCGTTCCCAAGGTCGTTGGGTTCGCAGGTATGTCGAACGCACTCTCGACTATTCGTTCATTGATAACAACGGTTTCTAGGGTATGTCTTCAGCAGTATGTGAGTGCCGTGCAAACTATTCCATTTGCGAATAAACGCACACTGAAGGGTGACTACGTGATCCCCCTGATGAACTTGAACGCCCAGGCAACATTTGTTCTCGAAGTGACAACGATGGAACCTGACACGACAAACATACAAAAAATCATCCCGAACTAAGGATAAGAAACGATGTCGGCTCCTCAGAATGGCGAAATCTACCCCCGTCGAACAGGTGAACTCAACGAGTACTATGTGGATACGGCGATCCGCAGTGCCCCGAAACATACTGGGTTTGTCCCAAACCTTGTGGACCCCGAGACGCAGGCCACACAGGCGTTCAAGCTGTTTTCCACGCACCACGAAAACCCGAAACTGGCGTATGGGTCTACGTTCCAGCAGCAGGCAACGATTCGTGTCCACACTGCCACGCCCCTCAACCAGGCCTTCTTTTCCGAGGCCAATATCCAGCACCTCCAGGATGAGATCCGGTACCGTGTTTGGGAGAAGAGCGAAAAGAAGTATGTCATTGATAATCAGCGCCCCGACGATCTCAAGACGATCATGCGTGCTTACTACCTCCAGTACCAGATCAATGTGGAAGCCAATGCTTCCCAGGAACTCAATGACCTCAACGAGCGTGTCCTGAAATTCTGCGTGGACGATGTTCTGGGGTCTATCAACATGTATCTCTACAACCGCAACCAGATCCTGAACTACCCGGAACAGATCAGCCGGCCCATCAATCCCCACATTTACGGAACGAAGGGTGCGGAATTCAAGGCCTTCTTTTAGAGTAGTGTCTAGTAATGATCGCACGGTTTGGCGACCGCACATATGGGAAAGACGGGACTAAACTTCTCGTATGGGATTCTGGGTGGGATACGTTTCGCCCCGTTGACAAGATTGTGTGGAACCCCGTGCGCAAGGATGTACAGTTACTGTATGGACAATTGTGTTCTGAACTGTTTGATACGAGTTATGGGTTTGGAGATGTTCAAGATGAATGTGTAGAGTTCACAGACAAATTTATCTCAGAGATTGAGACTGCTCCTATCCTTGAAACGATTGATGAGTTCTGGGCGTGGACAGGGCAACCAACCGAATGGTTCTATGATCGTCAGATCGTTCTTCATCCGTGTTCGCAGAAGAAACCGAGTCGGGCCGAGTATCTCCATATCATGAACCTGCGGGCCAAGACTGCCAAACGTATCCCTCGTCAAATCAGAGGAACACTTAAACGAAGGAAACAGTAAGAGAACAATGCGAGTCAATATTGTATCGTCGCACCGTAACCAAACTGGTCTTGCTCAGGATGTAGATATCTTACAAGGTATCTGGTATGCCTCGGACGAGACCGTCAAGTTTCGCCGCATTCTGCATGCCCAGCCAGAATGCGAGGAAGCCGAAATGAATGTGTTCCTAGAAGTTCTGGCACCTTCTCTGTTCACCTACGCTGCCAAGAATATCTTGATCCCGAATCCCGAATGGACGTACAAGTCTTGGATCCCATACCTTGCCTCGCTCGATGAAATCTGGTGTAAGACGCACGAGGCCGTAGATCTATTCAAGGATCTTCATCCGAATGTCAAGTATATTGGCTGGACGTCGATTGCCAAGGGTATTCCCGAAAAGAAGAATTTTCACAAGGCACTTGTCGTGACCGGAAAGAACATTTTTCGTCACCCCCAGTTGATTGTAGATGCGTATGCTCTGGCTGTTACTGCGGATGTAAAACTCCCCGAGCTTCATATTGTATACGACGGCAACAGGTTGAAGGTCGATGTCCCCGAGTCTCTGTCCAAGAAAGTTATCACGTATCCTTCCACCCTCAAACAG
>Ga0114968_10003351_pt1 | contig 12050 bp, 8 predicted proteins | sample M_130807_EF_Meta_FD_87020 | JGI IMG/M metagenome (GOLD analysis project Ga0114968, IMG submission 87020) | Freshwater microbial communities from Lake Montjoie, Canada to study carbon cycling - M_130807_EF_MetaG | ecosystem: Environmental > Aquatic > Freshwater > Lake | place: Lake Montjoie... | reverse complement strand
GCGTTACTTTGCTTTGGTTCGTGAAGTCATTGGCACGGGACAGGAATCCGTGCAAACACAAGCCACCCATGTGGGCGCGTTGCGCTTGGAGTTGATGGCCATCAGCCCCCAACATGCCGAGGCATTGGCACCCCACAAGGCAGTGCGTGCCGCCCTCAACCAAGTGGCCTGCGCCGAGGATGCCCCCTTGAGCGATGGCGACGAGGTGGCATTTTTCCCGCCGGTGACAGGGGGTTGAAGATGTTGCCTTTGTCGGTATCCATTCAAGCTGAAGACTTTGACATTGGGCAAGAGCACCAAGCCTTGCGCGCGCAAGATGAACGGGTGGGGGCGGTGTGCAGTTTTTTGGGCACTGTGCGCAGCCAAAGCGATGGGCAGTCTGTGTCGGCCATGGCCTTGGAGCATTACCCGGGCATGACCGAAAAATCCATCATGGCCATGTTGACCCAGGCCCAAGACAAATTTGATATCTGTGCGGCGCGGGTGATCCATCGCATTGGGGACCTGATGCCAGGTGACCAAATTGTGTGGGTGGGGGTGACCTCTGCACACCGAGGACAAAGTTTTCAAGCCTGTGAATTCCTGATCGACTACTTGAAAACCCAAGCCCCCTTTTGGAAAAAAGAGCAAACCCCCAGCGGTGCGCGTTGGGTGGATGCCCGGGTCAGTGACGACGAAGCGCTATCTCGCTGGGGCATCCAAGTGCCCCGCCAAGCCATTTGATTGATGTGGATCAAGCTCTGGGCGCGCGCGGCAATTCTGCGCCGCTTGAAAACAGGCGTGGCAACCCAAAATGCAATTCATCACAACAATGACGGGATAAGCCATGCGAGTCGAAAAGCTCACCACCAAGTTTCAAGAAGCTTTGTCCGACGCCCAAACCTTGGTGTTGGGCGCCGACCAAGCCTATATTGAACCGGCCCACTTGTTGGTGGCCATGTTGCGCCAAACCGACGGCCCCCAATCCCTGCTGATGCGCTCGGGTGTGGCGGTGCCCTCCTTGTTGCAAGATGCCCAACAAATGATGGCGCGCTACCCCCAAGTTCAAGGTCAAGATCAAGTCCAGGTGGGGCGCGAGTTGGTGGGCCTGATCCAAGCGGCTGAAAAAGAGGGCCTCAAGCGCAAGGACCAGTACATTGCCGGCGAACTGTTTTTTCTGGCCTTGGCCGATCACAAAGGGGAGGCTGGCCAATTGGTGCGCAAGCACGGTCTGGCCCGTGCCAGCTTGGAGGTGGCCATTGATGCCGTGCGCGGTGGTGCGCCGGTGCAAAGTGCCGACGCAGAGGGTCAGCGCGAGTCACTTAAAAAATACTGTGTGGATTTGACCGAGCGCGCCCGCGCCGGTAAGTTGGACCCGGTGATTGGACGTGACGACGAAATACGCCGTGCCATCCAAGTGTTGCAACGCCGCAGCAAGAACAACCCGGTGCTGATCGGCGAGCCAGGGGTGGGCAAGACGGCGATTGTGGAGGGTTTGGCGCAGCGCATCGTGGCGGGTGAAGTGCCCGACTCGCTCAAGGGCAAAAGGGTTTTGTCCTTGGACATGGCGTCCCTTTTGGCCGGGGCCAAATTCAGGGGTGAGTTTGAAGAGCGTTTGAAGTCGGTGCTCAAGGAGTTGGCCCAAGATGAAGGCCAAAACATCGTGTTCATTGATGAATTGCACACCATGGTGGGTGCGGGCAAGGCCGAGGGCGCGATGGACGCCGGCAATATGCTCAAGCCCGCCCTGGCCCGTGGTGAATTGCATTGCGTGGGCGCCACCACCTTGGACGAATACCGCAAGTTCATCGAAAAGGACGCTGCCTTGGAGCGGCGTTTTCAAAAAATCATTGTGGGCGAGCCCAGCGTTGAAGCCACCATCGCCATTTTGCGCGGCTTGCAAGAGCGCTACGAGGTGCACCACGGTGTGGAAATCACCGACCCCGCGATCGTGGCGGCGGCCGAGTTGTCTCACCGCTACATCACCGACCGCTTCTTGCCCGACAAGGCGATTGACCTGATTGACGAGGCGGCGGCCAAGATCAAGATCGAAATCGATTCCAAGCCGGAGGTGATGGACAAATTGGACCGGCGCTTGATTCAGCTCAAGATTGAGCGCGAGGCGGTCAGAAAAGAAAAAGACGATGCCTCGCAAAAGCGCCTGGCTTTGCTGGAGGAAGAGGTCGTCAAGCTCGGCAAAGAATATGCTGACTTGGAAGAAATATGGAAATCAGAAAAATCCAATGCCCAAGGCAGCGCACTCGTCAAGGAAGAAATCGACCGGATGCGTTTTCGCATCGATGAATTGACCCGCAAGGGCGAGTTCAACCAAGTCGCCGAGCTTCAATATGGCAAATTGCCGGAACTTGAAAAGCGCCACAAAGAGGCGCAAGCCACAGAGGCCAAAAAGTCCAATGACAGCGGTAAACCGCGCTTGCTGCGCACCCAAGTGGGTGCCGAGGAGATCGCCGAAGTGGTGGCCCGTGCCACCGGCATACCGGTGGCCAAGCTGATGCAAGGCGAGCGCGACAAGTTGCTGCGCATGGAAGAGCGTTTGCGCCAACGGGTGATCGGGCAAGAGGAGGGCATCTCCGCCGTGGCCAATGCCATTCGCCGTTCGCGTGCTGGCTTGGGTGACCCCCATCGACCCACCGGATCATTCCTGTTTTTGGGTCCCACGGGGGTGGGAAAAACAGAGCTGTGCAAGGCCTTGGCGGCATTTTTGTTTGACAGCGAAGACCACTTGATTCGCATCGACATGAGTGAGTTCATGGAGAAGCACTCGGTCAGCCGAATGATTGGTGCACCCCCGGGGTATGTGGGCTACGACGAGGGTGGCTACCTCACCGAAGCCGTGCGACGCAAGCCCTACAGCGTGATCTTGCTCGACGAGGTGGAGAAAGCCCACCCCGACGTGTTCAATATTTTGTTGCAAGTGCTCGACGACGGTCGCTTGACCGATGGGCAAGGGCGCACGGTGGATTTTAAAAATTCCGTGATCGTGATGACCTCCAACATTGGCTCGCCAATGATCCAAAGCATGGTTGGTCGCGACAATGCCGAGATCAAGGACGCGGTGTGGGAAGAGCTGAAAAACCATTTCAGGCCAGAATTTCTCAACCGCATTGATGAAACCGTGGTTTTCCATGCACTGGACGCCAGCCACATTGCGCGCATCGCTCAAATTCAACTCGATTTCTTGGCCCAGCGCTTGGCCCACTTAGACTTGCATTTGGACGTGTCGCCCGCGGCATTGGCCGAATTGGCCAAGGTTGGCTTTGATCCGGTTTATGGCGCACGCCCGCTCAAACGGGCCATTCAGCAGCGGATTGAAAACCCCTTGTCCAAATTGCTGCTGGAGGGCAAGTTTTTGCCCCAGCAAGTGGTGGCCATATCGGTCGACCCGGTGCGCTTCCCTGGGGAGTTCAAATTCACCCCGCAGGACGCACCCGCAGAAGCCAAATCCGGTACCTGAACCGTCTGTGATCTGGGGGGCCCAAGGCTGGCCAGGCTTGCGGATAAACTGAGGACGATGGAGCCCTGGTGCAAACCAGGGCTTTTTTGATTCACTCAACCGGGAAACCTATGCGCGCACGTTTATGTGGGGCTTTGTATGTGATGGGCTTGTTGGCGGGCCTGCACAGCGTGACGGCTTGGTCGCAATCCGGTTTTCCAAGCAAACCGGTCAAAATCATCGTACCTGCCACGCCGGGCGGCACCTCGGATATTTTCGCCCGGGCCATTGCCAACAAGTTGCAAGACAGCTTGGGCAAGCCCGTGGTGGTGGAGTACAAACCCGGGGCCGCCACCAACATTGGCACCGACTTGGTGGCCAAATCTGCGCCCGACGGACACACCTTGTTGATCAACGGGATCACCCTGGCCACCAACCCTTTGTTGTTCGCCAACTTGCCCTTCAATCCCACCAGAGACTTTGCCCCCATCATTGAGGTGGCAGAAATGCTCAACGTGGTCACGGTGCATCCCAGCGTGCCAGTGGGCAATATGCGTGAGTTGGTGCAACTCATCAAGTCCCAGCCCGGTGTTTTCAACCATGGGACCCCCGGGGTGGGAAGCTCCGGTTTTTTATCGGCTGAGTTGTTGGCGGTCAAAACGGGCGCCAAGATCACCCACATTTCTTACCAAGGCAATGCGCAGGCCGTGGTCGATCATTTGGGGGGGATTTTGCAAGTGGGTTTTGTCAACCTTCCCGTGGCATTGCAGCACGTGAAAACGGGCAAGCTCAAGGCCCTGGCCGTGACCTCGGCCAAACGCTCACCCTTGCTGCCCGATGTGCCCACGGTGGCCGAGGCCATGGGACTGCCCGACTTTGAGTTGGTGGGCTGGTTTGGTTTGCTGGCCCCTGCGCGCACCCCGCCAGAGGTGGTGGCGCGCTTGCATGCCGAGACCCTCAAGGCCTTGAAAGATCCATCGGTGATCGAGGTGATCCAAGCTGCTGGCGGCAGCGTGGGCGGGGGCAGCTCAGCACAGTTTGAAGCGCGCATCCGCCGCGATGCCGAACGCTTGACCGAAGTGATTCAATTGGCTGGCGCTTCCGCCAAGTGATGGGCCATGTCAACCACCTTCGAAACCTCTGACATGGTGCCTTGGCGGCAAGATGCCCAGGTGATGGGATTGGTGGGCTTGGTCCATGCCAGCTCGCATTTTTCGCACCTTCTGCTGCCCTTGATGTTCCCGGCGTTCATGAAAGACTTTGGCTTGGGTTATGCCGAGTTGGGGTTGTTGATGTCGGTTTTCTTTGTGGTCTCAGGTGTCGGCCAGGCCCTGTCGGGGTTCTTTGTCGATCATTTTGGGGCGCGCCCTGTTTTGTATGCATCCTTGGCGATGCTGGCCTTGGCCTGTGCCAGCGTGACCCAGGCGCAGGGTTATGGCGGGTTGATGTGCTCGGCCGTTTTGTTTGGTTTGGGCAACTGCACCTTTCATCCGGTCGACTTCACCATTTTGAACAATCGGGTTTCTGAAAAGCGTTTGGGGCATGCGTTCAGCACCCATGGACTGACTGGCAATTTGGGTTGGGCTGCTGCACCGACCTTCATGGTGGGCATCTCGACCTTCAGCCATTGGCGCACGGCCTATGCCTGTGCGGCGCTGGTCTTTGTATCGCTTTTGTTGCTGTGCCTGTTTTTGCGAGCGCATTTGCACACCGACCCACAGCGCCAACCTGCCCCGCAGGACAAGCCGTCGACTGGCACCAGCACCAGCCTGTCTTTTTTGCGTTTGCCCGTGGTGTGGTGGTGCTTTGGATTTTTTGTTTTCTCCACCATGACTTTGGCCGTGGTGCAAAGTTTTTCTGTGTCCATCTTGCAGTCTTTGGTGGGTGTGAGCTTTGAGGCAGCCACCCATACGCTGACCGCTTATTTGATCTGTGCAGCCTTGGGCATGTTGGCAGGGGGCTTCATGGCGGCCACCTTTGCCAAACACACCCAAATGGTGGTGGCTGGCAGCATGTTGTGCGCTGCATTGCTGTTGGTGATCTGTGCCACCACCTGGTTGGGGCCCATGGGAAGCATGTTGGCGATGGCGATCACTGGATTTGCCGCTGGGGTGGGCGGGCCGTCGCGTGATTTGATGATCAAGAAAGCCACACCCAAGGGGGCCACGGGTCGGGTTTATGGGATGGTCTATTCCGGCATGGACGTGGGTTTTGCCATTGCGCCGGCCTTGTTTGGTGTGTTCATGGACCACGGTTGGTATGCCGCCACCTTGGTGGGGGTGAGCCTGACTTTGGTGGTGAGTGCCGCTTTGGCTGTGGTGGTGGGTCGACAAGAGGAAAGCTCGGTTTGAGCCAAGGGTTTATTTTTAGCAAAGCAAGTCATGGACAAGACAGAAAAAAAACAGATCGCAGGCCATTTATTGGTTGAATGTTTGGTTCATCAAGGCGTGACACATGCCTTTGGTGTTCCCGGTGAAAGTTTTTTGGCTGTGCTGGATGGGTTTCACGCCTACAAAGATCACATTCAATTCATCACCAACCGCCAAGAGGGTGGAGCGGCTTTCATGGCCGAGGCCCAGGGTAAATTGACCGGGCGACCAGGCATTTGCTTCGTGACGCGTGGGCCTGGGGCTACCAATGCCTCCATTGGCATCCACACCGCTTTTCAAGACAGCACCCCCATGGTTTTGTTTGTGGGTGATGTGGGCAGCGATTACCGCGATCGCGAGGCCTTTCAAGAGGTGGACTACAACAGTTTTTTCGGCCCCAACACCAAGGGATTGGCCAAACGGGTGGAGCGGGTCGATGACCCACAACGCCTGCCCGAATATGTGTCCCGGGCTTTTGCCATGGCCATGAATGGCCGCCCTGGTCCAGTGGTGGTGGTCTTGCCCGAGGACATGCTGACGCAAATGGTGACGGCTCGCCCTTTGCCCCGGTTGGATCCTGTGGAGGCGTGGTGCGACCCCGGCGCATTGCGCAAACTCAGAGAAATGTTGTTGGCTGCACAAAGACCATTTGTCATCGCGGGTGGGGGCGGCTGGACGCCGCAAGCTGCGCAGGCTTTAGAGCGTTTTGCCGATGCCTGGAAGCTGCCGGTGGGCAATGCGTTTCGTTTTCAGGATACCTTTGACAACCACCACCCCTTGTACGCCGGGGACGTGGGCATTGGCATCAACCCGGCACTGGCGCGGCGCATCGAGAGCTGCGACCTCATCATTGCCCTGGGACCGCGCCTGGGAGAAATGACCACCGGTGGCTATGCCTTGCTCCAGGCGCCCAAGACCGCGCAAAAACTGGTTCACATCCATGGTGGGGCTGAGGAGTTGCATCGGGTTTATCACGCGGATTTGGCCATGAACGCCACCATGAATGCGGCGGCCCGCGCCTTGGAGGTGCTCAGCCCGCCACCCGAATTGCCGTGGGAAGCCTGGGCCCATGAGGCCCATGCGGACTACCTGGCGAACTTAAAGCCCCAAACCCTGCCCGGGCAGATCGATATGCCCGCCATCATTGCTTGCATCGACCGGCATTTGCCTGCGGATGCCATCGTCACCAATGGGGCTGGCAACTTCGCCAGTTGGATGCACCGCTTTCACCGCCATCATGGGCTGGCCAAAGGCCACAAAACCCAGCTGGCGCCCACCTCAGGGGCCATGGGTTACGGGGTTCCGGCGGGCATCGGGGCCAGCATCTTGACGGGCAGAACGGTGCTGACCATCGCAGGGGATGGCGACTTTTTGATGAACGGACAAGAGCTGGCCACAGCCATGCAGTTCGGTGGAAAAACCATCATTGTGCTGCTCAACAACAGCATGTACGGCACCATACGCATGCACCAGGAGCGCGAATACCCGCACCACGAAAGTGGCTCGGGCCTGCGCAACCCGGATTTCGTGGCTTTGGCCCAGGCATATGGCTACGCTGGGGTGCACATCGAGCGCACCGATCAGTTTGAGCCTGCGCTGACAGCGGCATTGGCTTTGGACCGTGGCACCTTGATAGAGGTGCGATTGGACCCCGAGGTGATCACCACGCGAGCCACCATGACTGCGATTCGAGAGGCGGCCATCCAAAAGCGGTCGAGCTGAGCCTGGCCTGATCTGCCAAGCCAGCACGGATATGCGTGCTTTGCATTTGGCCCGATGCGCGTCAGATTGGCAGAACGAAGTTGAATGGACATGAAAAAAGGCCGCTTGCGCGGCCTTTTTTTCGGGGTACTGAAGTGATTACTTCAGGTGCTTGCCAATCAAGCTGGCCAGTTCAAACATGGTCACTTGGGCTTTGCCAAAGACCGCGCGCAATTTGTCATCGGCATTGATGTTGCGCTTGTTGACTTTGTCTTGCAGGCCATGCTTTTTGATGTAAGTCCACATCTTGCTGACGACTTCGGTGCGAGCCAGGGGAGTTGCACCCACCACAGCGGCCAAAGCGGCGCTGGGGGTCAATGCACGCATGAATGCGGCATTGGGTGTGCGTTTCTTGGCTGGCGCCTTTTTCGCTGCTTTTTTGGCAGGGGCTTTTTTAGCCACTACCTTTTTAGCAGGCGCCTTTTTGGCTGGCGCTTTCTTAGCAGGCGCTTTTTTCGCGACTACTTTTTTGGCCGGTGCTTTCTTCGCAGCGACTTTTTTGGCGGGGGCTGCTTTTTTTGCAGCTTTTTTTGCCGGGGCTTTTTTTGCAGTTGCCATGATTCAGTTTCCTTCTAGAAGAGAGTGAAAAATCACCGGCGGAAACGGCGTCTCCACCGGCAGAGCGAATCGTAATGGAGAAAACATGCTTTTCCAAGGGGAAAACGGTTTTTTTCACTCTTATATGTTGTTTTTTACGAGTGAAAATATCATTCGAGGTCGCTGTTGCACAGGCGTGTGGTGCGTCTGTGGGAGGGCCACGGAACCGTGGGCTTGCAAGGGGAATGGCTTTGGGGCCATTCGAAGTGGGTCTTTCGTTAGGTTTTCGAACGACTCCCCAAGCCCGTTGGTCTCTGGCCAGATCGATTATTTGGGCTGCCAATGGTTAGATTGGCTTTGTTTTAGGAGGTCACGGTGTCGGCTGAATTCCCCCTGCATGTATTCGTTTACGGCACTTTGCGCCGTGGCGGCACCAACGATATCAATCGATTGAGCCCGCCGCCTCAATTCAAGGGTGTGTCACGGGTGGAGGGGCGTTTGTTCTCGCTGGGAGATTACCCGGGCATTCAATTGGGAGCCGGTGGCATGGTGGTGGGAGAGGTCTATGCCATCGCATCTGAACTCGAAGCAGTGTTGGATGAAATTGAAGGCATTGCGCCCACACCCGATGGGCAATACGAAAAAGCTTCCATCCCCGTTGCGGTGGGGTCGCAAAGTTTGTCTTGCTTGATCTATGTGGCCACGGTCGAAACATTGGCGCGTGGGGTCCCCATGGCGTCTGGAGATTGGTTGCCCGACGGAAGGTAAAGCTTGGCCTTGGGCGCGCTGGATCGGGTTTTGAATGATGGGCAATGGCATCCAAAATGCCTTTTTATATTATGAAAAAATGAGTGGAGACCCCATCTTATATTTTTTCAATGTGAGATATTGACTTCTACATTGCGAAATTTATTAAATAAACCATTGTTTTAAATGCATAAAATAAAATTCTTATATAAGACACAAGAGCTTTTATTGTCTTATATAAGACTTAAAGTGTGGGTTCTGCATTTGCAGTTTTCAACCACTTCCAAAGGGAATCACCATGCCTCAAGCTCTGACCGAACAACTCAGCCGTGAACAGCAAATCTCCGCACTTGAAAAGGATTGGGCCACCAACCCCAGATGGAAGGGCATCCAGCGTGGATACAGTGCCGCCGACGTGGTTCGGTTGCGCGGCAGCTTTCCGATTGAATACACCTTGGCGCGACGTGGTGCTGAGAAATTGATGGATTTGCTCCACACCGAAGCCTATGTCAACTGCCTGGGCGCTCTGACCGGGGGCCAAGCCATGCAACAGGTCAAAGCAGGTATCAAAGCGATTTACCTCTCGGGTTGGCAAGTTGCGGCTGACAACAATGGCTATTCGTCCATGTACCCCGATCAATCCCTTTACCCAGTGGATTCGGTGCCCGGTGTGGTCGAGCGGATCAACAACACCTTTCGCCGTGCCGATGAAATCCAGTGGTCCAAGGGCTTGAACCCAGGCCAAGCGGGGTACATCGACTATTTCGCGCCCATCGTGGCCGATGCCGAGGCTGGGTTTGGCGGTGTTCTGAACGGGTTTGAGCTGATGAAGGCCATGATCCGCGCGGGCGCTGCCGGTGTGCATTTTGAGGACCAATTGGCATCCGTGAAAAAGTGCGGCCATATGGGCGGAAAAGTGCTGGTGCCCACGACGGAAGCTGTGCAAAAGTTGATCGGTGCGCGCATGGCGGCCGATGTGTGTGGCACGCCGACGCTGGTGATTGCACGCACAGATGCAGAGGCGGCCGATTTGTTGACCAGTGATTACGATGAAAACGATAAGCCATTCATCACCGGTGAGCGCACTGCTGAAGGTTTTTACAAAACCCGCAAGGGCATGGATCAGGCCATTTCCCGCGCCGTTGCCTATGCCCACTATGCCGATTTGGTGTGGTGTGAAACCGGGACCCCCGACTTGGAGTTCGCGCGCCAATTTGCCGAAGCGGTGCACAAGGTTCACCCCGGAAAAATGTTGGCCTACAACTGCTCGCCTTCTTTCAATTGGAGAAAGAACTTGGACGATGCCACGATTGCCAAGTTCCAGCGCGAGCTGGGCGCCATGGGGTACAAATACCAATTCATCACCTTGGCGGGCATCCACTCCATGTGGTTCAACATGTTTGACCTGGCACAGGACTACGCCCAACGTGGGATGTCAGCCTATGTGGAGAAGGTTCAAGAGCCTGAGTTTGCTGCCCGTGATCGGGGTTACTCCTTCGTGTCCCACCAGCAAGAGGTGGGAACAGGTTACTTTGATGATGTCACCACGGTGATCCAAGGCGGCAAGTCCAGCGTGACGGCCCTGACAGGCTCTACCGAAGAAGAGCAGTTTCACTGAGCGCTGTTCGTGCGCCCGCGCCGCAGGGCGTGAATGAAAAAGCCCGTTCGCGGGCTTTTTTTATGGGAAAATCAAACCCTTAGCGCGGTCTTTGCCGCGCTTGTTTTTTGTTGAATTGACAGACACCCACCGAGTTCTCCATGCCCCAAATTTCCCTGCCTGATGGATCTACCCGCAATTTTGCTTCCCCAGTCACGGTGGCCGATGTGGCAGCCTCCATTGGCGCAGGATTGGCCAAGGCGGCTTTGGCTGCCAAAGTAGATGGCCAACTGGTCGATACCAGCCATTTGATCGAGGGCGATGTTCGTTTGGCCATTTTGACGGCCAAAGATGTGGATGGCTTGGAGGTGATCCGGCATTCAACGGCTCACCTGTTGGCGTATGCGGTCAAAGCTCTTTTTCCAGATGCGCAGGTCACCATTGGGCCTGTGATTGAAAACGGCTTTTATTATGATTTTTCTTACCATCGTCCGTTCACGCCAGAAGACTTGGTCACCATCGAAAAGAAAATGACGGAACTGGCCCACCTGGACCAAGCCATTGTTCGCCGTGTTTTGCCACGCGATCAGGCTGTGGCCCACTTCAAGTCCATGGGCGAGCACTACAAGGCGGAAATCATTGCCAGCATTCCTGCCCAAGAAGATGTGAGCTTGTACCGAGAAGGCGAATTTGAAGATTTGTGTCGCGGCCCACATGTGCCCAGCACGGGCAAGCTAAAGCACTTTAAATTGATGAAGGTGGCAGGCGCTTATTGGCGGGGGGACCACCGCAATGAAATGTTGCAGCGGATTTATGGCACGGCCTGGGCCAGCAAAGAAGACCTGCAGCAATACCTCACCATGCTGGAAGAGGCTGAAAAGCGAGACCACCGAAAGCTGGGCCGCGAACTCGATTTTTTCCACATTGATGAGCACTCCCCTGGAACGGTTTTTTGGCATCCCAAGGGCTGGGTTTTGTGGCAAGAGGTTGAGCAATACATGCGCCAGGTCTATCGCGACAATGGCTATCTGGAGGTCAAAGGGCCACAGATCCTGGATCAGCATCTATGGGAAAAAACAGGGCACTGGGACAAATACCGTGAAAACATGTTCGTGACCGAATCGGAGAAGCGCGACTATGCCTTGAAGCCGATGAATTGCCCCGGTCACATTTTGATTTTCAAGCAAGGCATCAAGAGTTACCGCGACTTGCCATTGCGGTTTGGTGAATTTGGCCAATGCCATCGAAATGAGCCCACCGGTGGCTTGCACGGCATCATGCGTGTTCGTGCCTTTACCCAAGACGATGGACATATTTTCTGTACCGAGGCACAAATTCAGCCAGAGGTGATGGCCTTCACCACCTTGTTGCAAAAGGTCTACAAAGACTTTGGCTTCACCAAGATTCTTTATCGCTTATCGACCCGCCCCGAAAAGCGCATTGGCAGCGAAGAGAGTTGGGACCGAGCGGAGCACGCATTGGCGGAGGGTTTAAAGGCTTCCGGTTGTGAGTTTGAGTACCTGCCTGGTGAGGGTGCTTTTTATGGCCCCAAAATCGAATACACCCTCAAGGACGCCCTGGGGCGAGAGTGGCAATGTGGAACGAT
>Ga0114968_10003350_pt1 | contig 12053 bp, 7 predicted proteins | sample M_130807_EF_Meta_FD_87020 | JGI IMG/M metagenome (GOLD analysis project Ga0114968, IMG submission 87020) | Freshwater microbial communities from Lake Montjoie, Canada to study carbon cycling - M_130807_EF_MetaG | ecosystem: Environmental > Aquatic > Freshwater > Lake | place: Lake Montjoie... | reverse complement strand
GCGCCGCGCGGCGCGAACTTCGCGCTGCAAAATTCCGATTTTCTCCTGATGATCGGCGCGCGCATGGATCTTGTCATGACGGCGTTCGCGCCTGCGAAATTGGCCCGCGCTGCCCGCAAAGTAATGGTTGATATCGACCCCGCCGAGATCGGAAAAATCGGCGAATACATTGCGCTCCCCATCTGCGCGGATGCCCGCGACTTTCTCAAGGAACTCCTCTCGCAGGGCACCGACTTGCCTGCTTCACGCTACGGAGACTGGAAGAGCCGCTGCGCCGAGTGGAAAACGAAATACCCGATCGTTCTCCCGGAGCACCGCGATTCGCAGGATCGCGTCAGCATGTTCAACTTCACCGAGATCCTTTCCGAAGAACTCGACGAAGGTGATCTCATCGTTCCTACCAGCTCCGGGAATGCGATCGAAACGCTGCTCATGGCGTTCCGGACAAAACCCCGGCAGCGCATTTTCATCACGACCGGGCTCGGGCCGATGGGATTTGGACTGCCCGCGAGCATCGGCGGCTGTCTTGCCCATGGCGGGGGCCGCACCGTGTGCGTGGATGGCGACGGCGGATTTCAGATGAACGCGCAGGAGCTTGAGACGGTAGCGCGACTGAATCTGCCGATCAAGATCTTCGTCATCAACAATAACGGCTATGGATCGATAGTCGCATCGCAAAAAACGTACTTCGGCCGTCTGGTCGGCGCAGACCCAAGCAGCGGTGTGACACTTCCAGACGTGGTCAAGCTGGCACACGTCTATGGGATTGCCGGCCATCGGATTATGAATCAGAGAAATCTACGGGCGGAGATTCGAACCATTCTCGATGCGCCCGGGCCCGCCGTCGTGGATGTCTGCGCTCTTGCCGATGAGGTCCGTGCGCCTCGCGTTTCCTCGCTGCAGCGACCCGATGGCACCATGGTCTCGAAGCCACTCGAAGACCTCTGGCCATTCCTCGATCGCGAGGAGTTTCTGGCTAACATGCTGATTCCACCGGTAGAGGACTAGTTTCGTGGCTGGGGCACTCAAAGTCTTAATGGTTGGAATGGGCGGGGTAGGGCAGCGGCATGCCCGCAACCTGCGCACGCTGCTCGGTTCAGGCGTAACGCTTTCCGCGTATCGCACGCGGCCCGCCGCGCCGGTCATCAGTGAACGAATGCAGATCGAGTCCGGCGCGGACATGGCTTCCAGCCACCAGTTGACCGAATTCACTGATTTGGATGCCGCGCTTGCGGACCGTCCAGACGTGGTGGTGATCAGCAATCCGACCAGCCTCCACATTTCGACCGCGTTGACTGCGGCGCGGGCCGGATGCCACCTCTTCCTCGAAAAACCGATCTCACACAATTTGCAGGGAGTGCGTGAGCTGCTCGAGATCGTTCACGAAAAGAAACTGGTGGCATTCGTCGGTCATCAGCTTCGGTTTCATCCGCTCTTGTTGAAGCTGAAGGAACTCTTGGGCCAGGAACGGATTGGCCGGGTGATAGCCGTGCGGGCCGAGTTCGGGGAGTATCTGCCGAACTGGCATCCGTACGAGGACTACCGGCAAAGCTACGCGGCCCGACGCGAATTGGGCGGCGGCGTCATTCTGTCGCAAATCCATGATTTCGACTATCTCATGTGGTTGTTTGGCCTTCCGCACCAGCTGCTCTGCGTTGGCGGAAAACTAAGCGATCTCGAGATCGACGTGGAGGACACCGCCAGCACCTTGATGAGTTGCCGGTATCAGGGTCGCACGATCCCGATTCACTTGCACCAAGATGTGTGTCGAAAGGTCTCGCGTCGCTCGTGCCAGGTTATAGGCGACAAAGGCGAGATCACTGCCGACATTGCCAACGGTATATTGCAAGTCGTCGGCGCGGATGGGCAGGTCGAAGTCACGAACAGCTTTTCCATACTGGAGCGAAACCAGTTGTTTCTTGATGCAATGAAACACTTTTTGTCGTGCCTTCAAAGTGGGGAAACTCCCTGCGTATCGGCGCGCGACGGAGCCAATGGGCTCAGCGTCGCCCTGGCTGCGTTGAACTCTCTGCAAACCGGACTACCCTCCGAAGTTATTCCCCTATGAGCCTTGCACCGCTCGTCGTCGATTTGTTTACCCTCAAAGATCGCGTTGCGCTCATCACGGGCGGCGCGGGGCTCCTCGGGGTGCAGCATGCGGAGGTCATCGCAGCCGCGGGAGGGATTCCCATCCTGCTCGACCTGGATGAGGCGCGCGCAGATGCCGCTGCACAGAAACTGGCCACGCAATTCCATGTCGATGCGTGGGGGGCTGCGGTCGACATCACCGACCAAGCTGCCCTACAGGCGTTTCTCGCCCGCGTGTTAGAGCGCCACGGCCGGATCGACATCTTGATCAACAATGCAGCAAACAATCCCAAAGTGGAATCGCAGGTTGGTTTCTCGCGAGTGGAAAAGTTTCCACTTCATCAATGGGACGCGGATATGGAAGTAGGACTCAAGGGAGCTTTCCTGTGCGCGCAGGTTTTCGGGGCGGAGATGGCAAAGCGGAGTTCAGGCGTCATCATTAACATCTCATCGGAATACGGCCTCAATGCGCCCGATCAGCGCCTCTATCGGATCGAGGGCCTTCCAGAGGAAGAGCAACCTGTGAAGCCGGTCACATACACGATCGTCAAGAGCGGCATCATTGGCATGACGAAGTATTTTGCGACCTATTGGGGAGCTCGCGGCGTTCGATCGAATTGCATCACCATCGCCGGCGTCTTCAATGGGCAGTCGGATGAGTTTGTCAATCGGTATGTGCATGCCGTGCCGCTCGGACGGATGGCACGACCAAACGAATACCAAGGCTCTATCCTGTATCTGTGCGCAGATGCGTCCCGCTTTCTCAACGGAGCCAATCTGGTCGTGGATGGAGGCAAGAGTTGCTGGTGAGTACGCACTACGAGCAGACAATTCGGGAACTGTTGGTCGCCGATCCGGAGGAGGTCCACCGTGTCGAGGCGTTCGCTTTCGACAAGCTCGCCGGAAACAGACGACTGGTTCTGTGTGGGGCAGGTGGTCTGGGACGCAAGACCTTGCAAGGCTTGCGGAAAGCCGGTGTCGAGCCCGTCGCGTTCACCGACAATAACGCAACGTTGTGGAATACCGATGTCGAAGGTGTGCCTGTCTATTCTCCCGCCGATGCCGTAGCCAAGTATGGCGACAGCGGGGCATTCGTGGTGACCGTGTGGGGCGCCCACTCCCGCGACCGGCTCGCAGAACGCATGGCGCATTGGCGAAGCGTGGGGTGCACGACGGTGCTCTCCTTTCGCACGCTGTTTTGGAAATACCCCGCGTATTATCTTCCCCACTACGCCTGCGACCTCCCGCACAAGGTCTACGACCAGGCGGAGCAGGTGGTCGCCGCCGCCCGGCTTTGGAGCGATGACATTTCGCGGGTCGAGTATCTCGAGCAGTTGCGTTGGCGAACGAGTATCGATCATGGAGGGCTGCCAGATCCGGTGGAGGGGCCAACCTATTTCCCGAAGGATCTGATCCGGCTCACCCCTCAAGAGCGGTTCGTGGATTGCGGTGCTTTCGACGGAGATACGCTGCGTGACCTCGTGCGCGTGACTGACGGCGAATTCGAGAAAGTGTGGGCGATGGAACCCGACCCCGACAGCTTTGCGAAATTACGAGCGTCTGTCGCTGCGCTTCCGGAACCCGCCCGTCGCAAAGTCGAAATAATTCCGATCGCAGCGGCCGATACCGCCAAAACACTTCGGTTTGTGAGTGGCGGACTTGCCTCGTCGGGGTTCAGCGACGCAGGGGGGATCGAGGTGCAGTGCGATGCGATCGATCATGTACTCGCGGGGAGCAAGCCGACGTTCATCAAGATGGATATCGAAGGGGCGGAGCCGGACGCCCTTCTCGGTGCTCGGAAGCTGATCCAGCAATGCCGACCGATCCTGGCCATCAGCGCTTACCACCTGCAGGAGCATCTCTGGGAGATTCCGCTTCTGGTTGCCACGATGGTTCCCGATTATAATTTCCACCTCCGACCTCATGACCTCGAGGGTTGGGATCTCGTCTGTTACGCCATTCCCGCCGAGCGTTCACTTTCTTCTCGTCTATGAGCGACCTCCTCTTTCCCAGCCGCGATTGTCCAATTTGCGGGGACAAACCATCCCGCGTTCTTTTCCAACAGCGGTTCGGCGATTTTGGGGAAGGCAGCCTCCTCACCGGCTATGATGTCGCCGTCTGCGGGGGCTGCGGATTTGTCTACGCGGACCGGATCCCAGCACAGGCCGCTTTTGATCAGCACTACGCCGAAATGTCGAAGTATGAGTACACGGATCGCGGTGGCGAAGTGTCCCCTCGCGACTCCGAACGATTCACGGACATCGCATCGCTGATTTCAAAAAGCCTTCCCGACCGCGGCATTCGCATTCTCGACATCGGCTGCGCGACGGGCGGCCTGTTGGCCGCCTTGCGGAAGCTCGGCTACGAGCGCGTTCGCGGTCTGGACCCTTCTCCTGCATGCGCCCGCCTTGCGAAGAAGTTCTACGGTATCCAGGTGGATGTCGGCACCATTTCAGACAACCCGCTCCCGGCTGAAAGCTTCGATCTGGCGATTGTCGTCGGCGTGCTTGAGCACGTGCGAGATTTGCGTCCCGCGTTGACGAACATCGAGAAGCCCCTGACCCCGCACGGGTATGTGTATGCAGAGGTGCCCGACCTTTCTGCGTTCATGAATTGGCCGGGCGCTCCTTATCAGGAGTTTAGCACCGAACATATCGGATTCTTTGGCCCCCAGTCGCTCGAGAATCTGTTTTGCGCACGTGGTTACAAAATGATCGCGATGGATCTGATCCCCCGGCAATTCACGGACACCACAGTGATGCCGAGCGCGTGCGGACTCTTTCAGCGAGCCGCCGGAGTCGCGGTTGCTCCACTCCAAGTCGACTCCGATACGGAGACCGCCTTGCGAGCGTACATCGAGCGTTCCGAGTCGCAGGAGAAACGCGTTTCGGAACTCATGGCCGATCTCGCCGCAACGGGCCGCGCCGTCGTCGTCTGGGGAGTGGGAACACACACCCGACGTCTTCTCGCAACGACTCCGCTCTCCCGCGCGAATATCACTGCCTTCGTCGACAACAATTCAAACTATCACGGAAAGACGCTGCACGGGCGTCCGATTCTTTCGCCCGCGGAAGTGAAGTCGCATCCGGAGCCGATCCTCGTCGGATCGCTTGCGTTTCAGGACGAGATTGTGAGCCTGATTCGAAATGATTTGGCGATGACGAATGAAGTCATTCTCCTTTACGAAGACGGATGCCGATGATCATCGACCGCAATCTGTCCAACTACATTGTCTACTGCGAGGAATCGATCCTCGAGGCGTTGAAAAAGATCAGCAAGAACGATGGTCGCATCGTCTTTTCGGTCGACGAACGCGGTGTGCTGAACGGCGTCATGACGAACGGCGATTTTCGCCGCTGGATTGCCGGGAACCCGAATTTCGACGTGACGCGTCCCATCGGTCCCATTCAAAACAAGGCCTATAAGTGGGCTTTCGTTGATGACGCCCCAGAGACAATCGTCGGACGTATGGGCTCCCATACCTGCCTCCCTTTGCTGGATCGCCACCAGCATCTGGTCGCGGTGGCGCGCCGCGATGCCATGGCCGAGATCAAGATCGGCAACCATGCAATCACCCCAAGCGGACGAGTTTTCACGATCGCCGAAATCGGTATCAACCATAACGGGCAGATCGCTCTGGCGAAGGAAATGATCGATCGCGCCGCAGATGCAGGCGCCGATTGTGCGAAATTCCAAATGCGCAATCTCGATACGCTGTTTCGCAAGGCAGCCTCGAACGACCGCGTGTCGGAAGACCTCGGCGCGCAATACACGCTGAGTCTGCTCGAGAAATTCAAGCTGACACCTGATGAAATGTTCGAGGCATTCGATCATTGCAAGATCCGCGGGATCATCCCGCTATGCACGCCGTGGGACTTAGAAAGCCTCGCTGCCCTCGAGCAGTACGGCATGGATGCCTACAAGGTCGCCTCCGCGGATCTGACCAATCACGATCTCCTCACCGCCATGGCCAAGACTGGCAAGGCACTGATCTGCTCGACCGGCATGTCGATGGAAGCGGAAATCGTTGAGGCGGTCGATCTGCTCCGTACGCACGCCGCCCGGTTCGTCCTGCTGCATTGCAACTCGACCTATCCCGCTCCGTTCAAGGACGTGAACCTCCGTTACATGGAGCGTCTCAGAGAGATCGGCAGTTGCCCAGTCGGCTACTCCGGCCATGAACGCGGCTGGAGCGTCGTCCTCGCGGCCGTCGGCATGGGGGCGAAAGTCATCGAGAAGCACTTCACCCTTGACCGTGAGATGGAGGGAAGCGACCACAAAATCAGCCTTCTTCCGGACGAATTCCGCCAGATGGTCGAAGGCATCCGGCAGGTTGAAGCCGCGATAGGAACGGCAGCCGAGCGAAAAATGACGCAGGGTGAATTAATGAATCGCAACACCCTCGCAAAAAGCCTCGTCATCAATCGCGATCTCCCGCAGGGCGAAGTGATCACGGAAGCGATGATCGACGTGAAGAGCCCGGGACGGGGCGTACAGCCAAATCGCCGCGGCGACCTGATCGGAAAAACCGCCAGACGGGCCTTCCGGGCAGGCGATTTTTTCTTCGCGAGTGATATCGAAGAAAACGGGGTGGTGGCACGAAACTATACGTTCAAGCGGGAGTGGGGCATTCCCATTCGCTACCACGATTTCCAGCGGATGATGAAGAAATCGAACCCCGATTTTCTCGAGTTTCATTTCAGCTTCAAAGATCTTGACGAAGAGATCGCGCCCTTTTTTCCCGAACCGCTCGACTACAACTTAGTCGTGCATTCCCCAGACCTTTTCCACGGTGACCACCTGTTGAATCTGTGCACCGAGGACAAGGAATACCGCCGCCGCTCCATCGCTGAATTGCAGCGTGTCCTTGATATCACGCGGTCACTCAAACAGTATTTTCCGAAGGCAACCGATCGGACGATCGTCATCGCGAGTCTCGGCGGCTTTTCCAAGAATGCGCCGCTGTCAGAGCCTGAAATAAGGCGACAGTACGAGATCGTCGCCGAAAGTCTTTCCCAGCTCAATCGGGATGGCATTGAGCTGTTGCCGCAGACGCTGCCACCGTTCCCCTGGTACTTTGGCGGGCAACTCTTTGCGAATCTCTTCGTGCGGGCCGAGGACACGGCAGCGTTTTGCCGTGAGAACAATTTCGGACTCTGCTTCGATATCTGCCACTCAAAATTGACAGCCAACTACGAGAAAACGTCGTTTCGCAATTTCTGCGAGAAGCTTGGCCCCTACACGAGGCACCTCCACGTGGCCGATGCGAGTGGTGTCGATGGCGAAGGCTTACAAATAGGCGAGGGCGACATGGATTTCCCCGCGATTGTGGAAGTGCTCGACCGTCTGGCTCCCAAAGCCAGTTTCATTCCAGAAATCTGGCAGGGCCACAAGAACGACGGCGAGGGGTTTTGGATCGCCGCCGAGCGGTTGGAAGGACTTTTTTAGAGCTCACTCGTGAGTTCCTACTACAGCCGGCCTTGACTGCGCCGTTAGCTTCGGAAGCTGACACTTGTCAAACGGCATTCACAGTCATGACTCGCGCGCATGGGTCGCCGTGATCCGCTCTTTTTCCACGACCAGTGGCCGTTGCCGTACCTGCGTGAGCGCGGCGCCGACATATTCGCCGAGCAGGCCGATCAGAAAGATCTGCACGGATCCCAAAAAGAATATGCCGATCACGGCCGGGGCATAGCCTGCCGGGAGTGAATACCAGAACGCCAACTTGAGCGCAAGAAATCCAATCGCGACAGCCAGTGATAAGCCGCTGAGCGCGAATCCCAGGAGCGTTGCCATTCGCAGCGGGGCCTTGGAATGGCTCGTGATACCCAAAAGGGCCAAGTCGAGAAGCGTGTAGAAGTTGTTCTTCGTGATACCTCGCGTGCGAAGAGGTTGATCGTAGGGAATCGTGACGTACGGCAGGCCGATCTCCGCGATCATCCCACGACCATAGGGATACGGATCGGCAAATCCTCGCATGATCTCGATCACCCGCCGGTCATACAGTCCGAATCCCGTGACATGCTCCAGCAGAGGCACCTCCGCGAGCGCTCGGGCAATCTTGTAGTAGAGGCCTCGAACAGCAAAAAAAGTCGGCGACTCTTGGCTGCTTCGCTTCTTTCCCAACACCATGCTCGCTCCGCGACGCCATTGGTCGAGAAACTGGGGAATCAACTCGGGCGGATCCTGCAGGTCGGTGCACATCACGATCACGCAATCACCGGCTGATTCCATCATGCCGTGAAACGGCGAGCGGATGTGGCCAAAGTTGCGGGCATTGACGATCAACTTCACCCGAGGATCACGTTCCACGAGGGCCTTGACCCTCGCCACGGTGCCGTCGGTCGAGGCGTTGTCGATGAACAGCATCTCGAACGTGTAGTCGCGGAGTTCCCCGATCACCTTCACAAGACGTTCGTAAAGCTCGTCGATATTCCCCTCTTCGTTGTAGCAGGGGAGCACGAGGCCCACGTGACCTCCCCGCCGAAGCTGGCCGTCGGAGTCGCCGTGCCATGAGGCCAGTTCGGGTCGCGATGGATTACTTGCCGAATGCGCCGCCGAGTTGGAAAGTACGCTCACGAAAAAGACCCCGTGACCTAAGTGGCGAGTACGAAACGACCCCAAAACACGACCGGACGTTCGAGTAGGCGAATCGCATGCATGCTCTTCGCGAGGTTAATGATTACTCACTGGAATAGCTAGTTTCGCGAGCTTTGCCCGATCTTCTGGGTGATGCCCAGACAAGTGGGCCGGAATGTTGGCCGCGCCCGTCGCACTGGCCGGACTGGCAGCGGTGGGACATCACGGCTGAGGTGGCGAGTCGGCATCGCTCGCAGCGGCACCCTCTGTCTTTGGGTCATATTCCATCAGCAGAGCTCCGAACGGCAGTTGATGCTTTACGGTGAAGGATGACAGGTCAAGCTGCTGGCTCGTGTTCGACAGGAGGTGAGGCTGCACGACGATCAGCGTGCCTGGGGTTTCAAGCGTTCGCTGAATCTGTGCCACCTGGGAGCGGAGAAACACCTCGGTCAGGCTGGCCACGGGCAGGACAGACCAGCTTCCGGCCTTGGTGTGCAGGAAGGCCTCGGGATCGATCAGGATTGCCACCGCCTTTCCCTCGATGTGCGACCTCATGGCATCCGTCAGCGGATCCATCGCGCGAGCGTCCATCGTGCTCGTGGTGTTGGTCGCGTAGAGAACCGCTGCCGGGAGGCTGCGACAGAGATTGAGAAAGCCGCAGAGGCAGAAGACGATGACCGGCACCGTCTGTATGGCGATCAGCCGGAGCGAGGTGGGCCGCTCGATCTCGGCGAATGTCCGGCCCGCGAGCGCCGAGAGTCCCTGCCGCGTCCAAAAGAAGGCAAGGAGAAACACCGGGAGAAAAATGGCGGGAAGCACCTGTGGCAGGCTACGGCCCTGGTAGTAGGAAAACTGTCCCAGTCCATAGGCGGCGATAAAGAAAACCCATGGGGCGGGAGCTTGAATCCGTTCCCGAACGACCTGCCGCAGACACCACGCCATCGTGAAAGCCAGCAGGGCAAAGATCGGTTGCCAGAACTCCCACAGCGGCATCGCCACCATGTAAAACCCAGATTCATAGAAGACCCGCTGAAAGAAAAATAGTTCATCGTAGCGGGGAAGCTGACCGGATCTCAGCCACGCGAATACAGCATAGAAGGCAAGCGAGCCGACAATCGTGGCAGCCAGCGCAGCAAGATGGGTCGCGGCATGTCGCAGCAATCCGAGTGGATCCCGGCGCCAGCCATCCATGTGCCGGTACACCAGCATGCCCGTCCAGGCGACAAGAATGACGAGCCCGGTGTCGGCATTCCAGAGAAAGCTCGTGCCGGCCAGCACATAGCCCAGCGGAATGAACCAAGGACGCGTGAAGCGGGACTCAGAACCGCAGAGCCAGACAAAGACCGCAAACCAGAACGTACGAACCGGCGTGAACTGGTAATACACCGGCGAAAAATCGTAGCCGGGCCGAAGAATATTGACGTCAAACAGGCTGTCATGAGCATGAAAGAGAGCACCGTTCAGCATCGGCACTGCCAGCCCGGCATAGCTGACGGCGAAAGCCGCCTGCCACGCCGGTGTCATGCCCGGCAGTCGTTTGAAGGCGAGAAAAAGCAACGCTGACTGCAGCAAGACCAGGGTCGCGAAAACCACCGACACGCTCGGCACGGTGACCCCAAACGGCCAGAGGGCCGCAGCGATCACATAGGGATAGAAAATACCGTACTGGCTGGTGGTATCCACCAACACAGTCTTGCCGTGCGCCACTTGATTGACCGCTGCAACCAGAAGGTCCATGTGGTGCCAGATAAATTGGCAACGAAAAAACCAGTTCTCTCCAACACACTGCGTCAGGAATCCCAGGATCGCCAGCGAGCCGATCACAAACCAGCTCATGATCGGCGTCATTCGGGGGATATCTCGCCAGCGGAATACGATCAGCAGCGCCATCGACAGAGCCACGAGAAGGTGCTCTGGGCTGTTGGGAATCCAACTCGTTCCGCAGAGTACGAAGAACCACATTGCCAAAACGGTCGCCAGTAGCAGGTCACGGACGGCCAGTGGACCTGGTCGATTGAGAACGTCCAGTACTTCCGGGCGGATGCATCGGAGGCCCACCAGATAGAAGACCGCAGGCAGAATCGCGACGCAGAGCAGGCCGAGCAGGTAGCGGGCTTTTTCCAGTGGCTCAGGGCAGATGTAGATTTCCATCTGGTGAAAGGGCACGAAGTCCAATGCGGCCTTGGCGGCGGCAGCCTTGCCCAAGGGGCTTCGTGGTCCGGGGATGACCTGAGCGAGTGCCAGAGCCAGTGGCACGTAGATCACCAGAGAAAGCACGATTGAAAGCCAGACCCGTGGCCACTCACGGCCATCCGACAGGTCGATCGGCTCGGCAGTACCTTCCTCTGCGGCGGTGGCGGCACCGTCGGCGGGATGTGCCGGGAGGGAGAGAGAGGGAGTTGTCCGTCTCATGCGCGAAGGTCCACGTGGATGTCGAGATGGAGCGAGTAAAGGCTACCGGCACTCCAGGGGGTGACACAATCGGAGGAGGAATCAGCGGCACTTCAGAGCATCGGCCACGCCCGGCGTTCGTCTTGTCTCACGAAGATTTCGAACGACAGGCCAGCATGGCCACAGCGCCAACGACCGCCATGAAGAGGGCCATGGCCCTCCCTGTGGCACGCTGTGGAATGTAGCGGATACGAATCTGGCGGGCGCCGGCCGGGGCTGCCACCACGATCCGGTGCCATTCGTCCTCGGTCACCGTTGTCGGCTTGTCATCAGCCGTTGCTGCGATGGAGGGATACCAAAGGAAATTAGCAACGATGTTTCGTGGTTCGCTCCTCGGATCGACGTCGATGGCAAGCCCCGCCATGCTCATTCGCAACGGCAACGCCTCGGTCGGACGGGCAGTGTCGAAGGCCAGCGGAGCTGGGTTGGGAATCTCAAGCACCGAGAGGTATTCGTTCAGACTAGGGAGGGCCACTTCCTTGAGGGAGCCAAGGGTGCGGAGCAGATACAGGAGAGGGAACACTCGTTCAAAGCGGTTTGGTGTCTGCGGCTCCCAGCCCCGCCACGCCGTCCGATGAACGAGCAGCCAGCGCACCCCGTAGGCAGCCAGAGTCGTTTGTGGATCAGAGCTCAGTCGTTCAAGGCATGCGTTGTAACGGCCGAATCGCTGAACGAGCGGATCGTATCCCAGCACGGCCGGCACCTCATACTCACAGGGTAGGTTGTGCGGCAGCGAGAGTGGGTAGGAGGGATCGGTGGATCGCATCGCCCCAAACGACATGATTCGTTGCTGCCGACCGTTTTCGTCAGGACCGATCAGCCCGGCAAGCTCCGCCGGCAACGCAGGATACGGGCGAAAGCCATAGGTGTAGAAGGCGATGCCGACGCGTGTGAGATGCAGGGCGATCAGCATGAGGCCTACGCCCGCCACCGCG
>Ga0114968_10003348_pt1 | contig 12062 bp, 10 predicted proteins | sample M_130807_EF_Meta_FD_87020 | JGI IMG/M metagenome (GOLD analysis project Ga0114968, IMG submission 87020) | Freshwater microbial communities from Lake Montjoie, Canada to study carbon cycling - M_130807_EF_MetaG | ecosystem: Environmental > Aquatic > Freshwater > Lake | place: Lake Montjoie... | reverse complement strand
AATCAAATTAACTACAGCCTCACCAGATGCAATTGCGAAGCCATCACGTCGGCGATCTACGGCTGGTGGCGCAGCTGATCCTGGTAATGACATACCCATAGCTTCAGCAGCTGATGCCATTGTGTTTGCGGTGTACATGCCACCACATGCGCCTTCACCTGGGCAGATTGCACGTTCAATTCGATCTACATCTTCTTCGCTCATGAGTCCGCGAGCACAAGCGCCAACTGCCTCGAAAGCATCAATGATTGTGACGTCGCGATTACTGCCATCGGAAAGCGTTACATTGCCTGGCAGGATTGAACCGGCGTAAACAAAAACGCTTGCGACATCAAGTCGAGCTGCAGCCATCAACATTCCAGGTAATGACTTATCGCAGCCGGCAAAGTTGACCATGCCATCAAGACGCTCGGCTTGCATTACTGCTTCAACGGAGTCAGCAATAATTTCGCGACTGACTAATGAGAAGTGCATGCCTTCATGGCCCATAGATATGCCATCAGAAACCGAGATGGTGCCAAACTGCATCGGGAAACCGCCAGCTTTAAAAACACCTTCTTTAGATGCTTTCGCCAGACGATCAAGTGAGAGATTGCAGGGTGTGATCTCATTCCATGATGAAGCAATACCGATTTGCGGCTTAACCCAATCGGCGTCGCCCATTCCTACTGCGCGGAGCATTCCACGAGCTGGGGCACGTTCAATACCGTCGGTTACTTGTCCACTGCGAGGCTTCATGTTTGGCATGCAATAAATCTAACTCAATTACGGGGTAATTACGCACTCCAGTGGCTGGCCTGAGAGCCAAAGGTCAAACTGACTATGGATTCTGGTGCGCGCCCGCTCCCAAAACACATCTCCTTCTCCCCCATTATGCGAAGTGATGATCACATTTGGAAGTGACCAAAGCACGTGATCAGCTGGAAGTGGTTCAGGTTCAGTCACATCAAGGGCGGCGCTGATCCTGCCAGTTTTTAGTTCAGCTACTAACGCATCGGTATCTACAACGACGCCTCGAGCAACATTTACCAGAACTGAATCATCTTTCATGCTGGCAAGGAATTTGGCATCTACTAAGTTCGCAGTTCCTGGGTTGTTGGGAACGATCAACATCACCACGTCGGCCGACGGAATTAGATCCGGCAACTCAGAAATGGCATGAACATGATCTCTAGCCGTTTTGGCTATTGGGATTACCTTGCAACCAAATCCTAGTAATCGCTTTTCCGCAGCTTTACCAACGTTTCCATAACCGATTAGCAAGACTGTTTTGTCAGCAAGTGAGCGGGCAAAATAAGTTTCCCAATGACGATCTTGCTGGGCTTTGAAGGACCGAGGCATATCACGCAGCACACTCAAAGTAAGTAATACAGCAAGTTCGGAAGTTGCATCATCATGAACACCAGCGGCATTGCAGAGCGTTACATTAGCTGGCACAAATGGCTGCACGTTATCGAAGCCTGCAGTTAAGGATTGGATGACTTGCACATTACTCATTCGAGAAATCGCTTCGTCGATAGAAATTGATGAACCTTCGTAAGGAAGAATCACAAAATCTGCATCTGCAATTACCTCTGGAGCTAGTTTGCCCAGATCATCACATTCGGTGACTTTGACATCCGCTGGAAATTCATAACCTTTTGCAATCCAGTCGGGAGCAATAATGTGGCGAGTCATAGTTCCATTCTGGCAACTAAAGAGTTAAACCAGAGCACCTGATGGCTAGCGGTTTTGTTCTATCAGCACGGTAAGTGCGTAATGAGCCATGGCATCCCTCTGAAACGGGGCTAACTGTGGATGAATTCCATTAAACCGCTCGAGGAAATCTGGGCTGTCGTTATACATTTCGCCTAACCCAACGTAAGCCTCTGCGTTCGGAGTCCAGAATTGAGAAACCCAGCGAAAATGGTCTGCGATTACATCTTGGGTGCGAGTGTCATCCGGTTCAACACCTGCCTCAATCAGCTCAACTAATCGGGCATCGATCTCAGCCAATTCTTTTTGAATTAGCGAGCCGTCTTCTCTCGACCAGCCCGACATACGTTGCTTTGATTCGGCAATGTGATTTGCAGCTTCTGGGTGCTTCGCAACTAACTCTTGTTCCCACTTTTCTTGCTGGGTATCATCTGTGCCATCAAAGACTTCGGATGATTTCATCTTGAACTCCTATTCAGAAACGCCTAGTTTTTCAAACAGCAATTCGCGGACCCGAGCGGCATCGGCTTGGCCACGAGTTGCCTTCATGACAGCGCCAACAACCGAACCTGCAGCAGCTAGCTTTCCTGACTTGATGGTTTCCGCAACGGCTGGATCAGCAGCTAATGCTTCATCAATAGCAGCAAGCAGCGCTCCATCGTCAGAAACCACGGCTAATCCGCGCGCAGCCACGATGGCATCGATATCACCCTCGCCGGCAATTACGCCCTCAAGGGCTTGGCGGGCCAACTTGTCATTCAATGAACCAGCGGCAATCAATTCTTCCAATCGCTTTAAGTGACTTGGTAAAACTGGAAGTTCTTCAAGTTCAATTGCGCGATCATTTGCAATTCGAGCCAACTCACCAGTCCACCACTTGCGAGCTGCTGCCGGGTCAACACCTGCGTCAACTGCTTCAACAATTAGGTCTAGCGCACCGGAATTGATAACTGTGTTCATATCAATCTCGCTCAATCCCCAATCTGCAACAAGACGGGCACGGCGAACTGCAGGATTTTCTGGAAGCGCCGCACGAAGTTCTTCAACCCATTCGCGAGACGGTGCAATTGGAAGCAAGTCTGGTTCTGGGAAGTATCGGTAATCTTCGGCATCTGATTTTGGGCGACCGGAAGTTGAGATACCCGTATCTTCATGCCAGTGTCTGGTTTCTTGAACAATTTGCTCACCAGCGGCAAGTCTTGCGGCGTGCCGAGTGACTTCATAACGAACCGCGCGCTCTACTGATCGAAGCGAGTTCACATTCTTGGTTTCCGAACGCGTACCCAATTTAGATTCTGGAGTCTCACGCAATGACAAGTTAACGTCACAGCGAAGTGAACCTTGTTCCATCTTTACATCAGAAACTCCAAGCCCACGCAGGATGTCGCGAAGCGCAGCTACATAAGCCTTTGCCACTTCTGGCGCATATTTTCCAGTGCCTGTGATTGGCTTGGTAACGATTTCAATCAGTGGAATGCCAGCACGGTTGTAGTCAACTAGCGAGTAATCTGCTCCATGGATTCGACCAGTCGCACCGCCGACGTGAGAGTTCTTGCCAGTGTCTTCTTCCATGTGAGCGCGTTCGATCGGCACTCGGAAAGTCTTACGACCTTCATCGGTATCGATCTCTACATCCAGGTAACCTTCAAATGCAATCGGTTCGTCGTACTGCGAAGTTTGAAAGTTCTTTGGCATATCTGGATAGAAATAGTTCTTGCGCGCGAATCGGCACCACTCTGCAATTTCACAGTTCAGCGCTAGACCAATACGAATTGCTGACTCAACGCCAATCTTGTTAAGAGTTGGCAATGCGCCAGGTAGGCCAAGACATACTGGGCACACCTGAGTGTTTGGTGCCGCGCCAAAAACCGTTGAGCAGCCACAGAACATTTTGGTGTTTGTGCCCAGTTCAACGTGAACTTCTAATCCCAAGACTGGATCAAACTTGGAAATAGCTTCGTCGTAGTTCATAGTTGCTTCAGTCATTACGCACCTGCCAACTCTGGAGCCAGACCCAGGATTGGGCCACCCCACTTGGCTAGCAATTCACGTTCAATTGCCGCTCCAACGTTGTAAAGGCGATCATCAGCCATAGCTGGCGCGATTATCTGCAATCCAACTGGCAAGTTGTCTTCAGGTGCAAGGCCAATCGGTAGAGACATACCCGGCAAGCCAGCCATGTTCACAGGAATTGTGGCAACGTCATTTAAATACATTGCTAATGGATCATCTAACTTCTCGCCAATCTTGAATGCAGTTGTTGGCGCAGTTGGCGAAATCAAAACATCAACTTTCGCAAAAGCAGCATCAAAATCTTGCTTAATTAAAGTTCGCACTTTTTGAGCTTGGCCGTAATAGGCGTCGTAATACCCAGCAGACAGGGCGTAGGTACCGAGAATGATTCGGCGGGTAACTTCAGGACCAAATCCAGCAGCGCGAGTTTCACTCATAACTTGCTCAACTGATTTCGTTCCATCATCGCCAACGCGGTTACCAAAACGAATTCCGTCAAACTTTGCCAAGTTACTTGAGGCCTCACTTGGCAAAATCAAGTAATAAGCAGCAAGGGCGGCTGGGAAACTTGGGCAAGTTACTTCAACAACTTCGGCGCCAAGGCCCTCTATTAATGCCACACTCTCTTCAAATCTGGAGCGCACGCCGGCTTGGTAGCCTTCGCCACTAAGTTCCTTGATGATGCCAACTTTCATACCTTTGATATCGGCACGCTTGGCTGCGGCAATTACATCTGGGACTGGAGAGTTGATTGATGTTGAATCCATCGAATCGTGACCAGCAATAATGCTATGCAGCATTGCGGTGTCTAGAACATTTCGAGCACATGGTCCCGCTTGATCAAGCGAAGATGCCAAAGCAACTATGCCGTAACGACTTACGCCACCATATGTTGGCTTAACACCAACTGATCCAGTAACTGCTGCTGGCTGGCGAATTGAACCGCCGGTATCAGTACCAATTGCAAGAGGGGCTTCGAAGGAGGACACACATGCGGATGAGCCACCACCAGAACCACCTGGAATTCGCGCTAAGTCCCAAGGGTTATGAGTAGGTCCAAATGCAGAATGCTCAGTTGATGAACCCATTGCGAATTCATCCATATTTGTTTTACCAAGAATTACGATTCCAGCGTCACGCAACTTTGTTACAACCGTTGCGTCGTATGGCGGGATCCAGCCATCAAGAACTTTTGAACCACAAGTTGTGGGTAATCCATTTGTTGCCAAGATATCTTTTAACCCAAGTGGCACACCAGCAAGTACTGAAAGTTTCTCGCTGGCTTTAACTTTGACATCTACTGCGGCCGCACTTGCTAGCGCGCCTTCGGTATCAACGTGTAAGAACGCATGCACTGCGCCATCAACTGCAGCAATTCGATCTAAGTGAGCCTGTGTGACTTCGACTGCAGAAACTTCCCCCGAAGCAACTAATGCGGCCAGTTCTGATGCATCCTTTTTAATGAGGTCAGACATTCTTACTCCTCATCCAAAATCCGTGGCACCCGGAATTTGTCATCTTCAACCGCAGGTGCACCAGACAGGGCTTGCTCGGCAGTTAGTGAAACGCCTGGAATGTCTTCACGAAAAACATTTGTCATTGGAACGGGGTGGCTCATCGCTGCAACATTTGCAGTATCAAGGCTCGAGACCACAGCTACGGCATTCAAAATCGCATCCAACTGCTTGGCGTAGTGACCTAATTCTTCGGCAGGGATACTGATTCGGGCCAGATTAGCCAAATGGGCTACATCTTCTCGGGAAATTCCGGACATGACTTAATTCTATTGGGAACTACAGTTGCCCAAATTTCGCGCTAGGTAAGGCCTAGGTGGGCTCGCGCTGCATCTGGTCCATCTGCGAGCAAAATCTTAAAGCCAGCTTCATCCAAAATTGGGCGCCCTAATTCAACTGCCTTGGCTTCTTTCGAACCAGCTCCTGGTCCCACGACCACAAAATCTGTATTTTTTGAAACTGAACCAGAGGATTTACCGCCGCGGCTGGTTATTTCTTCAGCCGCGCCATCACGTGTGAAGTCATCGAGCGTGCCAGTAACAACGATGGTTAATCCTGTCAATGGCATTGGTCCAGATTCAACTTTGGCTTGTTCAAGAACTACACCTGATGCTTGCCATTTCTGAATAATTTCAACATGCCATGGTTCGGCAAACCATTGCGAAATCGATTCAGCAATAGTTTGACCGATTCCTTCAACTTGAGCCAGTTGTTCAGCAGGAGCCTGGGCAATTTCAGCCAAGCTGTTGAATTCTCGAGTTAGGGCCTGCGCAGTTGGCGGTCCAATGTGACGCATCGAGAGCGCGCAGATAAAGCGCCAAAGTGGTTTTGTCTTTGCCAGTTCAAGTTGGCTCAGTAGCAATTTTGCGTTTTCGGCTAATTCCCGATTGGCACCCTTCACAAAGAAATCACTTTGCTGCAGATCATCAGCAGTCAGGGAAAACAAATCACCTTCGTCAGAAATAACTTTTTCTTCAAGAAGTGCGCGAGCTGCTTTTTCGCCAAGGCCTTCGATATCAAGAACACTGCGTGACCCCAAGTGTTCCAGTCTGCCTCGCAGTTGAGCTGGGCAACTTCGAGTATTTAAACACCGCAAGTCCTTGTCATCTTCTTTTTCAGTAGCTAATTTGCTGCCACACTCTGGACACTTGGTTGGCATAACAAACTCGCGCTCACTGCCATCACGAAGTTCTACTACTGGTCCAAGGATTTCTGGAATCACATCGCCAGCTTTACGTAAGAAGATCATGTCGCCAAGAAGCACACCCTTGCGCTTTACTTCGTATCCGTTATGCAAAGTTGCAAAGGAAACTGTCGAGCCCGCGACTAAGACTGGTTCCACAGCAGCGCGTGGTGTGATTCTTCCAGTTCGGCCAACTTGGACGCCAATGTCAATTAGTCGAGTCCGCACCACAGTTGGTGGGTACTTAAATGCAATTGCCCATCTAGGAGCGCGTGCGGTGTAGCCAATTTCTTGTTGTTCATTTAGGCTGTCAATCTTGATTACCACGCCATCGATGTCGTGCTCAATGTCATGGCGATGTTCACCATGATGCTTGATGTAATCCTTGACTTCCTGAACTGACTTAACCACTTTTACCCGTTCTGAAGTTGGCAGTCCCCAGCTCTTTAAGAGTTCATAAGCATGTGACTGCGCTGAAATCTCTAAGCCGTCATGAGCACCAATTCCATGCACGATTAATCCAAGGCGAGATAACGCACTCTTGGCACGATCCAATTCTTCAACATGTTTTGCTAGTGAGGCTGCCGGTTTGGAATCGGCTGGCTTGCCTTCAGCTCGCTTAGTTGCCTCGGCAACAGCTTCGATCCGATTATCAATTCGTTGTCGCAAAGTTCCAGCCGCTGCATTTCGCGGATTAGCAAATGCCGTGCGCCCAGTAGCAGTTACTTCAAGATTGATCTGGTCAAATTCAGCAAGCGAGAAATAAACTTCGCCTCGGACTTCAAGTAATTCTGGAAACTTCGTACCTTTGACTGCATTTAGTTTTTTTGGAATACAAGTCAGGTACTCCAAGCTTGCAGTTACATTTTCACCAACGCTGCCACTTCCCCGCGTGGCAATAGTTTCGAGTTCACCATTTCGGTACACCGCATTGATCGCTAAACCATCAATTTTTAACTCACACAAAAAATTATGATTGCCAACTCTGGCAAACCAAGCATCAAGTTCAGCATCATCAAATACGTTATCGAGACTCCACATCTTTGTGGGATGTTCAAATTCGCCAAACTCTTCGGTAGCTTCACCACCAATACTTTGGGTTGGTGAATCAGCGCTTACTAACTCTGGAAACTTGGCTTCGATGTCGATTAGTTCAGCAAAGAACTTGTCGTAGTCAGCATCTGAAATTGTCGGTTTATCGTGACTGTAGTACTGGGTTCGTGCTTGCTCGATTAGATCTACAAGTTCGTCACGTCGGTTGCGCACAGCGGCCGGAATGCTCACTGATCAACCTCCACTAATGCGCGCGAAACCTCGCTTAATGATTCCATTCTCTCGCGAGCCTGTGACAGTGGCATGTCAATTAGGTCACAAGGTGGGGATAAAACTATGTGGGAGTTCCAATCTTCCTCGGAGTACCCAATTCGTCCACCAAGTCGACGAACCCCGGCTACAGCTCTGGCAGTTGTTGACGGCTCAATGCCCAAAATCACAAAGCCACCAGCCTCAATCTGCTCGCCTAGGTAATCGGTTGCCAGGTCCCCGACTAAAGCAACGTCATATGAGATGGCGGAAAATCCAGCCTGCCGAATTAGGTCAAATGGAATTTCATCAGCGCAGCTATGAATGATTGATGTGCCTGAGTGCGTACTTCTAACCGACTTCAAAGTGTCACCAACAATGCTTGGCTCTACTGCGGAGTAAGCAGCCCAGCCACTTTGTGTTGGGACTGATCCCCGCAAAACATCTCGAAGTAAGGGTTCATCAAATTGAACTGCGATTCGCGCTTGTGGAAGTCTTCGGGATACATCAGCTACGTGACTTTGTACGGCACTGCCCAAAGCTTGCGCCAAATCTGCGACTGCACCTAAGTCACGAAGTAACTTCTCGCCAGACCTAATTTCAATACTTGCAGCTAAGGTCCATGGACCAACAACTTGAATTTTGAAATCGCCATCGTATCCCTGGTAAACCGATTCAATTTCATCTAAGTCTTGACTCATAAATGAAGCCGCGCGCAACATGTCTTTGCCACGCGCACTCGTGAGGCGCCAACCAGAAGGAACTGTTGAAACCGAAAAGTCACTTGAGATTTGGGATATCAATCCCATGGTTCGCCCGATCATTTCGGCGCCTGGACCACGTTCTGGAAGTTCGGCTAAGTGCGGGAAATCTGGGCAAACATCGCGGATAGTTACCGCAACTTCATGAACATCAGTTCCCGGCCAAGCACCAACGCCCGTTACGGATGCAGGTTGCACTAAACGGATGCCGATCGACGCGAGCGAGAGACTGTCGCGCTTCCGATCACGCGAGTTCCATCATAAAAAACGGCAGTTTGGCCTGCGGCTAACCCGCGTAAATAATCATCGAGCTGAACTGTTACTAAGTCATCATCGCCAACGTGAAGTGTTGCCGGTAACGCCTCGCCATGCGCCCGAATTTGAACATGGATTCGAGTTCCACTTGCTGGAACTGGTCCAGCCCAGCGCGGCTTAATCGTTTCGATTAAGTCGATATCGAGAAGCACCGGTGGCCCGACCATCACAATATTATTTTTGACGTCTACATCTACGACGTAACGACGTTCGCCATCGCCAGTTGGATTACCAAGAGCAAGGCCACGACGTTGTCCAACAGTAAATGCGTGCGCACCTGCATGCGTTCCAACTTTGTTTCCAGTCTCGGCGTCGAGGACAATTCCTGGTTCAGATTCAATCTGCCTTGATAGCCAACCCGCAGTATCACCATCTGGAATAAAACAGATGTCGTGGCTATCGGGCTTTGCTGCCACCAGAATGCCGCGTCGATCTGCTTCAGCACGTACTTCAACTTTGGTGCTGTCCCCAAGTGGGAACATCGAATGTGCAATCTGTTCCGCAGTTAGTACGCCAAGGACATAAGACTGATCCTTAAGTGGATCTATTGCGCGATGAAGTTCTGGGCCATTGTCACCGTGAAAGATTTGGGCATAGTGACCTGTGACTACTGCATCAAAACCAAGTGCCATGGCACGTTCCAATACTGCTTCGAATTTGATACTTTCATTACAGCGCAGGCATGGGTTAGGTGTGCGCCCAGCCGCATACTCGGAAATAAAGTCTTCAATAACTTTTTCTTGAAATTCTGAAGATAAATCCCAAACATAAAACGGTGCGCCCAACATGTCAGCAGCACGGAAAGCATCGTTGGAATCTTCAATAGTGCAACAGCCTCTGGCACCAGTGCGGTGCGATTGTGGATTTCTGGAAAGTGCCAGATGGACCGCCGTGACATCGTGACCAGCATCGACCGCTCGCGCGGCTGCAACTGCAGAATCCACGCCACCTGAAAGTGCAGCTAATACTCGCATCAAACACGCACCGGGGCGGTAGTTATTTTGGGAACACCAGCACGCTTAGCTCGTTCAATTGCACTGGGAAGTACTTCAATCAGTTTGTCTATGTCAGCTTGGGTGGTTGTGCTTCCCAACGAAAATCGCAAGGTACTCCGAGCCGCATCCTCGTCTGCTCCCATGGCCAGCAGTACATGGGAAGGCTGTGGGACGCCGGCATTGCAGGCTGAACCAACTGAACATTCCACACCTTGGGCATCGAGCAACATCAAGAGTGAGTCACCAAGGCAGCCAGGGAAAATAAAGTGGGCATTATTAGCAAGGCGATTTGTTTTTGATCCAGTGTGAATTGCATCTGGTGCAATCTCCATAACCCGCTTAACCAGATCATCACGAAGTGCGCTGACCCGAGCTACATTCTCGGCTCGAAGCGAAGTAGTAATTTCAATCGCAGTAGCAAAACCAACTATGGCTGGTGCATCAAGAGTTCCGGATCGAACGTCACGCTCTTGTCCGCCACCATGAATAAGCGGCGTGACGTGACAGTCGCGGCTAATAATCAGCGCGCCAATTCCGTGCGGTCCACCTACTTTGTGTCCCGAGATTGTCATCGCACAAACTCCGAGCTCAGAAAAATTAAGATCGAGCCAAGCTGGTGCCTGAACTGCGTCAGTATGAAAGCGAATTCCAAAATCTCGAGTGACCGCAGTCAGCGCTTTGATGTCATTAACGGTTCCGACTTCATTGTTTGCCAAAATGACACTTACGACCGCAACGTCTGTTGGATCATCGCCGAGTGCTTCGCGAAGAGCATCCGGTGTGATGTTTCCGTCCAGATCTGATTTGATCCAAGTGACTTCAAAGCCTTCTGAGTCGCCAAGCCAGCGAACTGGATCCAGGACTGCATGATGTTCAGTGCTGCCTGCAACAACTCGAATCCGACGGGGATCTTTATTTCGTTGATCCCAAGCAATTCCCTTGACCGCAATATTGTTTGCCTCAGTGCCACCTGCAGTGAAAACAACTTCTGCTGACCCACAGCCAACTGCCAGCGCTACACGCTCCCGGGATTCTTCTACGGCACGTCTGGCTCTTCGACCAGAGGCATGCAGAGATGACGGGTTGCCAGGCTCGCTGAGCAACTTTGTCATGGCCGCAACGGCCTCCGGAAGCATTGGGGTCGTCGCAGCGTTATCTAAATACGCCACATCCTCATTCTAGATGAGATCACTGCTTTATGGATTTACCAGAATTAGCAAAAACCCAGTATTTAGTGACTACTTGCGGGCTTTTACGCGAGCAGTTAAATCTGGAACTACTGAATGTAGGTCGCCAACAACACCAAAGTCAGCTAAATCAAAGATCGGTGCATCTGCATCTTTGTTAACAACAACAACAGTCTTTGAAGTTTGCATGCCGGCTCGGTGCTGGATTGCCCCGGAGATTCCACTTGCAACATAAAGCTGAGGTGAAACAGTTTTTCCGGTTTGACCAACCTGGAACTGGTGTGGGTACCAACCAGCGTCAGTTGCAGCGCGGGATGCACCAACTGCAGCGCCAAGTGAATCTGCTAACGGCTCAATGACGTTAGTGAAGCCTTCGTCGCCACCAACACCGCGACCACCTGACACCACGATTGCAGCTTCGGATAGATCGGGGCGTCCACTCTTTTGAACTGAAACTCGATTTACAACTTTAGTTGCACTTGCAGCAGCGCTTACTTCTGCCGCAACATCAACCCGAGTTGCTGAACCTCCGGTTTGCACTGGCGCGATTGAGTTTGTGCGCACTGTAATTACTGGAGTTCCCTTGGAAACCTTTGAGTGAACTATGGTTGCGCCACCAAATACGTTTTGAGTTGCAACAACGTCAGCCGATACGGCAACCGCGTCTGTAATAACACCAGAGTCAATTGCAACTGCTAACCGGCCAGCAACTTCTTTGCCATCTGCTGAAGATGGAATCAAAACTGCTGCAGGAGACTTTTCCGAAACAAGTTTTACCAGCACATCAACAGTTGGGATTACAACGTGATCCAAGAATGCTTGACCATCAGCGACATAAACGGTCTTGGCGCCATGATCGCCAAGAGTTGCAAGCGCAGCATCCGCGCCCGGTCCAACGAAAACTGCACTTGGTTCACCAATGCCGGCAGCCATGGCCAAAAGTTCAAGTGAAACTTTCTTGACGGTGCCTTCTGAATGTTCGATTAGTACTAATACTTCAGTCATGAGTTCTCCTAGATAAATTTCTGAGTGACGAGGAATTCTTCAATTTTTTCAGCGCCATTACCTTCATCGGTAATTACTGTGCCCTTTGCTTT
>Ga0114968_10003346_pt1 | contig 12067 bp, 9 predicted proteins | sample M_130807_EF_Meta_FD_87020 | JGI IMG/M metagenome (GOLD analysis project Ga0114968, IMG submission 87020) | Freshwater microbial communities from Lake Montjoie, Canada to study carbon cycling - M_130807_EF_MetaG | ecosystem: Environmental > Aquatic > Freshwater > Lake | place: Lake Montjoie... | reverse complement strand
AGTTATTTTTATCTATAGCGTTATTCAGTATTAGTATACTATCTCCTTTAGTTGGTTGATTAATAGGTACACACTTTCCTTGTGCATTTTTTATATAACCAATAGGACATGGACCAGGGGTTATTTTTCCTTTCTGTGCTTGGGGTATATATCCACCATCTTCAAATTGTCCACCCCATGCAGGAGAATAATCTCTACCTACATTACTATATCCTTCTCCCATCCATTCCTTAGGAGCAGAAGAATGTCCTTCATTAGCGTTAATTTCTTCACCGTATTTATCTAACCAACCTTTTTGTTTAGCCATTACTTATAAGAGATTTGAGATGGAGCAATAATGAACTGAGAGACTAAATGAGCATCACTTCTGTTGTCTAATATATGTCTCACTCTAAGATCTTTAGCTCTTAGAGGTTCCTTTTTAAATGAGCGTTTACCATAATCCATATTAGCTTGGTTTACAATCTTATCTATAGAAAGACTTTCACAACTTGTTGTGAACAAAGGTATGGATTTGTTTTTAACTAATGACCAAAAAGTGTTATATTGATAGAAGTTATCACTCTTGGTAAATGTAATAGTTTTACTTTCAGTGCTGTATATTGGATAGGATAGGTAGGTGCTTAAGTTATGCATTGGTTTTGGTACAAGTTCTAATATCCCTGTTGACTGTTGTCCATTGTATAAGACAGCTTTATTAAACCATCTATCGTCTGTTTCTATTTTAGCATTATCATTGAATACACCATCAGGAATAGCAAGGTATTTATATGCTTTAGTATAGTCTTTTATATTCTGTAAGATTTCATCTTGAAACTTATATGCAAATGGGTATTCTATTATATAAGGTTCTGTTATTCCATAATAGCGGTTATAGTTTATAGTGTCTGTAAGATGTCTCCATAAACAACCTGTGTTTATTTCTCTATATTGAATAGTTGTTAATTGGTCACGAGTGAGTTGTGTTATACTGATGTATTTTGTTATTTTACATTTTCCTGTAGATTGAAGAATTATTATTCTAACATTGCTATCAACAGTGTATGCCACTCCTGCTATAAGTCTTGATTTAGGTACATCAGTATCAATAATATTTCCTTGATCATCCTTGATTGTGAATGGTCCAGTGAGTCTATTGTTACCAGAAGTTAATCTTATAAGAATTGTTTGGGACATGTTTATAATTGTTTTGCAAATCCTGATAATCCACATTTATATTGAACTATTGTAGATGTGGTGGTTGTTGTAATTATTGGTTTGCGTGTAGTACTTGTTGTGGTGGTTGCAGGAAGCTCATTTACAGCAATTGCTTCAAGATCATCACAACATCCATTAAGTCCTGAATAGAAAAAGTTATTCTCAGCTATATACCAGTTAGGGATATAACTATGGAATGATATCCAACTCTTTGTATTAAAGTTGAAAGAAAGAGTCCAAGATTTATTACAGAAGTATTCAGAATCTGTTAATCGAACAATTTCTTTTATTATAGTTTGACCAACAGTTTTATTTATGTAAAACTCATTTGTTTCAGGATCGTATTTAATATCTTTAGACAAAGGAATGTAGTCAAGCTTTGATATGATAACACGATCGTATTTAGAATCATACACACCATGTAGCCCTACACCATTAAAGTGATTATCTGTATTAACGTTAGGAAAATGTCTTAAGATTTCAAATGCCAAATGATCTGTAAAGAACCTGTTCATTCCAGAACCAAATGCTGAAAGGTCTGTAGCTTGATTTCCTGCTACTAAAAACACCTGTCCTCTCTTAGCATCCACTGTTATCTGCCCTTGAGGAATCTTCAATAAGAATTTATTCTGACTTCCTACATATCCAAGATCTGTTTCAGCAAAATCTATTGGAGGTGCACTTCTAAATAATGTATCATTACCAAGATAGGCAGCCTGAGGATTACTTGTTTGAACAGTTAAAAGTGTATTATATAAAAGACTCTTGTTTTCAAACCTAGCAAGAACAGCTCTATTCTGAATACCATCTAATGATGTAAGCTTACCATAGTTTTGAGGGAAATCAAAAAATGCTACTGGACGATATATCAACCAACTATTCACTCTATTATCAGCATTAGCATTTTGTGTTTCTGAATATATTGCTCTAAAAGGATAGTTTGTATAACAAAATCTTTCTTCCCAATCCTGAGGAAGATGTGAGAAATAGTTTTCTTTATTCTGTTTAGAGAATGTTACATTGTAAAAATATGTATTGTCCTGAGCAATTGTAACAAAGCTCTCTTGTAACCAATCATCAGGAATATCTGTACTTACATGTGGCCAGAAATCACCTTCTTTATTATTGAATGCTTGTCTAAGATCTGTATTGTAAGATGTTTCACAATAGAAGTTTGGAATACCGTATGCAAACAGGTACATCTTACCATCGTAGAAAGTTCTTCCAGAGTTTGGTAGTCCTCCTAAAGTTTTTTCTTGACTATTTGGACACTCAAGATTGTGAGCTTTTATTGATATGAAGTTTGTAAGACTAACACTCTGTACAGGACTAACACTCTGTACAGTTTCAGTGATTAAAATAGATCTTGCAGAGTGCCAGTATTTAGGATAGGCTACATTACCAATCTCATCAAAGAATATATCTGAATCATCAGGAGCATTCACTCTATTATCTATAAAGAAAGGAAGTTTTGTTTTGAATGCAAACCTACTAATGAACGTATCACCCCCAAAGAATGTCTCTGGTAATGGGTTTATTATAGGATCTACACTTCTTTGAAATCCTGTATCTAATGTTTCATAAGAATACATTTGTCCCCATTGGTTAATGTTTATATTCTTTATGGATGCATAATAAGAAACTGCTGATATTGGTTTTTGTTCTTCTGGAAGAACTTTGTTACATCCATAATCTGATAATGAAAATCTTGATTCATCAGTTATATAACTAGTTCCTCCTGGAGCAATGCTTGGTGTTTTATCAGGAAAAGGTAGTGGAGCTATAGATTCTTTTGTTTTTAAATAAACAGAAGATTCTCTATTCCAATTGTTTAAAACATGATTATCTCCCACAGCTTGTACACCAGGAATTACATATTGTGCAATGTCTAACATTCTTTGCTTAACACCAAGACCGTTACCTATCCCATCACCATAGTTATAGTCTGCTATAGAGTTATATGAATAAGCGTAGTTTCTTCTTGTAATACCATTTACATAAATAGTAAGATAGGCTTGATATGCAGCAAATAGTGCTTGTGGATTAAATGGAGAAGTTACATTTGCTATATCTCCAGAACTCTTTAATGCATCTTGTTGAGCTTCCTTTGTAAGAAGTTTATACATTGCATTTTTCTTCACCTGTGTATAATGAGCACGTCCTGCTCCAAATATAACATTTTCAAGTTTTAATACATCTCCTAAGAACGGTTGTCCAAATGATGTTTCAGGAGAATTAAATACATGTCTATATTTTGAACCATCTTCTGCAAATCCTTTTAATGGTAACGGAGTACATACATCATATCCTACAGATGAAAGTTTTGTAATTGTTACATTTCCAAGTCCATTTCCCCCAGATACATACGGAGGAATTAAAGATCTAATATATCTTACATTAAAAAAACCAGGTGTAATAACTATATTTCCTGTGTTAAATGTACCAGTAGTTATAGGTGCATTCGGACAATTTGTAGGATTATTATTACAATAATCACAATTAGGAGTACTTGCATCAGGACCTAATCCAAAAGGTTGTATAAATGCTATACCAGTAACAGAAAAAGGAGTGTTATCACCTACAACTAAATATCTATCATATGTATTAGCATACATACAAGCTTTACCCACTGTAATTACAGGAAGATTAAGAGCACAGAATGTTACAGTTTCTCCAACTTTTATTGTTTTTACTATAAGAAGTTCAGAAGAACAATCTAAATATTCATATGTACTATCTTGAATTCCTATTATTGTAAAACTTCTACATGTATCAGCTATATTAGATGATAGCCCAGCATTTGCTGTAAAAGCATTTGACTTATCTAAAATAAAAGGATCTTGTCTAAGATCATTATATGGATAGTTTGGATAGTAGTACTCTGTTCCTTCTCTATTATATTTTCCTACGTTTCTCAAAATCCCTTTAGCAACAATTGATTTGTTTGTTCCTCTATTTCCTCTTATGATTTTAAATGCAACAATATCATCCTTTTGATCTTGTGTAAGATTTGAAGTTTTTATTAATCTTCCTATTTCATTTGAATCAATTCTAACACCAATTGGAAACACAGCATCATTTCCCATCACCATACTTTGTCGTGATGTGAAAAGTTTAGACTCAAATGCTGGACTTACAGCAATGTCTGGAAACTTATGATGTCTTATTGGTTTTCCAGATAGGTCTCCCCAAACAGCTTCATTACAAGGATAGAGTTCTGTTGATTCCCAATAAGCAAACTTTCCATATTCCCAAGGACCTTTATAATCTGTTGCAATAGATCTTCCTGGTGATGGTCCTGTTACACTACCTGTGTTGTATATTTTCCAATAAGGACTATATCCAACACCACCTTGATAGTAATCAGGTTCTCCAATAAAATCAGGATTTGTATCAGGAACATCTGAAGTTGAAATCTCATTATAATCTTTCACTCTACCAGGAATATGAAAACCATCTGTTTGTTTGCCATTCCTTAATAAGAATACAATTTCAAATGCATATATCTCATCACGCATGTATCCACGCAGGTTTGTAGCATTTAACTCATCTGCATAGTTTTCTGTAGCAGGAATTCTATAAGTTTCCCACAATAAAGATATTTGACTTGCTATTGATTGATAGTTGATTCTATCTATAGATGTAAGGTTGTCCCACACAAGAACATCTTGAACTGTTGTAAGATCTTGAGCAATTTCATAATAAGGAAGTTTCTCAAATATATCATTAATAGTCAAACGTATATTTGTTACATTTTGACCAGTGTAAGTGATTTGCATCTCTGCATTATTGATATAGAATGTTCCTACAAGTTCTACAGAAGAAATATCATTTACTGTTTTAACAACAGCAAGATTAAAATATTGAAATTGTCCTGTAGCATCAAGATTGCTGACATTAATCCTAATAGACTTCCCTACCTGATAGTTAAAATTAGGAGTGGTCAATTGAGGATTAGCAATAGGAGTGGGATTTGTTACAGAGTAGTATGAGGTGTAAGGACTACCATTTGGATCTGAATATTGAATGGCAAATTGATATGTACCAGCAGTGAGGTCTCCTCCTGTAACAACATCAATAATATCTAGTTGAGGCACTTCAAAGTTTGGTTGTAATTTCAATTGATTACAATCAACAATGTCTGTATATTCAGGATTGCACAATCTAGATCCTGACTTAAGTGTATAAGGAATATTTCCAAGATCAAGATATCTTCTTGGATTAAAGCCATCTGTCCAATATATTTCTGTAGTACAGTTTGTAATTTTATGTACTATCTTATGTATTGGATAATTTATATTAAAGTTTAAACAAACAGCATCTATATAAATACGATATTGACAATCGTTATTATCCATATATCCAATCTGAGAACCTCCTGTTTCAGGATTTGTAAGAAAGAATATATGTTTGTTCTGCTCATTGATAAAATGTTCTCCTATTAATTGATATCCTATAGGAAACTGTAAACAGAATTCATTACTAGGTTCATTCTGATAGTTAATAGAATTTGAATCAAAGTTTTCAACAGCAGCATTTAGTGCATACGTAAGAGCACCTTTAGGAACTTGAGTAATGGAATTATCCATATTCATTCCTACAGATGCTGTGTTATATTCAGGAGTTATATTACTTTGTTGTTCTTCTGCCATTTGTTAAATTAATTACTATTATGAAAACCTTTTGGTTTTCTATTGGAATATTCTTTATTTCTCCACTTTTCTTTTATTTTTTCTGATATTTTTCTTCTAGTCTCTTCAGATATAACATGTCCAAGTAATGCTTTTCTACGTTTTTCTCTTTCTACTTCAGACTGATTAACCTGTGTTACTTTTTTTCTATGTTCTTCTGATAATTTTCTACCTGTTAGAGCTTTTGATAATTTAAGTTTAGATTCTTCTGATAACTTACCACCTCTACCTGGTTCTCTACAATTTAACATTAGAACTTTACAATCTTTATAAAATTGCCAATATAATACTTCGTAAGTATCTAGTATTTTTTGTTCTATATCTTTTGGTAACTCACAAACTATTTCAAATTTATGACTATCATAACCATACTTTAAAAGAGAATTATATACTCCTATTTGAGTCTTACAGTTACTTGTTCTATAAAAAGCAATTCTTACTGACCAGTCCCAAGTCTGACCAATATATACTTTACCAGAAGGATTTGTTATTTTATAAATTACAGGCATAAATTATGAATTACGTCTCCAGCCATATCTATTAGTTCTATTAGGAAGCTCATACATGTTAAACCTATTAAGATCATTCTTGATTCTTCTTTGTTTTTCCCACGCAGTTTGTTTCTTAATTTCAATATCTGCCATTATAAATGCTTCCTCAGATAGCTGTTTATAATATACAAGCTTTGATTGAATTTGTTGGAATGTTTCATCAGTTAATTGATTAGACAACATTTCAAACACTTTGTATTTAATAAATGCCTCAACATATTCTCTAATACGATAGTTATCAGGAATCATTTGATTTCCAACATTGTCGTATTCTGTAGCATAGAACGTAAGAACAACTGTTCCATTTCTAAAATTAGTGACAAACTTATTATCTCTAATATCAAATGAATCTGCAGCAGATGAACCAAGATTTGCACAATCTAATGTACAATTTGCTCTTACAGAAATGTTTCCTGGTTTTAATAGATATTGTTTGTGATAGGTTCTATTCATTGAATTGTTTGTCTTGTATACAGCCTGAATCAATTCTGGCATACATTCAGGACATCCTGTTGTACATTCAATGTTTGTACAAGCAACTCCTCCAGAAACTACAGGACTCACTTGTATTGTTGTTTGATCAGCTGCTTGAGAGTAGAACGAATTTGCTGATTGATAGGGATAGCCTGCAACATCTGTACACAACCATGCTTCTCTTACAGCAAAGAAGTTATCAGGAAGTCTTGCTTCAAAATCCTCTATATGAAGAACTGTTTCAGAGATTATGTAAGTTGTTCTTCCCAACTTTCTTAAACATTTGTCTAAGTAGGTTGGAAACATAAGGTCATCTATAGCACCTGTATCAAAGTAGCTCTTAAGTTCTTCCTTCACTGTAGCATATACAGGTTCTGGAGAAACAAAATTATATTTATAGTAATAACTCATATCAATTGTTTTTTAATTTAGTGTACCCATTCTCTGTAGAGATGTTGATATTTGTCATTGGTTTTTATGTAATGTGAAAGGAGTCTTGATGTTGTGCGTGATGGTTTAAAATACCAAAGCATGTTGTGTTTAATTCTTACGCTTTCTTTAAACCATTTCCATCCAAAAAAATATCCTTCTGTATGATAGTTGAAATTGTATATGTATTTTCCTTTTGCTTTAGTCTTTTGCCAGTCTATAGGAAGATTTATAAACTCATCATTTAATCCTTTCTTCTTCCTTCTTTTCTTTTTGTTAATAGAAAACTCACCAAATCCAAAAGGCATCTTTGCTTTTTCTCCTGTTTCTAATATGTAGATTTTAAAAGACTCATTGAATGAATAGATGATGTTTCTCCATTCATCAAATGTTAATTTTATTGAAGGATGTTTCTTACAAAAACTTTTGTAATTTTCTCTACTTGCGCTTCTCCAGTCAACTGCTACTCTCATTATTTTTCACTTACTTGGTCATCTTTATTATCACTTGTCTTATCATCATTTATTCTAAAGTATGTAGATAGGAGCTTTTGTGATGTTAATTCTAATATTTGTTTTTCCAGATAGCCTGGAACATATGATTCTTTATCTAGTGGATTTTTACACCAATCATCATTTGAAACCTCAGGACTTCCGCAATCACATCCAGGATACATCAATTCATTTGGTACATCTTCTTCAAATAATGCAGCCATTCTAATAGCTTTCATTAAAGGATTACTAATGTATAAATAATCATTCATTATCCAATAGTAGTGTTCGTTCTTTATAATAGGAAGTTTCAAAAGATTTACATATCTATTGATTGTAATTTCTTTAAACTTTGTACCTGTTCCACCCATTGCATTGATTGAATAAACACCCTGAATAAGATATTGATAGTTTCCCTCTGTAATTCTTGGGAGTTTAAATCTGCTTCTTCCAATTGTACAAGGATCAACATATTCACAACATTCTGAAATAGGAACTTCCACCATCTCTAAACAAGGAAGGGTGGTAAACAATGTTGATGTTGCCCAAAGTTTTCTTAAGTTTGTTTCTCTCTTAATTAATAAAAGAGCATTATTCTTTATTTCAGATGCAATAGCACGATCTGTTATCAAACTATCTGTTGATAACAATTTATGCATTGAACGCACATCTGATACTAGTTTTCTTAATGTTGACATAGATTTATATTCTTGATTCAAATTCTCCAATCTTCCCAAGTATAACATCATAGATAAGAACAATACCTGCTCTTATTGAATTTACAAAGTTATTATCAGCATGCCATCTATCAGTTCCTGATAGAGAAGGCATTTGTTGAATTCTTACACCTTTTATTTCTTTGGCCATATAGTGATGTTTATCACCTGTGTGCACCTCTCTATATTTACAACTTCCAAACTTATAAGCATCTTTTCCTGTAGCAAATAATAAAGGAAGATCATCTATCTTACAATTACCATGGTGATATCCAATGAATGTATTTCCTAATACAACAGACTTAGTTACAGAGTGTTCTCTTTGGAATTTGATTTTAGCATTGCTTGCAAAGAATACTTCTAGCGCATGTGCAAGATAGAATGATTTAGTTCTGTCATGATTACCTTGTACTAACACCACTTCAACACTATGACACACTTCTTGTAAATAATTAATTGCTTGTACTAAAAGATCAAACCCCTCTTCATATTCATGATCATATCCTGTTAACACATCCTGAGGAGTACCTGCTGTAGTTTGATTTTGATAGTTATCTGTATGAAAGAAATCATTTGATATTGGAAATACAATCTTGTTAATCATAAAGTTTGATCTCACCTTATCAATAAGATCACACAATACATCTAAATATTGTTCTTTCTTTTCTCTTATAGTTTCTCCTTCTAATGTTTTCTTTGCTAAATGAAAATCAGCTATAGACACCTCAATATCAACCACTTGCATAAACTCAGCCTTTCTTTCAATCTTAACAACTTCTGTTTTATTAGGAACATAAGTTTCTAAAAACTTAGCAAAGTCTTCAGGAGAATAGTCTTTTGGTTGTTTCAATGTAGCAAATACAGAACTTGTAAACTTACCATTACTCTTTTGCTTAGTCCAGTAGTTTGATATTTTGTATTTGTCTAAGTTTATTTTATGTAATCTCGCAAGCTCAAGATCATCCTTAGGTTCAAAGGAAGTTTCTATTACAGATTCCATTGTTCCTTTCTCATTGTTTACCTTCACCACTAGTTCCTCTAGAACATCAATGTAATGTGCCACCTCAGCATCATCTCTCACCTTTTCTTTATTTCTTAATTCTTTTAATAATTCATCCACCATTTCTTCTGTCACTCCTAGTTTTTCAGCATACACTTTCTTACTTTTTTTCCAACAAAGCATTTGTTCCAACTGTTGTAACAATCCTTGGTTCAATGACATATATAGTTTTTTTGGTTAAAATTAGACTAAAGGTAGATTTTTATTTTAAATATACCAAATTATTTTAACTAACATAATTATATAGTTTAACCAAACTGATTATAAAAAACCCCAAATGTGGAAACATTCGGGGATACCCTGTAAAACCAATAAAACAGGATTTTTAACTTATTTCTAAATCTATATAATTTGAACAGTTTCCTATAGACTTCACTCTTATTATGGATGTTAGTCCAGGAACTACACTTGATATATGTCCTGTTAGAAGAGTTGTCTTACTAATTCCAGTTTCAAAAGGTGAGGAATAATTATTTACATTTGAAAATAGATCAAATGTAGGACCTGTATCTATATCTGCTATTGTTAATTGTATTAATACAGTCATATATTAAAATTTAAAATTGTATCCATGTTGTACCATTCCAATATTCCATCATATTAGCTTGATAATTATATCCCATTTCCCCACTATTAGGAGAAACTGGTCTTCCTGCATTATTCCATCTTGCAGGCATTATTCCTCTTGTTGCAGTTCTTTGATCTATAGATGATGTAAATATAGTATCTACAGCATCTACTTTAACTCTACCATTACCTAAAGAGTCTTCATCACATATTACTCTTGAAGAGTTTTGAGCAAATTCTATTACAGGAAAATCACCATCCACTCTTGATCCATTACTCCATGTTGTTGGAGGGTTTCCATTAGAAACAAAAACCCAACCAGCTGTACCAGGAGTACCACTTCTTGTAGAAGAAGCCATTCCTGCAGGAAAAACATCACCAAATTTTAATGTTCTTAGTGTATATGTATTTCCAGAGATCCATGTAGGGAACCCAGGATCTGTACCACTATACCAAGAATCTACCCAATTAGGATTTCCAACTCTATCATCAAAATAGTGTGCAAGAATTGATGATGCTTTAGTTGCAGAATGCAAATTATCTATAACTTGAAAGTTTTCAGCTGTAGTGAATGTCACCCAAGGATGTGCTGCTATCCAATTAGCTTGAGCATTGTACGCAGGACTTGTATAGTTTGTTAACCATAAAGCTGCTGAACTTTTAAATGATATAATTCTTGTAAAAGATCCTGTAGGAACAGTTGCAATTTGATCTCCTGTTTGTAATATATTTGCACTACTTGTAAATGTTGCAGTACTATATTTACTTGAATCAGATCCAGTGAATAATAGTTGATTGGTTCCAAGAGTTACTGTTGTTGCTGTTGTAAGAAGTCCTCCTAATCTTATGTTGTTTCCAGTTTTTGTAAGTCCATTATCAACTGTAAGATTGGTTAATATATTTGTAGCCACTGAACTATATCCAGACATAGTGATTACACCAGTAGAATCAATTGTTAAGAAGGTTAAAGGAGAAGATACTGTTGTTAGTCCTGTAAGAGATAGTGTGTTTGTTGATGATGTAGCTAATGTTGTAGGAGATATTAAAGTTCCTCCTAAATTGATTGTTCCTGAAGAAAGTGTAAGACCACTTCCTGCACCTGATACAGTTCCACTTTTTATTACAAGATCAGGATCAGTGATACCATTAGCATACCAATATTCTTGAATAGGATTGCTTCCCACTTTAATACCTACAGTGAGTCCTATATAACGTTGGTATGATGGAATAGCTGTATTTGCAGCTGATGTAGTTGCATAAAATCCTGTTGTTCCTGATATAGTAGTTCCAAATCTAGCATCTGCAGGTTTGGGAGCTCGTACATCTATATTATCATTTAGTATTATTGACATCTTTTATTATTTATTGATTTTAAAACGATTGCATTGAAAGCTTTCTCCATCCTCCACCAGAATAAACACCTAATGCACTATTTGTTGTATCGTATACAATAAGTCCTTCAGCAGGAGAAACAATAGCTAATCTTTCAGCTTGTGTCATTTTTGGAGGTAAGAAACCTTTTGTTGTAGAGTTTACTTCTAACAATGCTGATGCAACAGCCGTAGAAGAACCTGCACCTATTCTAACTCTACCTTCATTTTTTTCTACTATGATTCTATCCTCCCAAGTATTGGTAGATGTTACAAAAGTTGCAAAGTGAATATTACCATCTGGTGTTGCTCCAGGATATGCTGCACCGTAAGAAATTGCACCAGTTGATCTTGTAGCATCTGACCAAATTTCTATTATTGAACTTCCTCCAATTAATGTTAACGGAGCATTAGTACCTATAGCAGTTATTTCTACTGTATGTCCTGCTCCCAGAAAAACAGATGGTGCACCAGTACCAATATGACAGTTTCCTCTAACATCTAATTTAGCTAAAGCAATT
>Ga0114968_10003345_pt1 | contig 12068 bp, 10 predicted proteins | sample M_130807_EF_Meta_FD_87020 | JGI IMG/M metagenome (GOLD analysis project Ga0114968, IMG submission 87020) | Freshwater microbial communities from Lake Montjoie, Canada to study carbon cycling - M_130807_EF_MetaG | ecosystem: Environmental > Aquatic > Freshwater > Lake | place: Lake Montjoie... | reverse complement strand
TGGGGGAGAAGTTGTGGATTTAGAATATATAAAATTGATCCAACCAAATTCCTACATTCGCGTACCAACCACGCATTTTATCTTCTACGGCATATACAAAATGTCACAGTCCCAATGTCAAGCTCTCATTCAGCAAGGTGACAAAAAAGGGCAACCTTGTGGAAAACCTTTGCTTAAAGACAATTCTGAAAGAATCTATTGTTCCAAACACAAACGTCAAGCTATTATTGATAAAGCTGAAAAAGAACATATTCGCTACTGTGATATTGCCCGTGGTTGCTTCACAGTATTAGAGGATCATCAAGTGAAATGCACTCACTGTCTTCATAAGGCGCGTATTATAGACAGAAAGCGAAATGACAAAAAGCGCCAGGATTCCAATTTGTGTTTAGACTGTGGGAGATCGTTCACTAAAAGCGAACCGATTAACCTCGTATCTGCCGATACAAGAGGAGGTGAATTTACTGACCCTCAGGTACAAAGAGCCATAGGAAAACACGATAAAGAGCTCAGACGTTGTGTCCCATGCTATGAAAAACTTCAAAAATATGAAAGTCAACGTTCTGAAAGGGAGCGTAACTACAAAGCAGAAGCTTTTACAAACAAGCATGTGATTTGGAACCATTATGTGAAAGGAGCACAAAAGCGCAATATTAACTTTGCCTTACCAAAAACAAAATTCAATGAACTAATTCTATTGCCCTGTTTCTACTGTGATTATAAAAAAGATGGAGAGGTAAATGGAATTGATCGTCTCAATAACAATGTGGGATATCAAGAGGACAATGTAGTACCTTGTTGTGAAACATGCAATATCATGAAAAGTTCTCAACATCCACAGGAATTTATTGACAAGTTGCAAGCGATTCATTTATTTCAAACAACTGCAACTCCAATTTCTGAAGAATTAGTTGAAAAATGGAAGACAACCTATGCAAACAAGACTGCTCCTGTTTATAAAACATATGCTAAAAATGCAAATACCAGAAATATTCAATTTACATTGGTGGAACAAGACTTTTCAGAAATGATTGCGAAGCCGTGTTATCTCTGTGGTTTAAAGGGCCCTTCGGGTATTGACAGGTTTAACAATCAAATTGGATATGTAAAGGAAAATGGTAGACCCTGTTGTGGTCATTGTAATTTACTAAAGAAAGACCAGAGATATGAAGATATAACGCGTATTGCTGGTCAGGTTGCATTGAAATATAGAGATCTGGGTGTATTTCTGGATACAAAGCAGATTCTTATTAGATCTTCAAAAGTAGAAGCTAGAGTAAAAATAGAAAATCCTCAAGCAGAAAAAGTGGTTCCATTACAATACAAAGCTTTAAATGAGGTTATTCAAAAAAATGATATACCTGATGAAATAAAAGAGATTCTTGAAAAGAAGGAACACCTCCCAAAACAATGGAAAACCAAACAAATCTACAAATCAATCCAATCAAACCAAGCACATCTCTACAAACAATTCTGCGAAGAAAATAACACACTCACAGAGAACTGGCCTGCAATGTGGCAAGCATTAATAGATCAAACAAAGGGAACCAAAGAAGATGCAGAGAAAGCCATTAAAAAGTTCCTAGAAGAACTGCGACGAATCAGACATAATGCATTATGCGCGAAAGATGTAGTAGAGCGAGAAGATAGAGAACAATGGCCTGCAACAACTGTTGTGAAAGCATTTCTTGAAGGCAAGATGGATAAGTTCAAAGCATATATAGAACAAGAAGAGGATTCAGCCGATCCAAAATGGAATAAGCGATGGACTGCGGTTATGAAATCGTTAGAGGATAATAGAGAGGATAAGCATAAACTCAAAGAGCTATGTAGCAAGTTTATGACGGCACAACGAGTGAAACGGTATAGATCAAAGAAATAATACATATTATATAGATGTCTGTTCCATTACATAACAGGAATATGTCTAAAAAGAACAATGTAAAGAATACAAAGAATAAAAAGAATAACACGAAAAGAAATAATATGACAGAAGAGATTACATTAAAAAGTTTATCACAAAAATTTGATATGGTATTATCAGGATTTGCAGAAGTACGGCAAGATATTGCAGGATTGAAAAATGATGTATTTGGATTAAAAAGAGCAGTATCTACATTACAAGATGATATGAAAGGTGTAAAGAAATATATCAAGTTAGAATCTATATTTCAGGAGCGAGAAAATAGAGAATTTATATCCAAAATATACGCACTTAATCATCCAACAAATAGTATTATAACCCTTCATATTCAAAAAATATATACATGTGAATATAAAGAAATAACAGATCTAGATGGATTTTTATTGATTAGTACATTTCCTATACATGCGATTCAGCCCTCAACAGAGTTAATTGCTTCCAGTAAAAATCCAGCCATTGCATCATTTGCATCATCATTAAAAGATAACAATACACGTAATGCCAAACAGGCAATAATGGAATATATCATTATTGAGTCAAAACACTCCCTATCCAAAGGCAAGATTGATAAGAAAATAAGACAAATGAAAGAAATACGTGATATGTTATCTATTGCTCATATGATAGACCCTACAGTGTGTCATCTAACCTATCAATCAATGATAGAAGATTTAAAACAATCTACTGGATTAACATCGGATAAATTAAATTTGCCAATCAATCTCATTTTTTCATCAAATGATATATCATATGAATTGTGTAATTATGTGTGTGCAATTCATGATGGAATATCTGAAGAGGACTATAATGCATTTTCTCTGAAGTTGTTATATTCAGATGAATATGCACATGATATTTTAGAAGAGATCTATAAAAATGTAACTATTCCAAAAAAAATAAAACATGATATAAAGAATGCATTATCCAAAGATGTTCACTCTGTACGTGAAGTATTTGCTATGTTGCATTCTACAAAATTGTATGCTGATAAAATAAAATATCTAGAAGACTATGTAACACCATTTTCTGAACTAGAACCATTCTTTGCAGAAATGAAAAAGAAGATCGGTGTGTCACAATTTAATACAATTACATTTCCCACACTATTTACAAAACAAACACTTAATCAAGTCTAATTAATAACATAATGTAATATAATAGATTCCTCTTCACATTTTGTATCTCGCACCAAATAGCAAATATGAGGAGATAATATGATCTTTTTATTTGCTGCCTGTATCTTTTTTATAAACATATAATCTTCTGTTGAGCTTTGTACAAATAGAAATCCTTCTTTCACTAAATCTGTTTTAATTGCAAAGCTAATTCCAATTAGAGATTGTTTAATTTCAGAACATTCTGCAGGAGGGATAATTTGATCTTTATCTATCATTCGGAACACAATGACATCAGCACTAGGTGTCATTTCAGTCTCTTCCATTAATCGTTCAACATATTTTGGAGTAATAACATCATCATCGTCTACAAAACCGATCCATGGAGTATCTACCATTTTCATTCCATGATTGCGAACATATCCTGCAGTATTTCTCTTTTTATGTTTGCCTCCTATTTTTGCAATTGATACATATTGAATACGCGCATCGTTTATAATTTCATTTGCTTCGCATCCATCAAAAATAATGATAGCTTTCCAATATGGCATAGTTTGTTGCTGAATAGATGCAAGTGTTCTACTGAGCGTGGCGCGGTTGATAGTTGGAACAATAAAAGTGACGAGTGGAAAAATAAATTCTCCTTGTGTAAGGGGTGTTTTTTGTTCTGTCTCATCTTGTTCAAAAATAACATCATCTTGAATAGTAACTTCATCTGAAATGAGAACTTCAACAGGAGTGACTTCTTCAGGAGCGACTTCAACAGGAGCGACTTCAACAGGAGTGACTTCTTCAGGAGCGACTTCAACAGGAGTGACTTCTTCAGGAGCGACTTCAACAGGAGCTACTTCTTTAATAGGTACGACAGAAACATCCTCTTTTATAATGCCCCCTTGTATAAGGGTCTCACTCGGCCCATTAAGGGGCATAAATGATAAGTCAGGAACAGGATGCACAGTAGTAGGTAAGAAAAACCGCCGTTGATATGCAGTCTTTATCCAAGAAGTCATTTGATATACGTATATTATATTTATAACAGTTTTAAACCACAATAAATATAATATCTGTTGAACCGGAATTGAACCAGTGACCTAAGGACAATTGAAAACCAACTACAATCCTCCGCTCTACCAACTGAGCTATCAACAGAATCTGTTTCTAGCAAGGAAGAAAACCCTACTAGTCACATAGGATCATTTGCTTATAACAACTGATCCTACTTCCGTAGAGTAAAATAAATTGTGGAAATAAACGCATATAAAAAATAATAACACTATATAACTATATGATCTCTACCATTATTGTATTTGGCAGTAATGGAATGCTTGGTACATATATTACAAAATATTTTCAGTCATTATATAAAGTTATTCCGTTAACACGTAATGAGTTTGATATTTTAGATATTTCAAATTTAGATGCATTTCTTAATAAACTTAGTATAAATGAAACAACGTGCGTGATTAATTGTGCAGGATTAATACCGCAGCGTATAAATGAAAAACATGGTATAAATGAAAAACATGGTATAAATGAAATACATGATATAAATGAAATACATAGCTCTTATTTTAAAATAAATACTATATTTCCACAATATTTATCAAAAATATGTAAAAAATATGGTGCAAAATTAATATGTCCTACAACAGATTGTGTGTATAAAGGTACTACAAATACGAATGGAAACTATATTGAGACCGATTTTCACGATGAAACCCATCCCTATGGAATAAGTAAATCGCTAGGAGAGCCAGATGATGCGACTGTGATTCGCACATCCATTATTGGAGAAGAATTTCAAAATAAATATTCCTTTTTGGAATTTGTAAAGAATGCAAAAGAAATAAATGGATGGGACAATCATATATGGAATGGTATAACTTGTTATCAATATTGTAAAATAGTAGATAAAATTATAAAAGACAATCTATTTTGGAAGGGAGTGCGACATATTTATTCAGAGAAGAAAAGCAAATATGAATTGGCGTGTATCATTAAAGAAGTTTATCAGCTTGATGTACATATTACTAAATATACAGCGCCCACTACAATTGACAAATCGCTAGCATCTCTTTACGATCCCCTATTTGATATTCCCACACTTAAACAGCAAATTATGGAGCAATGCGGTGCAATTTAAAGCGTATCTATCTAAATAGTAGTAACTACAAATGAAGACTATTGTATCTATTACAGGAATTCGTCCTGATTTTATTCGGATGTGCAAAGTATTTGCCGAGTTGGATAAACATTTTAATCATATTTTAATCCACACTGGACAGCACTATGATACTAATTTATCAGATGTATTTTTCCAACAATTAGAAATCCGTGCACCAGATTATATTCTAAATACTGGAAAAGAATCATCTAATCATTTTGAGCAGCTTAGCTATTTAACACGTGAGATCCCTAGACTATTTAAAGAAAATAATATTAACCCTGATTTAATTGTATTTCTAGGCGATTCCAATTCAGCAGGTGTTGCGTTTCCTCTTAAAAAAGAGGGTTATAAAATTGCGCATATTGAGGCGGGTATGCGCTCCTATGATAAGCGAATGTTGGAAGAGATCAATCGTACTGTATGTGATCATTGTAGTGATTTATTATTTGTATACCATGAAGATTATAAAGAGCAATTAGCAAAAGAGGGTATTATAAAGAATGTATTTGTGGTGGGAAATACAATTGTAGAACCATTTCAAATGTTCAAATCACAAATCATGCAATATCCTAAGAGAAATAATATGATTTTACTAGATTGTCATCGGCCTGAGAATTTTAAATATAAGGAGCGTCTTAAAAACATTTTCTCCTTTGCGAAAGAGTGTATTGTAAAATATAATGTTTCTGTTAAAATGCTGTATTTTAAACGTCTCAAAGATGCAATTGAACAGTATCAATTGGATCACATTGGAATTGAAATGATTCCATTGTTACCTTATAAAGAATATTTGGAGACAGTATATCACAGTAGGTTTATTATTAGTGACAGTGGAACAGGTCAGGAAGAGCCTGCTCTTCTAGGTACACCTGTTGTAGTTCCGCGAGATTTTACAGAGAGACCGCAGAGTTATATACATCATTGTAGTGTTAGATTGGATGTGAATCAACCAAATTATGTAAATAGTGAAGAAGTATTTGAATGGTTGGAATCAAGTGCAGTAATGAATAATACATGGTTGGGAGATGGACAAACAAGTAAACATATTGTAAATACAATTATAGATTATTTAGAATAGAGTTAATAGAATAAATTGAAATGCATTTTAGTACTTAAATAATTATGTAAATAGCAGTATAGTAATGAATAAAATAAGTATTAATGATTATCAGTTGCGTCAGCCATTTCCCTATGCCTTTCAGGATGGCATCTTAGATGAGTCATTTGCAAAAGATATTCAAACCGAAATTCTGGCACTAGATGATAGTGCATGGGATAGATATCAAAATCCATTTGAGGAGAAATTTACGCTGCGAGATAAATTTAATTTCCCACCCAAATTAAAACAATTATTTGAAGAACTGGAATCCACTGAAGTAGTGAATCAATTATCTGCTTTAAGTGGTCATCAACTCCTTTTAGATCCGACGCGTAATTTCTGGGGTGTGCATAAATACAATCAGGGGGATAAATTAGACATTCATCTAGATGCAGAATGTCATCCTATTACAAAGCAAAAAAAACAGTTAACGCTTGGTATTTATTTAAGCTCTAATTGGTCCGCAGAATATGGATGTGAATTAGAGATTTGGAGGGGAGATACAAAATTAATAGAAAGAGTAGATTCTATTGCACCTCTATTTAATCGCCTTGTGATATTTACATGCACCGATGTTGCATGGCATGGAAATCCTGAGCCCGTGAAAGGCCCTGATGATGCAAAGCGTTTATTTATTACTATTTCCTATTTAAGTGAAAATAATACAAACCAGCGTACAAAGGCGCTATTTATAGCACGCCCCAGTGATCCAGTAGATGAAGAGAAAGACAAGATGCGTCTGCTTCGTGCAGATCCTGAGAAGTATAAGGAAGTTTATAGAATATAATATATAATATATTACAATAGTACTTAAACATTTAAATTAATATATGGGCTAGAATGGTAAAGATATCTATAGCATGTCTTATTTATAAGAGCACGCGTTGGCTTCAATTTGTGTATGACCAGGTTAACAAATATACAGACTTATCAAATAATGAATTTTATTTTGTAGCAAACGATGCAAATGACAAAGTATTATTATATCTTAAAGATAATAATATTCCTCATTATATTCATAATAATACAGAAGAACAAAAAAAAGAGTGGTATATTAATAATGTATATCGTGCATGGAATACAGCAGGGCGTGTAGCAAAAGGAGAATATGTTGTATTTATTAATAGTGATATGGCATTTACTCCTGGATGGCTAGATAGTTTATTTGCTAATAAAGATGATAAATTAATAATAACATCACGTTTAGTAGAAAGAGGTGTGCTTGGATCAGGTTTATATGGTATTGAGTGTAATTTCGGAAATGTACCAGATGATTATAAAGAAGATCATTTTATTGAATATACTCGTAGTATTTCTGAAAAAAAATTAATGCCAGGAGGATTATATATGCCTTGTTTAATTCGTAAAAGCGTATTAGAACAGATTAATTATTATCCAGAGGGTAACATTATACCATATTCTGATATTTATAATCCTACATATGCAAAAGTAGGAGAACCCTGTATACCAGGTGATCAAGTTTTTATTAAAAAATTAAATGCAATAGGAATTACACATGTTACCGATTTTAATAGTATTGTATATCATTTTCAAGAGGGAGAAATGAGAGATGTAATTGAATGACGAATATTTGTTCGTGTGCTAGATTTTTTTGTAATAATAGATAATCCTGCTTCAGCAATAGGAAATGTTACAATATTAATATCATCGCGCCTTTCAAATTCATGTACAATACGATATGAATCGCCACAATAGTTAGGATGAATAAGACGATCATTATCAGGATCAGTATCATGCAATAAAATTATACCATGTTGAGTTAATCGTGAAAATACATTTTCAAAATCTTTTACTACACTATTATAATTATGATCGGCATCAATAAATGCCATATCAATCTTTTTATCAAATGATTCAAAAAATTTATCTGTTAGCTCATACGAAATTGTAATATTAGGCATATTTTTTAAACATTCAAGATGTTCATTTGATTTAATATCTACACCATACAATTTTTGTGCAAATGGCTGTACTTTTTGCAGAGTTTCTCCTTCATATAGTCCTAATTCAACATAAATAGCAGGTTTGTAAATGGATGCCAATTGACCAATAAATGTTGAATGGTGCATAGTATAAAGATATTATTATAAATAAATATATATTTATTTATATTAATGAATCGCACCGGATGGCTAGTAAATGATTGTTTAACGTGTATACCTGGTACCAACACATTTTGGCATAATTTATTAGAATGGGTTCCATTATTAGTTGATAAAACAAGAGGATATACAGATTATAGTATTCTTGCAGATGTTATAGAAATGAATGTAGCGCAATCAACATATATAGAAAAACCATATTATATTATTAGAAATGGATCATACTTTAGAGGAATAAATGTTCAAAATATAAAAACAATTTCATTAATTCAAGATATTTTACAAAATAATATGCAACTAGATGTTATAAATAGGTCCGATATTGTTGTATTTAATACATATTATGTTTTTAATAAATATAAAAATAAAATAACAGCAACTACTATTAAAATATGCCCACTCGGTATTGATTTTAATTTTTTCAAACCTATTGTAGATAGACATCCTGATATTCCTTCTAATTCAATTATTTTTATAGGCTCTTCTACGAATTATCCAAAGGGGTTCTCTATCATGCTTGATATTATTTACAAAACAGATTATCATTTTTGTTTAATTATGAAAGATAATTTCTCTATAGATCACTTCCCATCTCATATAAAATCTCGTGTTAGAGTGTTTAATAGTGTGAATCAATATATGGTTCGTTTATTAATTAATTCCTGTATGATTGCAGTATGCACTTCATATGAAGAAACACAACACCTTGCAGGGATTGAGTGTGGCGCATGTAATATACCAATTGTAGCAAGAGAGATAGGATTTTATTATGATTGTAGAAATGATACGGATTGGGGGTTAATTGCGGATGATACTACTTTTATTGAAAAAATAAAATATGTAATGGATCATCGTAGTGAATTTAATCCTAGAGACTATTTAATACAAAAATACTCTTTAGAAATATGTAGAAAAAATTGGATAGATATCATTGAATCAATATAGTTTATGTATTATTTTTTGAAAAAACGGGGAACATTATCATTTTCAGATAATGATTTGAAAATTAATTGCTCTCCATTAAAATGTAAAATACTATTTTTATAACACTCTTCTAAATAGGTAGTTTCTTTTTTTTCTTTCGTATACTCTATGCTTTCTGCAAAGCTCTCTAATTTTGTTTTGATAAAATCAACATCTCCAAAATAGCTCAAATGATATCCTGCATCTGGTAGTAGTGTATATCTAGAAAAACGTATATCAGTTAATAAATTAAATTTTTTATACATATTATAATTAAGTAATTTAGCATGATACCATTTTCTAGCAGTAGTTAATTCAATATTGTAATAGTATAGTACCATTTCAATACTATATACCTCATTTTGAATAATAAAATCTCCATTTTTAATAGATTCAATAATGGATCTTTTAGGTATTTCGTCACAATCAGTTGTTATAATAATATCATTATCATTGAGATTCATTTCTTTAATAATAATTTGAGAGCATTCACGCTGATAATTTTCTCTAAACCAATTATCATTTGGAGTATTAATATACTGCACAAAATGATGTGTAGTAGAAAAATCTGTGACATAATGTATAATCTTATCAGCATATTGTGAAAATAAATGTTTATTTTCATTAAAATATAGAGGCTTAGGTGTATTATTATGTGTTATAGTTGCTTCAATAATAATAATATAATCAACAACATTGTATAATTCTTCAAGTCTAATTTTTAATATATCTAATTCATTATAAAACATAAAACAATCAATAATTTTCATTGTATATGTATATATATATATTATTTTTAAAGTAGCTTTAAGTTACATAGATATGCGTACAGCTCTTCTTTTGACAATGGATTCAGCTTGCTATTGTAATTTTTAGCATCTGCGATAAGAAGATTTTTATATGGAGGTTTAATATACTTATATCCATCTGAACCATGTACCAATCGCATCGCCTGCGTCTCACTAATCAGCGATTCTAACATTTTCTCGCCTGGACGTAGCCCTGTGATACTCACTGGTTTCCCATATTTCTCCGAAAAGATTTCCATTAAATCCACCAATTTCATGGAAATAAGTTCAGGAATAACAATATCCCCTGATTCTGCATGCAAAATCGCATGTTCAATGAGAGCAACACTCTGCTCCAGAGTCATAACAAACCGTGTCATCTCATCATGTGTCAATGTAAAGACATTTACATCTGGATCTTGCCCCTTTTCATGAAGAATAGGGATAATACTCCCTCGTGAATTAAGTACATTTCCATAGCGAATGGCGACAAATTTACATTGCTTTAAATAAAATGATTTCTCTACAATTGCACTCTCAGACAACGCTTTTGCCATACCATATACATTTGTGGGCTCACATGCTTTATCAGTACTAACAAATACAACTGATTCTAGTGAAGGAATGCGATCTATATTGCTCTCAATTGCATTTAAAATATTCATGGTGCCTTCAAAATTCGTTTTTACACATTCTTCAATGGCATATTCGCAGCGATCAATATGTTTAAGTGCTGCCATAATCACAATAATCTGAGGTTGCTCACGTAAAATGGTGGTCTCTACACGAGATCTATCGCGAATATCACCAATAATGAAAGAAAGCTTATCTGATTTATATTTTAAACTCATATGCCAGTGTTTGCATTCATCCCGTGAATAATTAATGATTTTATTTTTACCAAGATACGTTTCTATGAATTTATTTCCAATAGATCCAGATCCACCAAATAATAAAATGGTTTTATTTTGGATCATTTTCTTAACTATTACATTGATATTTTGCTTTAGATTATCTTCCTCTCCATACTTTCATAATAGCAGTATCATAATTTGCCAGATTAATAATCTGTTCTGCGGCTTCAAAATTAGTTTGTTGTGACTCAAATGCACTAGGATATTTTTTGATATCTCCAAAATTGGAACAATTTGAATCGTCTACTTTTCCATCATGATATAATACAATGGCAAACACCCGTTCAAAAGCTTGTCTGTCTTTTCGCGTGCGCACATTCATTGCCATGATACTAAATAGTTTGTATTTTTCTTCCAGTTCCTTCACAATATCATATGAAATCATTGCAGCAGCACCAAAGCAGCCTTTCCAGTCTACAATATCTATCTTTGACAAAAGTGACAAATAATTTGAAATCTTTCGTACACTATCGGCGGATTTATCATCTACAAAGTGCCAGTGAAATGCAACATCATTGTCAAGTTCATCCTCTGTAAAACGGCGATGCAAAAACATGCTATCATGCATGAAAATCATGCGATCTGCCCATTTATTCTGTAAAAAATAGTAGTAAGGCAATACCTCGCCTGCTCCATTCCATTCACTGTAAATAATATCTGTATTAACCAATTTGCCATTTACTGTATTGATTTGTGAATTGTCATCAATAATCACGATTTTGTTTTTATACCATTTGCGGATGGAATTGTAAGACGTAATCCATAAATCATTGTCACGTGCCGTTTGCAAATTGCGCAAAATAACAAACACGTAGGATTGACCATTGCGAATTAGTTCGGTAGCTAAACTAGATACAAAGTTCTCTATTTTTTTGATAGGATTCCGTTCTTTTGGATACAAAATCTCATTCATTGTCTTTCCATTTAGTTCGCTAAATTCACCAAATCCACTACTCGTGTCTTTTTGAAAGGTTT
>Ga0114968_10003343_pt1 | contig 12069 bp, 9 predicted proteins | sample M_130807_EF_Meta_FD_87020 | JGI IMG/M metagenome (GOLD analysis project Ga0114968, IMG submission 87020) | Freshwater microbial communities from Lake Montjoie, Canada to study carbon cycling - M_130807_EF_MetaG | ecosystem: Environmental > Aquatic > Freshwater > Lake | place: Lake Montjoie... | reverse complement strand
TCATGCTCCGTGATGCTGACCGCATCATCGGGACATCAGCCGGTGCCGCCGTCGGCGCACAGTTGTGTACCGACGAATCCCTTGAGTCGTTATGCGGCCGTCAACTCACGCCGGCCTCGGAGTCAGCCGAACTTCAGGTGGATTTCGATGTCGAGGCCATTGCGAATGTTGTGCTGGCTGCGCTTGATGAGGGACTCGACGCGACTGCTATGCGCGCCCGGTTGGGTGCGCTGGCGCTCTCGACCAACACCGTTGAAGAGTCGGTACGTCGCACGGTCATCGCCTCTCGGATTTCTGATCATGAATGGTCCTCGCGCGAACTCATCGTGACCGCCGTCGATGCGTTCACCGGTGGATTCGTCACGTTCGATCGCCACAGCGGGGTTGATCTCCTTGACGCGGTTGCCGCCAGTTGTGCGGTTCCCGGCGTGTGGCCACCGGTCACTATCGGCGATTCCCGCTACATCGACGGCGGAGTGCGATCGGTTGTGAACCTGGATCTGGCGGATGACTGCGACACCGTCGTGGTCATCGCGCCCTCGGTGATGGGCTTCGGTGGATCCGTGCTCGATCAGGCGGACATGCTGCGCAGTTCGGGCATCGTCGTCGAGGTCGTTGCCGCCGACGAGCGCTCCATCGCCAAATTCGGGCCGAATGTGCTCGACCCCGCAACTCGGGGCCAATCGCTGGCCGAAGGTCGACGTCAGGGTGCAGATGCCGTCGAGTGGCTTGCTCCGGTGTGGAAATGAGCGGCGCTGGTTCTGCCGGATCTGCCGATGCCGCCGAGGCGCGACGCCGGCTGGGCGACGCACTCGCAGCATTGCGACGAATCATCGGCTCACAGCGGTTGGACCGAATCAACGCTGAACGTTCACAGGTGGTTATCGGCTTCGCAGCTGTTGCAGTGCTGGGCAAGGTGATCGACGATGGTCCGCTGCGCATGAGTGACCTCGCCACCGCCGGGCGCATTCACCCTGCTGCGCTCACCCGTCAGGTGCAGGCCCTCGAGGCTGAGGGATACATCGAGCGCAGTCCCGATCCCACCGATGGCCGTGCGGCAGTCGTTCGGGTGACGTCTGCCGGTCGGGCGGCGCATCGTCGGGTGCAGTCGGCCAACGACGCCATCATGGCTGAGCAACTCAGCCATTGGTCGGCTGACGAACTGGTCGATCTGGTCGACCGACTCGAACATCTCATCACCGATCTGCGAACTTCACCCGAGGCGCGCCGCGACGCGACCGACCACGAATGATCCGGAATCATCCATGACCCTCGAACATCGTGCTGAACCGACCGACGCCGCGGCCTATCGGGCTGCAGGATGGTGGGGTGAGGACACGATTGCCACTGTTGTGGCGCGGCACGCATCCTCCATGCCCGACGCGCTCGCATACATCGCCGACGAACGTCGCTATACCTGGGCCGAGTACGCCGCTGATTCCGATCGCATCGCCCGGATGCTGCTCGCCGGTGGTCATCGCAGTGGCGATCGCATCGCGGTCATGATGCCCGATGGCCCTGCGGTGCACGCAGTGTTCGTCGGCATCGAGAAAGCCGGTCTGGTGGCGGTGGGTATCGGGCCGCGCGCAGGAGATCGCGAGGTCGCCCATCTCCTCGAACTCACCGGGGCGCGTGTGCTCGTCACCACCCCGGATCAGCATGGCCGCGACGCCGCACAACTTGTGGCCGATGTATCGGCGCTCGGTGCTGCGGTCGAACGGTTGGTCCTCGTCGATCGCGATGTGGCCGTCGTGGACCACGGCCTGCCCGTCGACGCTTCGGTGGATGAACACGCGCAGTTGCATCTGCTCGATCCCGATTCGCTCTTCCTGCTCAACTCCACCTCGGGAACCACTGGTCTGCCCAAGTGTGTGATGCATACGCAGAACCGCTGGTTCTACTTCCATCACCTCGCCGCGGCGGCCGGCGGGTTCGGCCCCGATGAGGTGTTCCTCGGAGCCCTGCCCGCCCCGTTCGGGTTCGGACTCTGGACCGCACATTTCACGCCCGCCATCCTCGGCTGTCCCGCCGTGGTGATGGAACGTTTCGATGCCGATGCGGCCCTCGATCTCATCGAGCGCGAGCGGGTCACAGTGCTGTGCTGTGTCAGTACGCAATTCATCATGATGCTCAATGCGCAGGCCGAGCGTCCCCGCGATCTCTCTTCGATTCGCTCCATGTTCACCGGAGGTGAGGCGGTGCCGTTCGAACGCGCCGCCGAGTTCGAACAGGCAACTGGGGCCAAAGTGCTGCAGTTCTATGGATCGAACGAGACGGGTGCGCTGAGTCACACCTCGCGTGCCACTGATCGCGAGACCCGCCTGCGCACCGCTGGTCATGTCATCGATGAGATGCAGGTGCGCCTGCTCGATCCCGAAACCCATCTCGATGTGGCACCGGGAGTCGACGAAGGTCAGCCCGCATGTCGGGGTCCGGCCACTGCGCTCGGGTACTGGGGCGATGAGGGTGCCAACGCGAAACTCTTCACTGACGATGGCTGGATGCTCATGGGCGACATCGTGCGCATCGATCCCGATGGTGTGCTCACCGTCATCGGTCGCACCTCTGACTTCATCATCCGTGGTGGCAAGAACATCAGTGCCCCGGCGGTTGAGGCCGAGGTGGCCACGCATCCGGCGGTCGCCATGGTGGCTGCGGTCGCCTGGCCCGACCCGGTGTTCGGCGAGCGGGTGTGTGCCTATGTCGAACTGCGCGCCGGTGCGTCACTCACACTCGATGAACTCGCCGCGCATCTGCGTGAGCGATCAGTGTCTCGCGAATGGTGGCCCGAACAACTTGTCGTTGTCGATGCGCTGCCGCGTTCCTCGGGTGGCAAGGTGGCCAAGGGTGATCTCAAGGCCGATGCTCAACGTCGCTCCGCTCAGGCGGGCGAGAGGGACTGAAACCCCTCGGTCCAGTTCAGTCGGTTCCATCAGCGTGGCAGGGGACGTTCGATCCGCAGACAACCCTCGGGGTCGATGACTCCCGGTGCAGTCTCGAAACGACCGACGGGCCGGGGCGGCCACCATTGTCGGCTACCCGCGCGATGAGGGGGCCAGTGCCACGTTGTTCACCAACCGACGAATGCGAGAAGTCCGATTGTGGAGTCCTCGCTGACTGTGAAGCCGGCCGCTTCGAGCGCAGCGATCACAGCGTCGCGTTTGTCCGGTTCGATCGTCGCGTAGGCGCCGTTGAAACTCGTTTCGTAGGAATCGGCGAACTCGTCGCGGATCTCGGCGGGAAGGTCTTCGTGCACGAGCCATGCAATATGCGGGGGCCAGTCACCGTCAGCCACAGCGGGGATCGAGTGAGGGTCGAACTCGTCCTCGGGCAGCGGAGGCCACGCGTCGGGGTCGTAGTCAGCGGCGGCAAGAACCTCGACGCCCGGCAGCGGCACGGCACCGGTGATCGCCAGATGGCGGGTGTAGTCCTCGAGGTCGCCGTACCCGGCGAGTCCGAGGACCTCCTCGAGGACGTCGTCTCCGAGATCGGCAACCTCGTCCCACACGCCGCAATCGAGCACTGCAACGCGCTTGAGCCAGTACTCGGCGGATTCCCGGCGCATGACGTAGAAAAGTTCGGATCCAAGTCCGGGTGACATCTCGACGGTCCAGACGAAATCGGACGTGTCGGTGGTGGATTGCTCGGACATGGTTCCTCCCGTGGAGTGCTGAACCGGATCGGTCACCGGTCACGGAATGAACGCACGAAAACCCTGAAAACTTGCCTGTTCAGCGGGCGGTCCAGCCGCCGTCCACTAGCAGGATGGAACCAGTCATGAAACTGCTGGCATCGGAGGCCAGCAGCAGCAGTGGCCCGTCGATCTCATGCACCAGACCTGCGCGTTGCAAGGGCGTGTTGTCCGCGATGAAGCGCAGACCGGCGTCGGTGGACAGCAGGTCGTCGGTCATCTCGGTGGCGAACCATCCCGGGCAGATCGCATTGACCCGCACGCCCTTGCGTGCCCATTGCAGGCCGAGTTCCCGGGTGAGATTGATGAGTCCGGCCTTGGCCGCCGGATAGCCGGTCTGCTTGCTCGGTGTGGCACCCACGACTCCGAGCATCGACGCGATGTTCACCACCGAACCGCGACCAGCCGCAACCATGGCCTCGCCGAACAGTTTGGTGAGATGCCAGGCCGAGGTGAGATTGATCTCGACCATGGCTTCGAAGTCTTCGAGGGTCTCCTGCTCGATCGGCTTCGGGTTGGCGACGCCGGCATTGTTCACGAGGACATCGAGCGGGCCGAGGGCCGTGTGAACCTCGGCGACGAGCCGCTCACGCTCGTCGGCCACTGCGAGATCAGCAGTGAACGGACGGATCGACGGATGCTCAGCGGCGAGCGCATCGAGTCGATCGGTGCGGCGCGCAGTGACTGCCACGGTGGCGCCTGCATGGGCCAGTACCAGTGCCATACGCCATCCGAGCCCGGAGGAAGCCCCGGTGACAAGCGCCGTGCGCCCGGCGAGGTCGAAGACGCCGTCGGGTGAAGTCGGCGGACGGGGAAGCGAGGTGTCCATCGGTTCAGGCGGTGACGTTACGACCGCTGGCGCACAACGCTCGGGCCGATTCGACGATCCCTGCAGCGTCGAGTCCGAGGTCGGCGAGGATCGCGGCCGGCTTGCCATGGGCGATGTACTGCGTGGGGATGCCGAGTACCCGGACGCGGGGCTGACTGCGACCCACCGTGAGTTCCGCGATGGCATCGGCAGCTGCGCTGCCCACGCCACCCTCACGCAGTCCGTCCTCGATGGTGATCACAAACGGGTGCTCGGCCGCAGCGGTGAGCATGTTGAGATCGAGGGGCTTGACCACCCGGGCGTCCCACAGCGACACGGACAGCCCCTCGGACTCGAGCTGTTCGGCGGCGGCCTCAGCGGCATCGAGCATCTTGCCGACACTGATGATGCAGAGCTCGGTGCCGGCCAGCAACTGGCGGGCATTCAGGCCACTGCCAACTTCTTCGGGGCCGACATGGCGAGCATCGGTCTTGGCCCAGCGGATGGCCGACGGGCCGTCGGTGATCTCAAGGGCGTCGTGAAGCATCTGACCGACCTCCTGATACGAGGAAGGCGCAAATACCGTCATGCCGGGGACCTTGGTGAGCAACACCATGTCGAGCACACCGTGATGGCTCGGGCCGTCGTCGCCGGTGATGCCGGCCCGATCGAGACAGAACACGACGGGTTCACCGTGCAGCCCGACATCAAGGTTGACCTGATCGATGGCCCGGGTGAGGAAGGTGGAGTACACCGCGAACACCGGTCGGAGACCGCCACGCGCCATGCCGGCCGCTGCAGTCACTGCGTGCTGTTCGGCAATGCCGACATCGATCATGCGACCGGGGAAGCGTTCTGAGAATGCGAGCAGGCCGGTCGAATCAGGCATTGCTGCGGTGATCGCGACAAGTTCGGGTCGGGCTGAACCCTCGGCGATGAGTGCCTCAGTGAAAGCAGCGGTGTAGCTCCCCGGCTTCGTCTGAGAAATGTCATGAAGCCGCTTCACCGGGTCATTTTCGGCCGGTGCGTAACCACGACCTTTCTGGGTCATGACATGGATGACCTGGGGCCCGCCGGGCATGGCGAGGGCGTTGGTGAGAGCCTCCTCGACCGAAGCGATGTCGTGGCCGTCGAACGGGCCGGCATAGCGCACACCGAGCGCTTCGAAGAATGCCGTGGGTTCCCAGATCTCGCGGATGGCGGCCTTGGTGGCATCGAGTCCGCGTCCAGCGAGTCCGCCGACGACCGGAAGCTCGGCAAGCAACTTCTCGAGCCTGGCCTGCCGGCGCATATAGACCGGATTGTTGCGGATCTTGACCAGACTCTCGCCGAGCTTCGAGATGGTCGGCGCGTAGGAGCGGCCATTGTCGTTGAGGATGATGATGACATCGCGGCCTGCGTGTCCGAGGTTGTTGAGTCCTTCGAAGGCCATGCCGCCGGTCATCGCTCCATCGCCGATGACAGCCACGATGCGTCGGTCGGTCTCGCCCCTCGCCGCCTGCGCGGTCGCCAGCCCGTATGCCCAGCTCAGCACGGTGGAAGCGTGGCTGTCCTCTATCCAGTCATGATCGGATTCGGCCCTTGATGGGTAGCCGGAAAGGCCATCGGCCTTACGAAGATGTTCGAAGCCGGCGGCACGTCCGGTGACGATCTTGTGGGGGTAGCACTGATGGCCGGTGTCCCACAGAATGATGTCCTTGGGTGATTCGAACACCCGATGAATGGCGAGGGTGAGTTCGACGACACCGAGGTTGGAGCCGAGGTGACCGCCGTGAGTGGTCACGGACTCGATGATGACATCGCGCATCTCCCGCGCCAGCGTCTCGAGCTGCTCGGGTGCGAGCGCTCGGAGATCGGTTGGTGAGGTGATGCTCTCGAGGATCATGCGCAGGCGGTTTCCTTCAGTGGATCTCTGAACGGTACCGCTTCCGGTGGGTGACGCTGCTATCAAAGCCTCTGTCGGCCACCGATGGCGAACGATGGGGCGCCAGCAAGGCTCACCACAAGATTCACGGCGTAGAGCACCAGCCCGAGGGCGATCGCCTGCTCGGCAGGGACCCCGAGAGGGGTGAGAAAGAGCACGAACGCCCCCTCGCGCACCCCGAGACCGGCGATCCCGATGGGCAGCACCTGGGCGATCAGAACCGCTGGGAAGAATGCCAGCAGCGGAGTCATGCCCAGCCACCCGAACCCGAGTGCGGCCGCAACCATCAGTGCGGCCACGCAGAGCACGAGCTGGTAGAGCAGTCCGGCGAGCACGATGCCGACAGTGGCGCCCGGGTGGGAGCGCATTCGAGCCACGCCGGAGTGCACGGCTCCGACGAAGCGGGTCCAGCCCTCCCGAGACGCGAATCGCCCTCCGAGGCGCGGACGATCGGCGATCACGATGATTGCGATGAGGCCGACAAGGGTGAGCGCCGAGATCAGCACTGCGAACAAGGTGGCGTCGCCCTGCTCGCGCAGTTCAGGATTGATGAGGAGACCGAAGAACGTGATGAGGGGCAGGACCAACCACCCGCTGAGCCGTTCGAGCACCACCGAAGCAAACGTGTCCTCGGTCTCCCCGTTCTGTTTCGAGAGCCTCGATACGCGCAGGACATCGCCGCCGATTGTGGTGGGCAGCACATTCGACACGAATTGTCCGGCGAACGCGAGTGGGACGAGCGTGCGCAGGCTCGTCGGCATGTCCATAGCCCGGAGAACCTGCTGCCATCGCAGCGCCGACAGCACCATGGCCATGGTGGTGAGCACCACTGCACCCAGCAGCCACTCCGCGGTCGTGATGCTCCAGGTTGGAACAACCTCTGACCATGAGAGGTCCGGGAACCTCGAATAGAGCACCGCCATCATCAGTACGCTGATCACGATCCGCAGCGGCAGGGCCCATCGACGGCGCGGCGTACTTGAGGTGGCCGTCGCAGTCATCCCGACAGTGTACGAACTCGACGTCGGCCCGTACGGGTGAGCTCAGTCGGAGCGGCTGGCCTTGGCAAGGAATTCCTCGATGTTCACGACCACGCGGGTGACCCTGCCCACTGCGATGAGTCCGTGATCGTCGTTGACGGAAACGGTGAACATGATGCGCCGGCCCTGGATCTTCTCGACGGTGGCCTCGGCGGTGACGGTCTGGCCGATAGCGGAAGGGGCGAGATGATCGATCTGGACCTTCATGGACACGGTGGTCTGACCGGGCTCGAGTTCCGGGGCGACAGCAGTGAACGCCGCCTGCTCGCATAATGCGATGACCCGGGGTGTCGCGAGAACCGGCACCTCGCCCGAGCGATGGGCGATCGCGGTGTCGCAATCGCTGACAAGCAACTCGACAGTTGCGCTCGAACCGGGCTTCACGGGCATCACCGGTACGCTACGACTCCGATCGATGAACGGCCAACCGGCGTCGGTCAATAGTCGTAACTGCTCCACCACCAACTTCCACCATTCATTTCCATCTTCCGAGACGAGGACGACCATGATCGATGCATCGGTGCTCGAACGAGTGCTGGGTTCCGCACTCCGCACCGGCGGAGAGTTCGCCGAAGTGTTCGCCGAGGATCGTCGCAGTTCCTCGGCGCTGCTCGATGATGGCCGCGTGGAGGAGCTCACCTCCGGTCGCGACCGTGGGGCGGGCATTCGTGTGGTCGTCGGCGACACCACTGGTTTCGCCCATACCGCTGATCTCTCCGAAGCTGGTCTCATCGCGGCGGCCGAGGCGGCTGCGGCTGCGGCCCGCGGTGGCGGTGGTGGTGTTCGCACGATCGCCCTCAGCCGCCAGCAGGCCTCCCGTGGATACGAGATCGAAATCGCGCCGGTTGAGGTGCCCAAGGCGCGCAAGGTCGAACTTCTGACCCGCGCCGATGAGATCGCCCGCTCAACCGATGGCGCCATCAGTCAGGTGTCGGTGAACTACGGCGACAGCCTGCGCCGCATCCTCGTGGCCAACTCCGATGGACTTCTCGCCGAAGATGAAACCGTGCGTACCTTCTTCGCCGTCAGCTGCGTCGCCACCGGCGACACGGGTATGCAGACCGGGCGCGAGAGCATCGGTCACACCATCGGCTTCGAACTGTTCGATCGCTATGACATCGACGAACTCGCCCGCCGCGCCGCCGGTCGGGCCATCACCAAACTCGCCGCCCGACCCGCACCCAGCGGCCAGATGCCGGTCGTCATCGGCAGCGGCGGGGGCGGGGTGCTGTTCCACGAGGCCTGCGGTCACGGTCTCGAGGCGGATCTCGTCTCGAAGGGCGCATCGGTCTTCGGTGGTCGGGTCGGTCAACAGGTCGCCAGCAAGGGCGTCACTGTGGTCGACGACGGCACCATGAGCCGCGAATGGGGCAACATCGCCATCGACGACGAGGGCAACCGTGCCCAGCGCAACGTGCTCATCGAGGACGGCATTCTCACGGACTACATGTGGGACCAGTTGCGAGCCCGCAAGGAGGGCCGCGCCAGTTCCGGCAATGGTCGTCGTCAGAGCTATCAGCACCTCCCGATGGTGCGAATGACCAATACCTATCTCCTTGCCGGCACCGAGGAACCCGATGCGATCATCGCCTCGACCGAGAAGGGTGTGTACGTCAAACACCTCGGCGGCGGACAGGTCAACACCGCCACCGGCGACTTCGTGTTCGGCATGACCGAGGCCTACCTGATCGAGAACGGCGAAGTCACCGAACCGCTGCGCGAGGGCAACCTCATCGGCAACGGTCCTGAGGTGCTTCAGCGCATCGACGCTCTTGGCAATGACTTCGCCATGGGTCCTCCCGGAACCTGCGGCAAGGATGGCCAGGGAGTTCCCGTCGGCGACGGTGTGCCCACCCTGCGCGTTTCCTCACTCACCATCGGCGGCACCGCCGCATGAGCGACGAACTCCTTGCGGTCGCTGATCGGGTCGTAGCCATGGCCCGACCCGGTGAACAGGTCGAGGCTGTGGTGGTGCGCGGCACCGACACCGAGATCAAGGTCTATGGCGGAGAGGTCGAGTCGCTGTCGTCTGCTCAGGCCCAAGGCGTCGGCATCCGCGTGGTCATCGATGGTCGTCAGGGGTTCGCGTACGCCGGCAGTCTCGATGAGTCCGTCATCGCCGAGACACTGGCCGATGCTCGTGACAATGCCGGATTCGCCACATTCGATGAATTCGCCGGGCTGGCCGAACCCGATGGTGTCGACGCGCCAGCGATCGAGCTCTACCGCTCGGCGCTCGAGACATTCAGTCCTGAAGCCAAAGTTGCTCTCGCCATCGAGATGGAGCGGGCGGTGCTTGCCGCCGACCCACGCATTTCGGGTATCGAGTCTGCCGAGTACATGGATTCCATTTCCGAGTCCGCCGTCGTCACCACAACCGGCATCCGCTCGGCCGGTCGCGAATCCAACTGTTACGTGGCCACCTACGCCATGGCCTCCGATGGCGACGACACCCAGACCGGCTTCGGTTTCTCGGTGGGCCGCGAACCCTCACAGCTCGATCCCGAACGCGCTGCTGCCGAGGCTGCACAGCGGGCCACGCGCATGCTCGGTGCGGTGCAGCCCAGTAGTGGTCGTCTGACGGTGGTCCTCGATCCATGGGTGACCGCCCAGTTCCTCGGTCTCATCGGTTACACCCTCAACGGCGACGCGGTACTCAAGGGTCGTTCATTGTTCGCTGATCGCATGGGTGAGGTGGTGGCCTCGCCACTGCTCACTCTCGTCGACGACCCCACCGACACCCGCGCCTTCACCGCCACCGATGCCGATGGCGAGGGCCTCGCTGCTCGACGCAATCTGCTCATCGAGAACGGCGTGCTCCGGAAGTTCGTTCACAACGCCCAGTCGGCCCGTCGGGCCGGAACTGTGAGCACCGGCAACGCCGTGCGCGGGTTCAAGAGCACCCCTGATGTCGGTTGCCTCGCCGTGTCGTTACTGCCCGGCACGTCCGATCCCGCTGCGTTGCTCGCCGGTATCACCGACGGCGTACTTGTACAGGAAGTCTCGGGCCTGCACTCCGGTGTCAATCCGGTGAGCGGCGACTTCTCCACGGGCGCCGAGGGAATCCGTATACGCAACGGCGAACTCGCCGAACCGGTTCGTGAGTTCACGATTGCCTCCACATTGCAGAAGATGCTGCGCGATGTGCGGGCTGTGGGTTCCGATCTGCAGTTCCTGCCCATGAGTTCAGCCGGCGTCACCCTCGTGGTCGACGATCTCACGATCTCCGGTTCATGAACCCGGCGTCGTTCGAGCCCCCCGACGACGACTGCGCTGCTCTCCTCGCCACCGCTGAGCGCGTCGCCGGCCGGGCCGAACCGGGTGAGCAACTCGAAGCGTTCGTGGCGCGCAGCAGTTACACGAGTGTGCGGGCGCACGCCCAGCAGATCGAGTCCTTCACCAGTGCTTCATCCGCCGGCGTCGGAGTTCGGGTGGTGCGAGACCATCGGCAGGGATTCGCGTGGGCGGGCAGCCTCGACCCTGATGTCATCGACGATGCACTCGCCGAAGCACGCGACAACGCCCGGTTCGCCGAACCCGATGAGTGGGTCGGTCTTGCCGAGCCCGATGGCGTGATCCCGGTGCCCTTCGACGCCTTCGACGATGCTGTCGCGGCCTTGCCCGCCGATCGCAAGATCGAACTTGCCCTCGAACTCGAACGGATGGTGCTGGCCGGCGATCCTCGTATAAGTGGCGTGCGCGTGGCGGGATTCTCTGATTCTTCTGGGCGTTTCGCCGTGGCCACCAGCACGGGCATCGCTGGTACCAGCCGCGGCGCATGGTGCTCGATGAGCGTGCTGGCTCTCGCCGCTGATGGTGACGAGACCTACACGGGTGCCGGTTCCACCGTGGGCTTCTCGCCGGATTCACTCGATCTCGATGAAGCGGCTTCTGATGCAGTGTTGCGGGCCACCCGTCTTTTCGGTGCCCGCCCATCGGCGTCTCGGCGCCTGTCGGTGCTGTTCGAACCACGAGTTGCTGCCACGCTGATCGGACTCCTTGGTTCCTCGCTCACCGGAGACCGCGTCCTCAAGGGTCGGTCCCCGTTCGCCGAGCGGGTGGGGGAGCGCATCGCCACCGTCGCGCTCACGCTCATCGACGATCCCACCGACCACCGCTCCTATGCCGCCGATATGTTCGACGGCGAGGGACTTGCGTGTCGTCGCAACGAACTTGTGGTCGACGGCGTGTTGCAGGGTTTCCTGTACGACTCGGCCACGGGGCGTCGGGCGGGTCGACCGAGCACCGGTTCGGCGGTACGCGGTGTCTCGTCCACTCCCGGCGTGGGCTGTCAGGCGCTGGCGGTTCTGCCGGGATCAGGTTCGTTCGAAGAACTGCTTGCCGGCATCGACGATGGTGTGTATGTGCAGTCGATGACCGGCCTCCACTCCGGGGTCAACCTGGTGAGCGGTGACATTTCGGTGGGCATCGAAGGTCTCATCATCCGCAACGGCGAGTTGGCCGAGCCAGTGCGCGAGGTCACGATCGCGTCGAGTCTGCAACGGATGCTGCTCGACACATCCGCAGTCGGCGCGGACGTCGAGTGGCTGCCCAGTGGCACCGCCTGTCCCACGCTGGTTGTCGACGAGGTCGCGCTCAGCGGGAG
>Ga0114968_10003341_pt1 | contig 12071 bp, 9 predicted proteins | sample M_130807_EF_Meta_FD_87020 | JGI IMG/M metagenome (GOLD analysis project Ga0114968, IMG submission 87020) | Freshwater microbial communities from Lake Montjoie, Canada to study carbon cycling - M_130807_EF_MetaG | ecosystem: Environmental > Aquatic > Freshwater > Lake | place: Lake Montjoie... | reverse complement strand
TTGGCGCGTGTAAATCGGGTGCGCTCGGTTGATACTGACAATGACACGATGACGGTCGAGGCGGGCTGTATTTTGCAGGCGGTCCAAACCGCTGCACGCGAGGCTGGCCGGTTGTTTCCACTGAGTTTGGCCGCTGAAGGTAGTTGCACCATCGGTGGCAATTTGTCGACCAACGCGGGCGGCACGCAGGTTTTGCGCTACGGCAATACGCGTGAATTGGCACTTGGCCTCGAGGTTGTCACCGCTGAAGGCGAAATTTGGCATGGTTTGCGTGGCCTGCGTAAAGACAATACGGGCTACGACCTGCGTGACTTGTTTATCGGTAGCGAAGGCACGCTGGGCATTATTACTGCGGCCACGCTCAAGCTTTATCCCTTGCCGGTGGCGCAATGCACAGCCATGCTGGCACTGAACTCGCTTGAAGACGCCACCGCAGTGTTGTCGCGTGCGCGTGCAGGCTTCGGGGCCTCGCTCACGGGGTTTGAAGTCATGATGGGGACGGTCTTGCAAGCGGTGGTCAAGCTGTTTCCGCAGCAACGTTTGCCGTTTGAAGGGCCGTCAGCGCAGTCGCCGTGGTACGCGTTGCTCGAGCTGTCGGATAGCGAAAGCGCCGAGCATGCACAAGGTCGCTTCGAGGCGGTGCTTGGGGCGGCAATTGAAGATGGTTTAGTCACTGATGCTGCGATCGCTGAGTCGATCGCGCAAAGCCGAGCGATGTGGCATTTGCGCGAAAGCATCCCTTTGGCTGAGGCCGGGTTAGGCAAAAGCATCAAGCACGATGTGTCGATTCCGATCTCGCTGATCAGCACGTTTGTGAAGACCACCAATGCGGCTCTGCAGGTGAAGTTTCCGGGTATTCAGCACATTGTGTTTGGTCACTTGGGCGACGGTAATTTGCACTACAACGTGGCGCGTGCACCCGAGCAAACCGAAGAGCAACTGCTCGCGCAGCAGTACGAGGTGTATCAGTTGGTGCACGATAGCGTGCATGCACATGGAGGCTCGATCAGTGCCGAGCATGGGGTGGGGCAACTTAAGCGCGACGAACTAACGCGCTATAAGAGCCCACTTGAGTTAGCGCTTATGAAGCAAATCAAAAAAGCGCTTGATCCGCAGGGGATTATGAATCCTGGCAAGGTGTTGCAGGCTTAGTTTTTACGGCGTATTAATGCGCCCGCCTTTTGCCGGCGCCCGATCCGGTGATTTTTTGCTGAGCAAAAAATACGCGGCATCGGGTCCTGCAAAAGGCTTGAGTATTGGGATTACCCAGAGGGCATCAGGATGACTCAGACGGATCAGTGTGAGTCGTTTTAAACGGCGGGCAGGATTTTGCCGGTTGCTTGGCCGAAGCTCAATCTTGGGTAACTGGGTTTGACACACTCTGCCTGAAGGGTGATTTCGTCACCGTCTTCCAAAAATTTGCGTTCTTGTCCCCAGGGTAGTTTGACGGCTTTGGTGGCACCGAAGCTGAGTTCATTGAACGACAAGGCTTGCTCGGGCTCGGGGCCTGACATGGTGCCGGTGCCGATCAAATCGCCGGGTTGCAGATTGCAGCCGTTGACGGTGTGGTGGGTGATGAGTTGCGATAGGGTCCAGTAGGCGTGGCATAAGTTGCTGTGGGCCAACAAGGCGGGGGCGTGGTGTGCGGCGCGCGATTGGTCGGTTGAAATCAAGGCTTTAAGGCCGATGTCGTAGACGCCACCCTGTTTGACCGACTCGTTCATCAGATAGGGCAGGGGCTGTGGATCAGAGGCTGGGCGATTAAAGGGCATGCGAAAGGGCTCGAGGGCTTCGCGTGTCACGATCCAGGGTGAGATGGTGGTGGCGAAACTTTTGGCCAAGAAGGGGCCAAGTGGCTGAACTTCCCAGGCCTGAATGTCGCGGGCTGACCAGTCATTGAGAATGCAGACCCCAAAAATATGATCGTCTGCCTCGTCGATTGTGATGCGCTTACCTTGGGCGTTACCGGGGCCGACAAACATGGCCATTTCAAGTTCAAAATCCAACCTTTGGCTTGGACCAAAGCCGGGCGCTTGACCCGGTTGGGCGGGGCGCGACTGACCGACTGGTCGCACCACTTCATGCCCTGAAATCACGACACTTGAGGCACGGCCGTGATAGCCGATGGGCAGCCATTTGAAGTTGGGCAGCAGAGGCGCATCGGGTCGTGAAATGCGACCGCCAGCCGTGGCGTGATGGATCGAAATATAAAAATCGGTGTAGTCACGGATTTGCGCAGGCAAGCTGTATTCGGCCTGAGCTTGAGACACCAAAAGCGGCTCGATTTTTGCTTGCAGCGGGCTACCCGTGCGCACCGCGCGCGACAACGCTAGTCTTAACGCCGACCAATGCGCGTTGCCAAGCGCCATCAGCGCGTTCAAAGTAGAACCCGTGCAGGCGTTGAGCGCCTCGGCGGCTAGGCCTGAAAAAGGGGCGGCTGCGCCCAACCGCGCCAAATCAATGATTTGATCACCAAGGGCTACACCCGGCCTGAAAGCTTCGTTACTACCGCTTCGGCGAAACACCGCAAATGGCAGGTGTTGCACCGGAAACCCAATGGCCGAGTCGTTGGCGCTAGTCAGCCAGCTGGTCAAGGCGGGGTCGTGTGTTTCGTTGAGATTAGTCATTGCGAGAGTCGCTATAAAAAGATTGAATGAAATGATGAGTCGATAAAGTTAACTGCGCTGACGCCAGGGGCAAATGGTAGGTCAATCAAGAGAACTTTTCTGGCGTTCAGATCAAATGGCGGATAAGTCATGTGAACCGTTTTTGAATTAAGAAGCCGGTTGTTAATCTTTTAGGCCTCTGGGTATGAGTCAGCGCTAAATTTTTTGGCAGCTTGGACAAAAATATGTGGCACGCTGGCCTTGTACAAACCTTTTGATTACCGTTTGACAGACGCGGCAGGGCTCGCCGGCGCGCTCGTACACGGCGGCATACAGGGTGAAATAAGCCCCGGCTTCGCCCGTGGCGTTCACGTAATCGCGCAACGTGCTGCCACCCGAGTCAAGGGCATCGCTCAGCGTACTGCGAATCGCTTCGACCAAGCGGCTACAGCGGGCCAGCGACACGCGCGCAGCCTGCGTTTTAGGATGAATGCGTGCCCTGAACAGGCTTTCAGAGGCGTAGATGTTGCCCGCCCCTACCACCACATCGCCCGCTAACAGAGCCTGCTTAATGGACATCTGCCGGCCAGCCAGGCCACGTTTTAGGTGGGCGGCGTCAAAACCAGCATCAAAGGGTTCAATCCCGAGTTTGCTGAGCAGGGGATGCTGTTCGACCGGACCGTCACTTTTTGGGTGCCACAACACCGCACCAAAGCGCCGCGGGTCGTGCAGGCGCAGCGTGGCATGGTCAAAGACCCACTCGACGTGGTCGTGCTTGCGCAATAATTCGCCTGGCATGACGCTGCGAAGCGAACCAGACATGCCAAGGTGCACAAGCTGCGTGCCTTGATCAAACTCTAGCAAAAGGTACTTGCCCCGGCGCCTACAGGCGCGCACAACTTGCCCCTGAATATGTTGTGCCATACTGGTCGGAATAGGCCAGCGCATACGCGTTTCGTGTACGACAAGCTGCTTTAGGCGCTGACCTGTTGCAACGGCGTCAATTCCACGGCGAGTTGTTTCAACTTCGGGCAATTCTGGCATGGGTGAGTGCTAACATCTAGTGAAGAAGTCAGATGATTGTGCCACCAACTGGGCGGGTCGCGTGAAGTCGTTGTTTAAATACTATTTGAAGAAAACCTCTTTTGCCCTGCTGCTGGGCCTGTTCGGTGCTGTCTGGGCCACGACGGGTTGCACCCAAGGCGGGCCGAGCAAAGGTACGTCGCAAACAACACCACTTGAAATTAAGCCTCGCACCTCCGAGCCTGAAGAGATTCGCTTGCGTACCGGGCAGCTGCCTGAAGTGACCCTGACCTCAAGTATTGTTTTTAGGGTGTTGGCAGCCGAAATCTCAGCCCAGCGTTCGGCGTTTATTCCGGCCGGTAAAACCATGCTGGATCTTGCCCATGAAGTGGGTGATGTGCGTCTGGCACGGCGCGCGCTTGAGTTTTATTTGGCGGGTGGCAATTTGGTCGGCGCGCTCGAGTCTGTGCGGCTATGGTTGAGGTTTGAACCTGAGGATGTCGAGGCACTGTCTACCGAGATGACGCTTTCGGCCGCTTCGGGGCAGACCAGTGGTTTGACGACTGCGTTGCGTAAAAAAATTGACGAAGCCAGCGATAAAACCGCGGCCATCGGGCAGGCCATGGCGGTGTTGGGCCGGGTGCCAGATAAGCGAGCGGGCTTGGCGATTTTAATCAGTGTGCTCCAAGAGAGCCAGGCGCGTGACACGTTACCCGCGCACATTGCTGTCGCAGACTTGGCGCGCGCAGCAGGCGATGCCCCGCGTGCCTTAAGTGCGGCGAAGGCCGCGTTAAGCGTTGCACCGCGGTCTGAAGACGCCGCTATGCGCGTTTTTGAGTATGGCTTGCCCGTTGATGCTGAGCAGGCCTTTCGTGATGCGCAGGGTTTCACCGCAGCGCATCCGAAGGCAAGGCGGTTACGCTTGTTGATGGCGGCTCAGTGGGCAGAGCGCCGCGATTTTGACTTGGCAACCGCCGAGTTGGTTGCCATGGCCAAGCTCGCACCAGACGATTTCGACTTGGTATTTATGCAGGCGCAGATTGCCTACCGGGCCAAGCGTTTGCCCGAATCACGTGCTCTGCTCGAGCAGTTTGTCAGCCTGCAAACCCAGCGCCAAAATAGCGTGGCCGGCGGCGCGAACGATGAGGGTTCTGCGCTGGTAGATGCTTACCAATTGTTATCGCGTATTGCGCAAGATCAAGGTTTTTTTGATGATGCTGTGAGTGTGCTCGACAACATCCAAGACCCGACGGCGCGCCACAATGCACGCGTGCGTCAGGCTGCGATTCGCGCCCAGCAAGGCCGTACAGATGTTGCGATAGCGCTGCTTGATTCAAGCGATCCTCAATCCCCCGAAGAAGAGTTGCTGACGGCCTCGGTCGGTGCCCAGATTTTGCGCGATGCTAATCGCCCGCTCGAGGCGATCAAGCGCCTTGAGGCGGCCAATGCGCGGATGCCTGACACCGTTGAAATTAAATATGAACTGGCGATGCTGTACGAGCGCAATCAGCGGCTCAATGACACCGAACGGCTGCTACGCGAAGTGATCGCGTTAGACCCAGGGCATGCGCACTCCTATAACGCGCTGGGTTATTCGTTGGCCGATCGTAACCAGCGTTTGCCCGAAGCGCTCAAGCTCATCACCCGCGCGCTTGAAATCGCGCCCAATGATCCCTTTATTATGGATAGTATGGGGTGGATCAAGTTTCGCCTCGGCGATTACGTGGCTGCAGTCCAGTACCTAGAAAAAGCCTACCGCGTGCGACCTGAAGCGGATATTGCCGCGCATTTAGGCGAAGCGTTGTGGATGTTGGGCCAGCGTGATGCCGCCCAAGAGATCTGGAAAAAAGGCGTTGCGAAAGAGGCCAATAACGAGACGTTGCTTGAGACCCTCAAACGGCTTGGAGTTCGGCTTTGATTTTTTCTAAGTATTGTGCCGGTTGGCGTTCGATCATTGGTTTGATTCTTGCGGTACTGCTGCTGGGGTTAAGCGGTTGTGCCACGCAGGCCCCAACAGGCGAAGCGTTGCCCGAAGGGTCTTTATCGCGGATCGGGCGCTTTGCTGTCAAAACTGAGCAGGCCAATCGAGCCCCCGAGGCGATTCAAGGCGGCTTTGTCTGGCGCGATACCGTCTCGCAACTGACCTTAGATTTGACGAACCCGTTTGGGAGTGTTTTGGCCCGGGTGACGGTCAACAGCACTGGCGCGATGCTTGAGCGTGCAAATGGTGAAGTCATACAAACCATGACGCCCGACAGTTTGGTCGATCAGGCGCTCGGTCAAAGTCTTCCGGTTCAGGGGTTGCGAGCCTGGTTGCGTACGCAACAAAAGCCTCAGCCAGGGATGCGCGTGTTAGAGCGAGATCCGCAGGGCCGAGTCGTAGCCTTCGAACAAGATGGCTGGACCGCACGGCTCTCTAACTTCGATGCACTCGGCCCTCGGCTGATCAGTTTGCTTCGAGCCGAAACGGGGCGCAACATGTCGGTTCGCTTGGTCATCGACTAACCGTGTTGTACGACCTTCCTGCACCCGCAAAGTTAAATTTATTTTTGCACGTCGTCGGGCGACGTGCGGATGGCTACCATCTGTTACAGACAGTGTTCAGGCTCATTAGTTTGGCTGATCGTATCGACATTGATTTGCGCCGCGATGGCAAGATTGTGCGTGAAACCGATATGGTGGGTGTGCCGCACGACGAAGACTTGGTGGTGCGCGCTGCACGGGCATTGCAGGCGCACACGGGTACCAAATTTGGCGCGCAAATCAAGGTCAAAAAAAACATACCGGCTGGTGGAGGCTTGGGTGGGGGCTCGAGCGATGCAGCGACCGTGCTGCTCGCGTTGAACCGGCTCTGGGAGACCCGCCTCAGCCGTGCAGCCCTGATGCAGCTTGGGCTGGGCCTGGGCGCAGATGTGCCGGTCTTTATCGCAGGCCAAAACGCTTTCGCGCAAGGAATCGGCGAGCAACTGACCCCCGTGCCGCTGCCTGATCGGTCGTATGTGGTTGTGCAGCCGGCCCAAAGCGTGCCCACCGCAGCTGTTTTTGGGGCTTCTGATTTGACAAGAGACACCGATCCGGTCAAAATGATGGACTTTTCTGGGATCAAACTCTTTGCTGAGTTTTGCGGTGAAATTGGTCAACAATCAAGTTTCCTGCAAGATTTTGGTCGCAATGATTTGCAGCCCGTAGTCTTAAAACGCTATCCCGTTGTTCACCAGGCGCTTGATTGGCTGACCCAAGCCGGTCTAAATGCCCGAATGACAGGATCAGGAGCCTGTTTTTTTGTTGGGTATCCGAGTGTTCAAGAGGCCACGGCAGTCCACCAGAAATTACTCGCTAAAACGCGTATAGATTTTTCTAGTGCCGCCTTGGCGGGTGTGCTGAACCCAATCCAGTCGATGTCTGTCTGCGAGGGGTTATCAGAACATCCCATGCGGCATTGGATTGAAAGTTAGTTGGGGAGTCGCCAAGCTGGTTAAGGCACCGGATTTTGATTCCGGCATGCGAAGGTTCGAATCCTTCCTCCCCAGCCCCAAAACGTAAAGCTGTTGAACTTGTTTGCCGTCGGATTCACCGTTTCAGTGTCAGGCTCTCGTTCAACAGCTTTTTTGCTTTCTGTTTGCTTGATTCACTGTCTGTGACTGCCGAGACCATGGCCAACGATAGTTTTATGATTTTCACCGGCACAGCCAATACACGGCTGGCCGTTGACGTGGTAAACCACCTCGATATGTCGATGGGCAAAATGTCCGTTGGTCGTTTTTCAGACGGCGAAGTGATGGTCGAGATTAACGAAAACGTTCGCGGTAAAGACGTCTTCGTGTTGCAGCCCACCTGTGCGCCCACCAACGATAACCTCATGGAAATCATGGTCATGGTTGACGCCTTGCGTCGGGCATCGGCCGGCCGCATTACAGCTGCCATCCCTTACTTTGGTTATGGTCGCCAAGATCGCCGTCCGCGTTCTGCGCGGGTCGCGATTTCGGCCAAGGTCGTGGCCAATATGTTGCAAGTGGCGGGTGTTGATCGCGTCTTAACGATGGATCTTCACGCCGATCAGATTCAAGGTTTTTTTGATATCCCTGTTGATAACATTTACGCTGGGCCGATTTTGCTCGGTGATATCTGGCGCCGTAACCTCACCAATCTAGTGGTGGTTTCGCCTGATATCGGTGGCGTGGTACGTGCGCGCGCTTTAGCTAAACAGCTTGAGGCAGACTTAGCGATTATTGATAAACGCCGGCCTAAAGCCAACGTCTCTGAAGTGATGAACATCATCGGCGAAGTGGATGGGCGCACGTGTTTAATCATGGATGACATGGTCGACACTGCCGGCACACTTTGTAAAGCCGCACAAGCGCTTAAAGAGCGTGGGGCGGGCGGGGTGTACGCCTATTGCACCCATGCCGTCTTGTCGGGCGGTGCAATCGAACGTATTCAAAATTCTGAGTTGACCGAGCTTGTGGTCACAGACACGATCCCTCTTTCTGAAGAAGCTCGGGCCTGCAGCAAAATCCGCCAGCTGTCCTGTGCCGCTTTGTTAGGCGAAACCATATTACGCATTTCAAACGCCGAATCAGTCAGTTCGCTGTTTGTTGACTAAGCCCAAACGTCGAGCCCGGTGGTTCGTTGTTTGTTGACTAAGTTCAAACCTAGAATCTGACAGGGTCGTCGTTTTTTTGACTAAATGTAATCCAGCTTAGTTTGGATTCAAAAATTTGCAGGCCACTGGTCGCGGTGGTGTGCGAAATCGCTGTTCGATGTCGAGCAGTGTTTTAACTGGGTGTTTTTCACCCCACTTGGAGTACTTCATGCAATTTAATGCAACCTTAAGAAGCGTACAGGGATCGAGTGCGAGCCGCCGCCTGCGCCATGCGAGTCGCGTTCCAGCCATCGTTTACGGTGGTAAAGACCTGCCCGCTAATATCGAACTCGATCACAACGAAATTTTTCACGCCTTGCGCAAAGAATTATTTCATTCATCCGTTCTCGACATGCAACTTGATGGCAAAAGCCAGCAAGTGTTGTTGCGCGCGGTGCAATGGCATCCTTACAAGCAAATCGTGATGCACGTTGACTTTCAACGCGTCGATGCCAATCAAAAACTGCACACTAAAGTGCCATTGCACTTTACCAATGCCGACAGCTCACCAGCCGTTAAGCTCAGCGCAGCCATTATTTCGCATCTGTTTACCGATATCGAAATCAGCTGCTTGCCAGCCGACCTGCCACAGTTTATTGAAGTTGACCTCTCCAACTTGGTGGGCGGCGCCTCAATTCACCTGGCCGACATTACGATGCCGAAAGGTGTTTCGTTCTTACCCCACCGCGGTAATGTCAACCCTGTTTTGGTGACAGCAATCGTTAAAGGTGGTGCAAGTGACGATGGCGACGAAGCCAAAGCCGCAGCTCCTGCAGCCTAAGTTGCCTGATCCTCAGCCTTAGCTGCGCGATACAGCTCTGACTGTTGGGCTAAGCGCCTAAGGGTTTGTCATAAAAGCCTCACTCCTGCTTTGCATGGGTGGGGCTTTTGCTTTCTAATGCAGGCATGACTGCACCCATTAAATTGATTGTTGGCCTGGGCAACCCAGGTAACGAATACGCAAAAACACGCCATAACGCTGGTTTTTGGCTTGTCGATGACATCGCAAGTGACATGAAGACAAGCTTTGCGCATGAAAAAACGTTTTTTGGCATGGTGGCCAAAACCCGTGTGGCCAATGACCAGGTTTTTTTAGCAAAGCCACAAACGTTTATGAACAAGTCGGGCCAGTGCGTGGGCTCGTTGGCGCGCTTTTATAAGCTGTCACCCGAAAACATCTTAGTCTTGCACGACGAGCTTGATTTGATGCCTGGCCAAGTCAAGGTCAAGCAAGGTGGTGGCCACGCCGGTCATAACGGTTTGCGTGATATCGAAGCTGTGCTGGGTAGCCCAAATTTTTGGCGCCTGCGCTTAGGCATCGGGCATCCGCGTACCCTGTCGTTGGCGCAAGAGGTGGCAGACTTCGTGTTGCATGCACCGCGTCGCGAAGATCAAACGGCCATCGATGATTGTGTGACGCGTTGCCGCGCAGTGATCCCACTGTTTTTATCTGGCGAGTTTGCGAAGGCCACAGGGCAACTGCATCGCGACAACCCTGCATGACGACGCTGCGGTTTCGCGACGACTTCAAGCAGTTTTTGACATTTGTATTGAGGCCGAGTCTTGCTAGGCGGGTGCCGCGTAGCTTGAGCGTGACAGGGTGGTTGGGTGATTGGTGGCCCAATATTCGCTTGCCACGTTTGCTGGTCTGGGCGGCAACACTTTGGGTGCTGAACATCTTGGTGCTCGGCCCGCTTGTGTTGGCGGTGTTTGAACATAGCGGTGCCACCCATCGCATCAGCGTACATAACTTGCCTTGGCTGCAGGCCATTTTATGGGCGCCGGTGGTCGAAGAAATGCTGTTTCGGTTTGGTTTGCGCCGGCCTGTGATGGCGCTTGGGCTCGTACCCTTGATGGTGTTTGTGTTGCTCAATGGCGTGGCCTGGTGGGCCAGCAGTTTATTGGCATTGGCGGTGTTATTCGTCTGGTGGCTAAGCGCGCGCACGCGCGCACCGAGTGCCAAAGGCTATAAATGGTTGCGTCACTATCGCGCGGTGTTTCCTTGGGTGTTGCACTTATCCGTACTTGCGTTTGCCGCGCTTCATATCAAAAACTTCGTCTTTGAAGAGATGGCGTGGTGGATGATGGTGGTATTGGTTGCACCACAATGGGTGACTGGGCTGGTGTTGAGCTGGATCCGCGTGCAACGCGGCATCGGTGCCACCATGTTGTTGCATGGCGTGTTTAATGCAGGGCCTTTAAGCGTGGCTTGGGTGGCTTTGCAGTTGTTGGGTGACTGAGTTTGTAAAGCGACCAACATTAAATCGTTGCTGATTGGTGCTCTTTTACGTACTGCTCGCGCAATTGCCGCTTCAAGGTTTTACCAATTTCATTGCGTGGCAGATCGTCAATAAACAGCAAGTCAGCCAGGCGCTGGGTTTTGCCTAAACGCGCATTCACCCAAGCAAGTAGCGCCTCTTTGGTAAGGCTTGCGTGTGGGCGCAATACGACATAGCCTACGGGTGTCTCGCCCCAGGCGCGTGAGGGCACACCCACCACGGCTGCCTCGGCAACCTCAGGGTGTTGCTCTAACTCTGCTTCAAGATCGCTTGGATAAATATTGAAGCCACCTGAAATCACCATATCTTTTTTGCGGTCTGACAAAATCACGAAACCATCTTCGTCAAAGCGGCCGATGTCACCGGTGCGGATAAAGCGCTTTCCGGTTGAATCAAACCATTCAATCTCGCGAGTTTTTTCAGGTAAGCCGTGATAGCCCTTCATCATGGCAGAAGCACTCCCGACAATCTCGCCCGTTTGGCCTGCGGGCACTTCGACGCCGTTGTCATCGATCAGTCGAAGATCATGCCCAGCCGACGGTTGGCCAATCGTGTGGAGTTTATTTGGATGTAAGTGTGCCTTCAGCTCGCAGCGCACGCCGCCCTCGGTCATGCCGTAAACATCATTGAGTTCGCCTGGCCAACGCTGCAAGACCTCGGCCTTAAGCGCGGCACTAAAGGGCGCGCTGGTAGAGCCCTTGATGCGCAGTGAAGATAAATCATGCGCATCAAACGTTGGATCGTCTAGCAAACGCTGATACTGCACCGGTACCATCACGGTGTGTGTGGCGCGGTGGCGCGCGGCAAGGGCAAGATATTGGCGCGTGTCGAACTTGCTCATCAGAACAGCCGTGGCACCAAGTGCCAGACCCGGCAAAAGAGGTACCAACGTTGTATTTGAGTAAAGCGGGGTAGACAGCAGCAAAACCGACGCAAAGCCAATGCCGTTGGCTGCAGCGCGCTGGGTTTGTGACCAACGCATCGAACACGGTTGCACGATGCCTTTGGGTACGCCGGTCGTGCCCGACGAGTAAATCAGATTGAAAGCCCGCTCAGGGTCGTTGGCGACAGGCGCGGGGTTGGCTTGCGTACCTAACCACTGCGACCAACTGTCGGGGCCGGTCGTCAGATCAAACCAGATCTTTTTAAGCGCAACAGGCGCCTCGCTGGTCTTGGCCGCAGGCATAAAGCCCTCAAGATCCCAGGCCTTGGCAACAGGTTGATCTAGAAATAACCATTGCGCGCCCGAGTTGGCCAGCATCCCCGTCAGGTTTTGAGCGGTTGCCGAAGGCGGCAAGGGTGTCATGACGCCACCGGCACGCAGTACGCCAAAATACAAGGCAACGTATTCAAGCGAGGTGCCTGCGCAGGCAGCAATGACATCCCCAGGCTGCACGCCATCACGCTGCAGACTCGCTGCCGCACGTGACACCAACTGATTAAACTCTTGATAGCTCAGCGTGACTCCATTTAGGATCAGCGCGGGGTGCTCGGGGCGGAGTTGCGCCACGGCGCTTAGAC
>Ga0114968_10003340_pt1 | contig 12072 bp, 6 predicted proteins | sample M_130807_EF_Meta_FD_87020 | JGI IMG/M metagenome (GOLD analysis project Ga0114968, IMG submission 87020) | Freshwater microbial communities from Lake Montjoie, Canada to study carbon cycling - M_130807_EF_MetaG | ecosystem: Environmental > Aquatic > Freshwater > Lake | place: Lake Montjoie... | reverse complement strand
GCAAAAAAGGAAATAGAAGAATATAAATTTATTAAACTAAAAAATAAAATGAATAAAGAAAAAAATAGTATTAATAAATTTAATTTGAAAATTGTAGTAGAAACTATTGAAAATGTAGTTATTGATAAATTATATTATGATACATCAATGATTAATGAATTAAAAGAATCAGAATCTAAATTAATTGAAATGGATACTATTGATTTTAAAGTAAGTAATTATAAAATTGACCATATTGTGTTACAAGATGCAATAAATAATAGATGTATGGAAATTACTACTCAACAAGACTTTAATAATTTAGCATTTACCAGATATCCTTTTTTGAAAAATATTAATTGGGATGGTGTAGTTTTATCCGGTGGATTTGCTAGGTCTATATTGTTAAGACAACAATTAAAAGACTTTGATTTCTTTTTTGTTGGAAATAATTATATGGAAACATTCAAAAGGTTATTGAAAGAATTATTAGAAGAGGTTAAAAAGATTAATCCTAAAATGAAGTTTCTATTTATGTATAAACATCAATTTAATGTATTTGAAGTAATTTGTATGACTGATCCTACTGATTTTTTCACAGAAGACTTTACATTAAATAATTATAAAGAATATGATTTTAATAGTTTGAATAGATATAACAAGTTTACAATTATTGACCCTGAAACAGGTAAAGTTTACAAAAAATTCAAGAAAAATGGTTATTCTGTAAAAGAAGTAGAAGATTTAGCAAAGAATAATATGGAAGATTTAAATACAAATAACTATTTTGAAGATGGTGATAGGAAAGGAATTAAAATGAAATATAGATTTCAATTCATTTTATTAGAAAATCCTAAAATGGCAGATGTAGTAAGTAGATTTGATTTCTATCCTTGTAGAGTTATTTTTAATGGGAATAAAACATATTTTACTGGAGGAGCTGTTACTGCATTTAAATATATGGTTAATGTTGTTAATGAAAGTTTATACAATACTTTATACGATGTAAGACTATTAAAGTATTTATCATATGGATTCAAAATTGTATTGCCAAAGTTAAATAATATAAATAACTATGAAATTATTAGAAAAGATAAAGAATTAAAAAATAAAGACTTTCAAAATAGTTATTATGGTAGAAGACACAAGATAACGATTGATAATAAATTACCGGTAATTAAAATAGGGACTAATAATTTTTGTCCCAAAAAAATAAATAACAAAACTATTTACATTGATAAAACTTTTCATTTGAATGAAACAATGAAAGCAAAAATAAATGTAGAAAGAAAAAATTTAGCAAACAATAAAGTATTTTACCGTAGTTCTGAATTTTGTTCATTAACTTCTATTTTAAGATATATTAAAATTCAAAATATTTCATATTTATTGAGTGGTAATATTGTTTTACCTGATGATAATGACTTTTTTAATTTTAGAGAAGCTTCTGAAAAAATTAAATTAATAGATAATATTGATAATAAAGTGAAGAGTATAATATACGATGATATTAAAGCATTAGATGATACTCATATAATATATAGTAAATTTAAAATGATGAATGATATTAAAAATGATTGGAAAAAAATTTTACTTGTTTCAAAAGATGAATTAACAACCGAGATGTGTTTGATAGCAATTAAAGTAGAAATTAAGTCAATCCAACAAATATCAATGAAACATCCTTACGAATATTCAGATAGTAATTCACAAATTAATTATATTATACGAAAAATATTAAAAATAATGCCAAAAAAATTAATAAATAATGAGTTTTGTTTTTTGATCATTAAATATTATGGTTTAATTTTAGAATATGTAAAAAATCAAACATCCGAAATATGTTTAGCTGCTGTTCAAAACAATGGATTAGCTTTGCAATATGTTGAAAATCAAACATCCGAAATATGTTTAGCTGCTGTTCAAAACAATGGATTAGCTTTGCAATATGTAAAAGTTCAAACACCTGAAATATGTTTAACTGCTGTTCAAGCTCCAGATTTATATATATATGGTAATGACGAAGGTTGGAAAGCTTTACAATATGTTAAAAATCAAACACCTGAAATATGTTTAATTGCAGTTCAAAATAATGGATTAGCTTTACAATATGTAAAAGTTCAAACACCTGAAATATGTTTAACGGCTGTTAAAAGAAACGGAAAAGCCTTAGAATATGTAAAAGATCAAACACACGAAATATGTTTAGCTGCTGTTCAAAATGATGGGATGGCTTTACAATATGTAAAATTTCAGACACCTGAAATATGTTTAACTGCTGTTCAAAATCCAGATTTATATAAGTGTAGTTTTAGTGATGGTTGGAAAGTTTTACAATATGTTAAAAATCAAACACCTGAAATATGTTTAGCTGTTATTCAAAAAGACCGTAGAGCTTTAAAATATGTAAAAAATCAAACACCTGAAATATGTTTATATATTATAAAAAATAATATTGAGGATTTTAAAAATATTACAAATCAAACACCGGAAATATGTTTAGCTGCTGTTCAAAAAGATGGTAGAGTTTTAGAACATGTAGAAAATCAAACACCAGAAATATGTTTAGCTGCTGTTCAAAACGATGGAAGAGCATTACAATATGTAGATAATCAAACAACTGAAATATGTTTAGCTGCTGTTAAATATAATTATAATGTTTTAATATATGTTAAAAATCAAAAACCAGAAATATGTTTAGCTGCTGTTCAAAACGATGGAAGAGCTTTGCAATATGTAAAAAATCAAACATCTAAAATATGTTTAGCTGCTGTTCAAAATGATGGTTATAAATTAATGTATGTAAAAAATCAAACACCAGAAATATGTTTAGCTGCTGTTCAAAAAGATGGTAATGCTTTACAATATGTAGAAAATCAAACACCTGAAATTTGTTTAGCTGCTGTTCAAAATGATGGTAATGCTTTATATTATGTAAAAAATCAAACATCTGAAATATGTTTAGCTGCTATTAAAAAGAATACATCCGCTTTTAAATATGTAGAAAAACAAAAACGAACACCTGAAATATATTTAGCTGCTGGTCAAGAAAAAAAATATGAACGTGTTCAAATTGAAACAGATGATGAGTCTGAAGAGGAACTTATTAGAAAGCCTAGTGTTAAAAAAGTTCAAGTTGAATCAGAAGATGATGATTCAGAAGATGAAGAGCCTATTATAAAAAAGAAAAATGTTAAGAAAGTTGCAAAAGCTAAAGTAGTTAAAATATAGGAGTCTTTCATAAGATATATAAAAAATTGATTTATACAATTATAAAATTATAATTTTATAATTTAATGGAATTGGATCAAGGAAAATTCACAAAATTGGAATCATTTATCACTATGTATTTTCAAATGTTAAATTTAGGATGCGATAAAAATATGATTAAAAATAAAGATATTAGTGGTAATGAAATTTTACCATATGATATATTTACTAAAATTATTGAAACAGACATAAATAACAATGAATTTTGTAGTTTTTTGGATAAAATTAAAAATAATAATAAAAGTTTAAATAATAATGAATTAAAATTACATAATGATTTTAAATCATATATTTACAGATTAAATACTAGATTTGATAACATCAGAAATACTATTCTGAGTGAATTTTTAAATAAAGAATATAATACAAAATTAAAAGACCCATATGATAAATATGTTTATGATAATCAAAAAGAAACAGCTCATCAAATTATGAATTACATATTTGATAATGCAGTAAAAGCTGTTACATTAGTAGCTTTACCTCAAGCAGGTAAAACTGGAACATTTGCATATTGTACTTATTTAGCTTTAACTCATGTTGATAATAATAAAATTTATGAACCAGAAAATATTTTTATTATATCTGGATTAAATGATTTAGATTGGCAAGAACAAACTGAGAGAGATATGATGCCTTCATTAAAAAGTAATGTTTATCACTTGGGTAAATTAAAAGAATTTAATGATAAACTTAAAGGAATAGCAAACTCAAAAATATTTATTATTATTGACGAATGTCAAGTTGCTACAAGTTCAGAACAAACTATTGATAAAATATTGTCAGAATTAGAAAAAAATACTAGTAATAGTAATGAAATAAAATATTTAGTAGTATCAGCAACTCCAAGTGTAATATTATATGATTTAAAAGAATGGGGCGGTATACATAAAACAGTATTTTTAAATATACCTCATATTTATACAGGCTTTGAAAATTTTTTACATGATTGTAGAATTTATGAGGCAGGTATATTATGTAAAGAATTTTTAGATAAAGAAATTAAACCTTTATTAAAAGAAAGATTCAAAGAACCAAAATATCATATTGTTAGAATATCTCAAAAGAAAAGAGATGAATTAGAATCTTGGATTGTAGAAAATAAATATGAAAAAAAAGAAATAGATTCTCAAAATAAGATTGATAATATTAATGATTATTTACAAATAGTCCCTAAAAATCATACTTTTCTAATTATTAAAAATTATTGGAGAGCAGGAAAAAGAATGAATGATAAAAATGTTGGAATTGTTTATGAATACAGTAAAGATATTAATTACGATGTAACTGCTCAAGGATTAATTGGTAGATTTTGTGGGACTAACAAACAAATGAATGGACCGACTGCTCCAATATTTTTTTGTAAAAAGGATGCTATCAGTGAATATATAAATTTTATTAAAGAAAAGTGTGAATATTCTGTAGCAGATTATTATTCTCATAAATTAAAGGTTGTAGATAATGAACTAGAAAAGAAAACTAAATCTATAATTACTAAAATAACAAAACTATCAATTAAAGATAGTATTGAACATAATCATATTAAAAAACAAGATTATATTGACCCTCCTAGAGAATTAATAATAAGTGATTATGATTACTTAAAAATGGATGCTGAACCTAAAAAGAAATTAGAAATATTTTTAAATAGTCTAAAAGAAAAAAATAAAGATATATTTAATATAATTGAAAATTATAGGTGTGATAAATGTACAATACCAACTACAGAATACAGTTATAAAAGACATATTGAAGATGCAAGGAAAGCTTATTATGATAAAAAATTATATTTAGCTGATATTGCTAAAGAATCTAAAGATGAATATTTAAATTCTTGGGTTGTATTTATTGATCATAAAAAAAATCCAAATGATGGAACTCATAAAGTATATTTAGTTATTTATCATGGAGAGCGAAGAAAGAAGTTATTGGAAGAATCTAAAAAGAAAGTAAAACAGATTACTATAACGAATTAAAACGAATCTATAAAATAATATTTAATTCAATACCATTATTTAATTTAATCCCTAAATCCAATTTAATGTTATTAATAATAGCTTGTGAACAAATTTCATCAAGTGATTTTCCAGCCTCAACATTTTGTATACTTAATCCTACTTTTTCATTATAAGAAAATCCTTTTTGATTGTATGGTATAGTTTTAATATTTAATTTAGTATTACTGATAATTTTAACTCCATCGTCAATTATATTGTAAATAAAATCAATACCTCTTCTGTAATTATCTATTCTTATTAGTTTATTATCTACTTTAAATTTTTTGATTTCAGAGAAAGCAAAATCATAATTTTTTAATTTTTCTTTATCGTTAATAGTAATTACTTTATTCTTAATCTTAATTGTATTGTTTTCTAATATTTCGAGTATGTAATTATCTTTTATTTTCAAGATAATATCCCCATTAGCATTTGGTACAAGGTTGAAAAATTCCATTGTATATACAGCTAATTAATAAAATAGATAATAAATCAATTTTTTAAAAAAAGGAAAAATTGATTTAAAATAAAGCAGTAATATATATTTATTGTTCTGGAAAATAAAACAAAAGAATTTATTGAGAAAGCAATTAAAACACACGATGATAAATATGATTATTCAAAAACTATATTTATAAATGGATACACTGATGTAATAATTATTTGTAAAAAACATAATATAGAATTTGGACAAATACCTAATAATCATATTAGTGGAGCAAATTGTCCTAAATGTGGTGTAGAAGCAAGAAAAGAAAAAAGAAAAACTCCAGTTAATGATTTTATAAAAGAAGTAACTGAAAAATATAATAATAAATTTGACTATTCAAAAGTTATATATATAAATTCAGATACTGATATTATAATTATTTGCCCTGAACACGGAGAATTTACCCAAACACCATATCGTCATAAAAAAAGTAAATATGGATGTAATGACTGTTCTATAAAAGATTCGGTTGCTCATAGAACAAAAGATAGTAATAAATTTTTAGAAGAGCTTAAAGATAGATTTGGTGATAAATTTGATTATTCTAAAGTAAAATATGTTAATTCAAAAACAGACATAACATTAATTTGTAAAAAACATAATAAAGAATTTACTATGATGCCAAATAAATTACTAATTGCAAAAATATGTTGTCCTGATTGTGTTACAGATAATAAAAAACTAATTTATACTAAAGATATAGATGATTTTATAAAAGAAGGGAATGATAAACATAATAATAAATTCGATTATTCTAAAGTAATATATATAAATAGTAAAACAGATGTTACAATTATTTGTCCAGAACATAATGAAATTAAAATTTCTCCACATCAACATTTAAATAGTCCTACTGGATGTCAAAAATGTTCCGGATTTCATAGAAGAAATCAAGAAGAATTTATAAATGATTCTATAAAAATTCACGGAGATAAATATGATTATTCAAAAGTTATCTATATAAATAATCATACAAATGTAATTATCTATTGTAAAAAACATAAAAAAAATTATGAACAAACACCATCAATGCATTTAAGTGGAAGTAGATGTAAATTATGTGCAGATGAAATTGGTAGTGAAAAAAGAAAATATACTAAAGAAGAATTTTTACAACTAGCAAAAGAAGCACATCCAAATAATTTAGATGATTATTCATTAATTGAATATATTAATCTTTCAACTAAAATAAATATTAAATGTAATATTCACGGAATTTATCCTTCACTACCAGTTGATCATATAAGAGGTCATAGATGTTCAAAATGTGGTAAAGATAAATTATCATTACAATTTAGATTAACATTAGAAGATTTTATTAAAAGATCAAATACAATACATAATAATTTTTATGATTATTCAGAAGTTAAATACATAAATACAGAAATTAAAGTTGATATTAAATGTCCGCAACACGGAATATTTTCTCAAACACCACATAATCATCTAAATGGTGTAAAATGTCCAACTTGTAAAACAAAAACAGAAGCTAAATTATTAGAAAAAGTTAAAATTATATATCCAAGTATAAAACCTCAATTTAAATCAGATTGGTGTAAAAATAAAAAAACTGATCGTTGTTTACCCTTTGATTTTATTATAGAAGAATATAAAATAATTATTGAATTAGATGGGTTACAACATTTTAAACAAGTATCTAATTGGCAATCACCTGAAGAAGCCAAAAAACGCGATATTTATAAAATGAAATGTGCTAATCAAAATGGATATTCTATTATAAGATTATTACAAGAAGATGTATATAGTGATAAATATGATTGGTTATCTGAACTTAAATCAAATATTAAAAAAATTAAAAAAGAAAAAATAGTTCAAAATATATTTTTGTGTAAAAATGATGAATATGCTAGTTTTAATAAAGATGATTTAGATTTATCAGAAGAATATAGTGATTCAGAAAAAAATTAAAAAATTGATTTATTAACTTATTCATTAAATTATACAAATATTTTAATGAATTCAATTGACACTGAAATACAACAATTACAAGCAAGAATTGAAAATAAAATTAAATGTATAGATGATTTTCAAAAGATAAATCATCATATAATACCTAGTTATTCTTTAATCCTATCTGGTATATATAATGAAAATAAAAATGAAAAAGCAATAGCAGATTTATTTTTAAACGAGAAAAAATACCCTAAATTTTAAAAATAATATAGAAATTTTAAAAAGTTACTCTAAATTTTAAAAATTAATATAGAAATTTTAAAAAGTTACTTTAAAATTTTAAAAAGGAATACAAGAATTAAATATTTCTCATATAAACGGTATTTCAACTAATGCAATACAATATTTGAGAAAGTTTCCGAATCTAGTTTTAATTGTATAAACTACCAATTTTTTTTATTAATTAAATGTATATACAAATGCATCACCTATTTTATCATCTCTAGCTGTCATTGGTTTACTAAGAAAAATTAAATGTCCAGGTATATTACAACTGGGTAAATTTGGAGTATCTACTACATCTATTACAATTGTACCATTTTGAATAAATGGACCATTAATAAATGAGCCTATCTTAGGTTTTGGTGCAGTATCACCATAATTTTTAAAATTACCATTTGAATCAAAATTTGGAAAACGACTGTCCAACAAAATTTGAGTATCGGATAAAAATGTTGATACATATTTTTGATACCAAATATTATATGTATGACCTGTATCAGTAATACGATAATAAAATGGGTCATTTTGTTCAACAAGATTATCTTTATCAAATAAATTATATGCTAAATCACCACAAGTTTTTCTAAGTTCACAAAAATCTTGTGCTGCAATATTTAATATATTTTTATTAACATTTAATCTAAATACTGATATAGATGGATTTAAATTTGGACAATCACAATAATATAAAGCAGTGTTCTGTTTTTCTTTAATAAAAAAATAATATATATTGGAACCCACTATATCAAAATTTTCTGTATTTAAATTAGGATCTTTATCAAGATAGGTCGCATCTTTTATAGTTTTTACCCAGAGTGAAAATCTAAAATTAAAATTATTATTATAACTTAGTTGTTTCCATCCTGAAGGTGTAGAACTAGATGTATTAAAAAATGATGATAAATATACTGGATTCCTAGATTTTACCCACCCTCTAAGATTAAAAGGAAAAGTTGGTATTGGTGGTTCTTGTAATATATCAATAGATACTGGTAATACGGGAGCGTAAGGGGTTTCATAGTTAGATTCCCATTCCTTACTTCTTTCTTTAATTCTTTTTACTGCATAATTTACATTTAAGGTTTTAGGTTCAGAAGGAGCATTAATAGTAAATTTATAATCTGGATCAAAATTATAACCTGGATTTGTTGTGTTATTAAGATAATCACCACGGCCTCCACCCAAATCACAACCACCATGGTTAGCAAATAAAACTGTTTTTATATTAAATAATCCATTTTTTTGATTAGTATCCATACACATAGGAACATTTACATAATAAGGACCAGGTGTTGGACGAATACAAGGATTCGACGAAGGGAATTCAAATGGATATTCAATTTGTCTTTCTGATTTTCCTAATTTTTCTATTAATTTAGCACAAGCACCACCTGGCCAAGGTGATGTATGAGCTGATAAATCTAATGTATCATTTGGAAAATTAGGAGTAGGAGGCTTATAGTTTTCTCTACGTATATAGAATTGTTGATTATATAACTCTTCATAATCAATTCCACCTGTTTTAACTATAATTGCTTTTCTTGAACGGGGTCCTCTTGGTACGCCATATGTTTCGTTTGTACAAGCGGATGAATTTACCCGCATAATATTAGCATCACAAGTTACAAGTTCTAATGGATATGGTTCACCTCTACCTTCTATTGCTCTTTCTACTTGAACTATAATTTTATATTCAGTATTTGCAAAACCATAAAATCTAATTACAAAGTCTGAATTACTATATGGATTTTTTATTATATTATTGGTATTTCCATACATCTTTGGAAAAGGACTATCTCCTTCTGAATAATATGGTTTTCCATTGTCTAGTCTAATTAATGTACCTAATTTTTTTACTAATATTTGATTTTCACTATTTATTGCCCATGTATATTTTTTTTTTGTTATTCCATCCTGTTTATACTCACCATATTCACCTTCATTGATATACATAAAACTCTTAAAATCTGTTTCAACATATTGGTTCATTTTTTCAAATGAATTTATTCCAACATGCCTATAATCAATCTCACGATCAAAAGGACTATCTGTTGTATCAAAAATACCCTCGCTAGTATTCTTTTTAAAATTCTCGAATCTTGTTTTAATCATAGGATAGTGTCCAGCAAAAATATTAAAACCAGCTAAAGTACTATATCTTATAGCATCTCTATATGCATCAAATTTAGTATCTGAATAAAATATAATACGTTCTCCAATATTAAGTCCTTTAATTAAAATATCAACCCATCCACTAGATGGACCATCTTGTCCAGTATTACCTATACTTAAACTAAAATCAGTATTAAGTTTACTAAAATCTCCAGTTTTTATAGGTTCATAATAATAAGGTCCATTAGGTTCTTGGAATTTAATATTACGCGAGCCTCTGGGGGGTTGAACCGGTGGTGGTTGAATAGGATTATTAGAATTTTCAATTATAATACTTGTTGCTTGTTTATTAAATTCTTCAAGTGATGAAGAACTTTGTGTAAATACTCTGGAAATTCCTGAAAAATTTGTATCATAGAATAATGTTACTTTAAAATTAGGAGGTATACCAATCATATAAATACTATCATTCATACTAAGAATACTATCATTTTGATTAGGATTACTTGTACCTAAATCATATCGTCCCGCTGGTAAAGATACAGGATTAACTTTATCACTATAAAATGTAACTTTGTCTGAATAGAGTGGTATAGGTGTAGTAGGAAGCGCTTGTGGTTGTGCTGGTGGTGGTTGTGCTGGTGGTGGTTGTGCTGGCGGTGGTTGTGCTGGTGGTGGTTGTGCTGGCGATGGTTGAACCGAGGGTTGTACCGAGGGTTGTACCGAGGATTTAACTGTATATGGAGTATTCCATATAGTTTGAATAGGTCCCCATTTAGTATCAACAGGAGTAGCTTGCATAAAATAATTCCATATAGTTTGAATATGTCCCAATCTATTATCAACAGGAGTATCTACAAAATATTCAATAATATTATTATTAATTAAAATAATAAAAATAATTAAAATAATTAAAAATATTAAAATTTTTAAATCATTATTCATTATATAATAATATAATATTTTTTTTGATTATATATTATATATAAATAGGGTTAGTTGATGCAGTTTAAAAATATTGATTTATTAATTAATTATTAAAATAATTAATTAGTATATGAATTCAATTGACACTGAAATACAACAATTGCAATCAAGAATTGTTGAACTAGAGAAAATAAAAAAAGAATCTTCTGAAAAAAAAGTAAATTTTAATTTAGATGAGAAAGCAATAATAGATTATAAATTTGAAAAACTTGAAAACCTATTAATAAAAAAAGAGGAACATATTAAAAAACTTAAAAATCATTCTCTTCATCATAGATATTATGATACCGACATTTATATACATTTGAAAGCATCTTATGACCTCTTTAGAATTTTTAATAAAAGATTAGATAAACTTGAAACACTTGCACAAAAATATAAAGAAAAATTGATTTAAAATGAACCAATTAATTTATAATAATGTCAATGTCGAAAACAAATATTTATATATTGAAACTTGCAGACAATAAGTATTATGTAGGTAAATCAAAAGACCCAGAAAAAAGATTTATGGAGCACGTAAATGGTGATGGTTCAACTTGGACTGCAAAATATGAACCAATTGAAATTCTAAAAGTTATTAAAGATGCAAGTCCATTTGATGAAGATAAATTTGTTAAAGAATATATGTCTAAATTTGGAATAAAAAATGTTAGAGGTGGTTCTTATGTAAAAGAAGTATTGGATGAAATAGAATTATACAATTTAAAGAAAGAAATTTGGGGAGCTACTGATTGTTGTACCCAATGTGGAAGAAAAGGACATTTTGTAAAAGACTGTTATTATACTACAGATATAGATGGAGATAGTTTATTTGTATGGGGATGTGAAAAATGTGAAAAAGAATTTGTTAGTGAACAAGAATGTGCTAAACACGAGAAAACTTGTATTAAAAAAATAACAATAGAACCAAAGAAAGTTTATTATAATAAAGTAGAAACATTTAATTGTCAATATTGTAATAAAGAATTTGAAACACAAAAAGGTGCTACCTTTCACGAAAATGTTCATTGTAAAGAAAAATATCAAGTAGAAACATTT
>Ga0114968_10003339_pt1 | contig 12073 bp, 9 predicted proteins | sample M_130807_EF_Meta_FD_87020 | JGI IMG/M metagenome (GOLD analysis project Ga0114968, IMG submission 87020) | Freshwater microbial communities from Lake Montjoie, Canada to study carbon cycling - M_130807_EF_MetaG | ecosystem: Environmental > Aquatic > Freshwater > Lake | place: Lake Montjoie... | reverse complement strand
TTCATAATTCGGTTAGACGTATATGTAATGAAGCAGAAAATCTACAATTTTTTGACAATATTTATGGATTTACAGAAATAGATTTAAAACAAGATACTGATTTTTGGAATAAACACGGAAATTTTATAGAAAATAACCGAAGAGGATATGGTTACTGGATATGGAAATCATATTTAATTCAAAAAGAATTAAATAAAATTAATGAGAATGATATTTTAATATATTGTGATGCAGGTTGTCAAATAAATAGTGCAGGTAAACATAGATTATTAGAATATATCGATATGTTAAATAATAACAGAGAAAATTATGGGATAATTTCATTTCAATTAGAATTTAAAGAATTATCATACACAAAACGAAAAACATTAGAACATTTTGGCATAATTGATAATACTGAATATATGCAAAATATAGCAACTGTAGTAATAATAAAAAAAAATAACCACTCGATAAATATTATTAATAATTGGTATAGTTCTTGTTGTAATTACGATTTAATTAATGATAATACATATAATGAACATCCAATTTTTATAGAAAATAGACACGATCAATCTATATTATCAATGTTAGTAAATAAATATGGTTCTATAAAGCTAATTGACGAAACATACTTCCATTCAAACTGGGATACAATTGGTAAAGAATATCCGTTTTGGGCAAAAAGGATAAAGTAGTTTAAGGGCTGTCCTTATTGTAGGTAAATGACTACAAAAACACGGATAGCCCTTAACTAATAATTGTAAAATGTTCAAGGTTGTAAATCGACTAAATAATGATATATACAATTCTCACGATGAAATTCGCCAAGTTTATTAATATTAATATTATATGTACACGATGATAAGCCATTTGTATCTATATCATTTCTTTTAGCCAACTGCATATTTGTATGATTATTTATAGTATCTTTGATGTTTGCATCTTTGTGATCTTCTATAATAAACCCGCTATTGTGTAAATTTGTAGGATAATAAATTGGTACTTCTTTTGTTATAAGTCTATTATATATTGCCCAATCATCTCCTCCCCAACCAAGTAAATCATTCGGAAATCCGTTTATTATTGTGTACGATTCTGCATCGAATACACAAGCCGCTCCCAGAACATCACATGGTGGTTTATATAAGTCAATAAAACCTTTATCTAAATTTAATAATTCTAATGGAAAACTTCTATTTAAATCAAATAAATAATCTGTATTCATATGAAAATATTTTTTTGAAAAATCAAAGATTTTTTCACTTTCTAAAAATGCTATATTCAATAATTTACCTCGATTAAAATATTCGTCATCATTTTGTTCACATATCATAATTTTATACTCAATATTATGTTTATTGAAATAAACATTTATATTTTCAATTAATGAAGATATCTGTTCTTTTCTGAACGATTGGATTCCCCTTGCTCTATATGCAATTAAAAAAACGAACATACAGATATATATTATATATATTATTTTATTTATATTGTGAATGACATAATAAATTTTACACCTTTGTACATTTTAGAACCTTGAATTGTCTATAAAGTGAAACGACTTAAAATCGTCCCATTTTAAATGTTCAAGGGTGTGAATGCATTTATTTTATTATTTATCGACCATTTTTTTACTGAGTGGAATTGCAGACGCGTTTTTTAGAGTTCCACACTTATCAAGATGGTCAATGGTTCGGTCTTTTGCTGTCCCTGATACAAGTACTGACAAAAGCGGATGCGGTGGTGAAAGTGAAAGCGGAGGCGCAATACCATGTGATCATGAAAAACCAAAACAAGACGAAAACCCATCAAATCCATCAAATCCATCAAACCCATCAAACTCCTTGAACTATCATTGGTATGTGGTTGCCGAGAAAACCTCTATTCGTACAAACAAACCCTACAAGATTACCATTTGGAATAAAAATTATGTGATTTGGAAAACCGTAGATCAAAAGTATCATGCGATCGATAATGAATGTAGTCATCGCGGGGCGTCTCTTGCAGACGGTGTGGTAGTGAAAACAAACATTATGTGTCCTTACCACGGATACGAGTTTGACACAGAGGGTACTCTGGCCCATGTTCCAGGTTTAGCAAATTTTACGAACACTCCTTGCCAAAATGCGCCCAGCTACCATGTTGTAGAACAAGACGGATGGCTGTACTTGAATACTGTACCTAAAGCATATTTCCCATTCGGGGGAACCAAGTTATTCAGCGAAGCATTTACCCACGAGTCCCCCTCCTTATATAATAATACTAGAGAAATACCGTGTATTTATAGGGAACCCGAGGCTAGCAACAAATCTTTCACCCAAACCTTAATCAAAGCCCACTTCGAAAATTATGGTCGTATTATTAGTGAGAATTCCCTCGACGTTATGCACATTGGATTTGTACATTCTTTTGGAAATCGCAAACGACCTTCGCCCTTCAGTGAGGTACCTCCCCATCGCGTAAACGATACCTTGATGCATTATCGCACAAAATACGAGTATGAATCGGGTGAAAAGTCTTTTGCAAAACGCGCATTCTCGGTGAACCAACTCAAGATAGAGAATGAATTTATATTGCCACATACCACGGTCGCGCGCGTTATATTTGGACCATTTGTTAGCACGATCATAACCTCTGCGTTGCCAGTGAATGATACGAATACTATGTTGTTTGTCAAGACTTATCGCAATTATTGGAATACTTTAGACAAATCGTTTTTAGGTAAGATGTATAATTCTTTGGGAGATACCATAACTCGGAAACTCATGACGGATACTGTGAATCAAGATAAGGGGATCGTTGAGGGTATTTTACCGGAGTTTAAAGACGGTCGTTTCAATATGAAATTTGACAAATTGCAGAATACGTACCGGACCTTTTACAAGAAGTTCATTGATTCCAAGTGATGAAGGGCTATGGGAAGTTTTTGTAGCCAAATGTCTACAAAACATTAGAAAGTCCAAGTTCTTTTGGTGGATAATATATATTATCCACCGATAGAGGTTAAGGGCTATTGGTCAATAAATATATTATATTTATCAACACATAGAGAGAAATTCACCTTTTTTAGTCCATTTGGCTACAAAAGCAAGAATAGCGCTTAATCCTACAGTATTAGTGTTATGTATATTCTTTTTTTGCTGTGTAATAATTTTTGTTGTTAGCATATATGATAACAACAAACTATGAACTATACCATATGTATATGTATATTCAACGTATAGTTCGTTTTTATTTTATTTTTTGTGTATTTCGCATTTTTGCGATACGTTTTTTTGTCATATGTTTCCCACCAATCCCTGACCCCCATTTAAAAGTAAATCTATCTTTTAGTGTCATTTGTCTTCGTTTACATGTTCCAGATTGTCCTAATAATGGATAATATCCTAAACACAATGGATTGCATGGTAAGGTACTAATTGGCGATCCTGCTGAGGTTTCTTCTTCTACACCGGGTGTAATAATTGCATATGAAATTGTTGGAACAACCGTACCATTAGAATAAGTCTCATATCCTACCTCAAAATCAATAGACCATAAATTTGTAGAATATGCCTTTTCTAGATGAGATTTATAGCCTTTAGGAAGCTTATCGACAGTAGAAGGCGTATCGCCAGTAAGAGGCATATCACCAGTAGAAGGCGTATCACCAGTAGAAGTCGTATCGTGAGTATGAAGGTTTGAAGAATAGTCTATCATTTCTAATTTATATTTTTTCTCAGAACTGCTTGGTCGTTCGTTGTACAATTCCCAACTTATTTTACCACTGTTTATATTTATTGTTGCATAAAAATTTTTATTAAGATAGATACAAATATTTTTATTGTTAAAATCAGTTATATCAAAAATATACACACAGTTGGATAGAAAAAAATGAAACAACTGAAATTGTTGAAAAATAAATGCAGGATAATTTCCTCGTTTGCCCAGAATAAAATGTTCTTCTTTTAAAAAAGGGGATATAACCAATGTTAGGGTTTCTCTTATAGCTATATTCTGTAAATATAGTAATGTAGCTGTTTCCCATGTTCTTAGTAAACATGAAACAAATACCATAGAACTGGTATATTTATCTTTGTTTTTTTTACCCATCTCATATGTGGTTTTTATGCCGTAAGAGGTTAGTCCGGGTTCATAATTTTTACTAATTGATACTATATTATTGCATGAATTTGCATGACGTGTAATTATAAATTCAATTTTCTTTTTCTTTTTCTCTGCTTCCGGATATTTACTACCTTCAACCACTGGTAAAGGTACCTCTGAAGATTTATACTCTGATGTAGGAGGTATGAAGAGGTTTTGTTTTACAAATTTTTTCATAATATTATTGTGCGCGACAACATGTACTTTCTTAATTTTTTCAAATGTTTTTATAAAATTATCTTTTTCTGTATATTTGTTTGTATCTTGTTTGGGTATCTTGTTATATAATATCCATGATACGAATTGATTAATATTAGACATTGTATAAGCGGTATGAAGAGTATCTTGAATATTGTATTTATCTCCATATTTTTCCAACTCTAATGTATTAAAAATATTTAATCCTTTTGTTATGTTTCCTTTAGTACCTGATGTATATAAATGACTATCGTTCGTTATTTCGATTTTTTCATTTTTTCCATAAAAGTAAGAAGAATATACTTCTTTATCTGTATTGGTGAATGGAGTATATATGCTGGACGATAATGTTTTTAATAAAGTGGAAGGGTATGGAAAATTATTAAAAACATTAACTTCATCTATTAAATCCATTTGATTTAATAATTTCTTAGCGTCAGTATAACTTGTAATATTTTGTGTTAAAACTAGGTTTACATAATCTTGTCTTGGTGTTTCAGTTGCACTTTTTTCGTCTTTTTCTAATGCTGGTACTGATTTTGCACTTTTTTCTTCGTTTTCTAATGATGGTACTGATTGCGCACTTTTTTCGTCTTTTTCTGATGATGGTACTGATTTTGTACCTGGTACTTGTCCTCTACGTGATTTTCTCATATTTTATAGGTTTATGTTCTATACACTATAAATATATTTTATAGTTATAGTATTTCTTATTCATAAAATATAGAGATTTTCTATCAAAATATTTAATATAGATAGAGGAAAATGTGCGGAATTGTTGGTTATTTAGGTAGAGACTCATTTCAAGAATATATGCTAAATGGGCTTACTCTTTTACAAAACCGTGGATATGATTCTGTGGGAATAGCATCAATTACAGATACAAGTTTACAAACATTTAAATACGCATCCTCGCAAACTCACGATTCTTTAGAACAGCTCAAAACGGCGGTTTTTTCTACAAAAAATAAAAACAATGAACAAAATACACATCTTGGAATCGGACACACGCGATGGGCCACCCATGGAAGCAAAACCCATGCAAATGCACATCCGCATCATGATAACAATAACCGCATTGCTCTAGTACACAACGGTATCATAGAAAATTACCAAGAACTCAAGACGGCTTTAGTCAAAGACGGATATTTGTTTCGTAGTCAAACCGATACCGAGGTTGTCGCGGTACTAATCGGCCAAGCCTTGGACAAAGGGTTTTCTATAAACGAAGCAATACAACTAACTCTGTCCAAGATATCCGGTACATGGGCATTCCTCATTATCCACAAAGATTATCCGAACAAACTCTGGCTTACTCGAAATGGATCGCCTCTCCTGCTTTCTGTCCAAGAAGAATATGCAATGGTGGCATCGGAACCCATTGCTTTTGGACAATCCGTGAATCAATACATCGTCTTGGACAATCACGATTTAATAGAGCTTACATTAGTAGAAGAACAATCAACTGTTCAAATGAAATCCATTAACAATCCATACAAAACGTATACCAAACAGGAACTGCTGTCCAATGGTCCTATAGAATATGCACCCACCGGATACGAACATTGGTTCATAAAAGAGATCTTGGAACAACCCGCGGCGATTAGCCGGGCAATCAACAATGGCGGACGACTATTGGGTGAAGTCGAAGTCAAGCTGGGTGGCTTGGAATCTCACAAAGAAGCACTGTTAGACATTGACCATCTGATTTTGCTAGGATGCGGGACATCTTTCCACGCCGGCTTATGGTCATTGGACCTCTTCAAATCCATGGATCTCTTTGATACAGTATCCATCTATGATGGCGCGGACTTTGGAGAAAAAGATATCCCTAGGCAAGGAAAAACGGGACTCATCCTCCTTTCACAATCAGGCGAAACCAAGGACTTGCATCGATGTATTCACATAGCAAAAACGCGGAATTTAACGACCTTAGGAATTGTCAATGTCCAAGATTCTTGGATCGCCAGAGAAACGGATTGTGGGGTATATCTCAATGCTGGACGAGAAGTGTCCGTTGCTTCTACAAAATCGTTTACTTGTCAGTGTGTAGTTTTAGCCCTTGTTGCAGTCTGGTTTTCTCAGAACAAAGGGACGGCGTTGTCCAAGCGTAGATCAATAATGCATGATATACGAAACCTGGCATATCAAACACAGATTGTGCTCACCCAATTAACCTGTTTAGATCATGTGGTGGATCATTTTGCCGAATACGCCGCAAAAAGTCCTACAAAAACAATGTTTCTTCTTGGAAAAGGGCCGGAGGAAGCCATTGCAAAAGAAGGTTCTTTGAAACTAAAAGAGGTGGCATACATCCATGCCGAAGGGTATTCTACCTCGGCATTGAAACACGGTCCTTTTGCCTTGATCGATGTCGGAACACCGATTATAATCTTGGACATTGGGGATGAATATCGTGAAAAAACTGCGAATGCTGTCCAAGAAGTTTTATGTCGCGGTGCTTATGTGGTTATTATAACGGACGAGGCGTTGAATAATGGGTCAAATAGATATGATATGAGAAACGATCATATCAATATGATTCAGGTCAAACGGAATGATGTATTTGGGGGGATTCTGGGAAATGTGGTATTGCAGTATCTTGGATATAGATTGGCGGTGAGTCTTGGACTAAATCCTGATTTTCCGAGAAACTTGGCGAAAGTTGTATCGGTAGAATGATATATCATTGGAAAAAAGATAAAATTATTTTTATACACAGGTATTGAATAAATACAGAAAAATCTCTAAATAGTATAGTATATAGTATAAATGAAACGCGAGACAAAAAATCGATCGACTCGATCGAATCGATTAATGAGAGGTGGGCTTAAAAATACCGAAAATTTGCGAAATATTATGCGTCATATGTTTAGAAGAGTATTTCTAAAAGATAGGGAAGACCAAAAAATACCTGATAAAATATTGGCAAAATTTATAATGCTATTTGATGGATTTTGTAAAACATGTTTACTATATGAATCTAAATATTTTGAAAAAGATAAAGACAGATTTGTACGAGATATGAAACATTTCATGTCTAAAGAAAGCACACAAATAGAAAGAGATGAAATATTTGAACGTAATAAATCAAATTTATTATATGCATTTGAAGAAGATTTTTTAAAATTTCTTAAAGAAGAATACGAAGAAACACTATCTCGCGATGAAAATGGAGATGTACATTATTATGTAGATGAACTCATAGATTATGGTATAAAAATCTCTCAAATAAAAAAAACAAAAATATCGTGTTTTAGGTGATGATGTAAATAAATTTAAAGCAACTGAAAGAGAAACATTTCTATTTCCTCTACAACGTATTACAACAGATGAATCTGTTATAGATTCACCAAATGATGATATGAAAGAGGCAGCAGGAGGTAGTAAATCAAAAAGACAACGACAAAAAACACGCAAAACTTTCCGATAAACCTATTTTTTGTATTCTAATTTAGTGAGAATACAAAATAACCATAGTATGAATTATCTAATCCCATTATTTTCGACTTCATCATTGGGTGTTTTCTAAGTTTTGCACCACCAGTATTGCTACTTATATAGTATACTAACTTATATACTAACTTATATACTATTTACACCTACGGTGGACAATCCGCTTCAACCATTTTTTCCACCAGTTGTTCGAAGCTAACCGACGGAATCCATCCAAGAACCGTCTTCGCCTTTGTAGGGTTCCCAATCAAGAGTTCCACTTCAGTAGGACGAAAATACTTGGAATCAATAAAAATGAGATCACGACCAGAGACTGTATCATATCCAACTTCGTCAACCCCTTGACCTCGCCATGCAATCTGGAATCCACGCAAGGCAAAAGCCTTCTCGATAAACTCACGCACAGTATGCATCTCACCCGTTGCCAAGACAAAATCATCCGCCACCTTGTCTTGCAGAATACGCCACATTCCTTCAACGTAGTCTTGCGCATGACCCCAATCACGGAGGGAATCAATATTGCCCATGGTTAGTCGATCGGTTTCTCCGCGCAAAATTTTGCCTAAACCTAGTGTGATTTTTCTGGTAACAAAGTTGTGGCCGCGGCGTTCCGATTCGTGATTAAACAGGATTCCATTGGATGCAAACATCCCGTATGCTTCACGATAATTCTTTACAATCCAGAATGCGTATAACTTGGCGACGCCATAGGGCGATCTAGGATAAAAGGGTGTAGTTTCTGATTGCGGCGTTTCTTGGACCAAGCCATAAAGTTCACTCGTAGATGCTTGATAGAACCGCGCAATCTCCGTTAGTCCATTGGATCGAATTGCCTCCAAGAGCTTCAGCGTACCGAACGCATCCGTATCCGCGGTATATTCGGGCATCTCGAATGAGACTTTTACGTGAGACTGCGCTGCCAAGTTGTAGACTTCTAATCTGGACATCTCGGGATGCGCGCCTTTGATTCCGGCTAAACACATAAATAAGCATGTTCCATCGGTCAAGTCTCCATAATGCAGTTTTAGTCGTTTGTTGGAAAAAATATGTTCAATACGGCTGGTATTGATGAGTGATGATCGCCGGATGAGTCCATGCACTATGTAGCCTTTGTCCAAGAGGAGTTCTGCCAAATAAGATCCGTCTTGGCCAGTTATCCCGGTAATGAATGCGACTTTTTTTTGATAAAGATCGGATACTTCGGACATATACTGAATGGTAGAGAAGTATATTTATGTCTATTTTCATGGAACTATTTCGAAAATCACAAATTCTGAATGGTCAAAAGCTATCCGGGTTTTGAGAACACTATTTACCGATTTACACTGGACTACATGACTTCATAACCTAATTGTGTCATTATATTTACAAAATTAGGGTTAGAATATATTTTATCCAAATCAGTTTTGGTTAAATCAGTTAGCCATCTTTTTGATCCATCATATATAGGCTGATTCAATTGATATTCACGTAATTTATCATGTTTTTTGTCCTTTATTAAGCCCAAGAAAAAGTTTTCAGGTAATATAATCTCATTCATTTCATAATCAAATATCTCATCTGTGTATTCTATTTGTAAAAATGTACAAATATTTGAAATAACATTTACTTTATTTTTGATTAAATCCTCGTATTTCACGACGTGAAAATCTTTTTTATTAGGATGATTTAACCAAGCGTTATTATCATGAATCCATCGCCATAGACCCTGTTCAGTACTACCATATCTTTTTTTCAAACTGCTTATTACATCTCTTCCATCACGTACAATGACTATAATTTTAGGGGTTTTGACAAATGTGTATATTTTATCAATTTCTTCCACATGTTTGGGTGTTTTTTCACAAATATATTTTTTGTTTTCATTTTTTCTATATTTATCATATTTATCTAGTTCTATTTTTATAAAATTATCAGGTTTTTTGAATAAAGATGTTTCATTTGGAATACAATATACGTCTTTGTGATTTCCAATAATTTTTCTCAATAGTGATGTACCGGAATGACCGCACCCAACAATAAATATCATATTTTCCATTTTAGATGTTCCAGAGTATATATTATAGTAGTAGTATAATGTTCAAAGTGTATAATAGTAGATTCATCATATGCATTATTTGCGCAAATAATACATATTTATTGACTAAGCATATACTACTATATAGAAATACAAGGATGTTTGACAAACTAGCAAATTTGAAACGTATGGGATATAACCCAGATACAATACTGGATATTGGCGCACATCATGGTGATTGGACAAATAGCATGAAAAAAATATATGGCGATTGCAAGTATTATTTATTTGAAGGTATTGATTATCAAGAATTAAACCGATTTTCTAATGATAATACGGTAAAAGTGTATAATGTATTATTGAATGAAAACGCAACAGAAATTGATTGGTATCAAATGAAGAATACAGGCGATTCTATGTTTAAGGAAAAAACACATCATTTCAACAATTGCATACCGATCAAACGCCAAACGATAGATTTAGACACACATATTTTGCAAAATAATATTTTGCAAGAATCTAAAAATATCTTTATTAAAATCGATTGTCAAGGCGCAGAAATACCAATATTGAAAGGAGCTACATCCATTCTGGATAAAGCCGATTTTATTGTTTTGGAAATACCCCTATTTGGTCAATATAACGAAGGAGTGCCTTCGTTTTTAGAACACATTGTTTTTATGGATAGTATTGGATTTAACACATATGATATTATCGATAATCACTATATCAATGGATTCAACATGCAAGTTGATGTTTTGTTTATAAATAAAAATCATAGATTCAACACTATTGTAAATGAATTATTACTGTAGAAAAATATACATGTAGGAATATTTTTCTATAATATTCTATAATTATGAAATATTTATTACGTAGAGCAAATCGATATATGCCTTTTGTAAATTTTGCGGTGTCATTAACCGCTCTAACATTTCAAACAACTGTGTTGTATCCATGGCATGAGGAGCTATCCAAGGAACTCAAGTTATTGAAAGAAACTAAGGATCTAAAGAGTGTAAAACGTATTGTTATTTAGGGGTCGTAGCAACCACCTTTTTCTGGATCTTTATCACTTTGTTTGTCATTTTATTTATCACTTTGTTTTTAGGACCACTACCAGCACCAGTCGCTGTGCTTCCCGCCTGGATTCGTTCGCGCTTCACCTTGTACGCGGCATACTCGCGAGACAAGACGTCGAGTTCCTGCAACCACATCTGCTCCACAGTAGTTGCTAGGAGTTGGGCTAGAGCTTGATCCGCGTCGCCCTTCTCCTTCATGATGTGCGCTACATTTTCCTCGGACACCGAGTCCATCGGCATCTTGATCAAGTACTTGAAATCGCCATCGATCAATGCAAAACCTCTGCTTGTCAACAGGTCCGTAATCTGTTGACCAGTCTTCTTACGCAGGTCGATTGACCCATCGAGCGTCTCCAAAATATACTTGGCGCGGTTCGACAGTTTGACCAGTTTCTTCCGGAGTTCGTCAACAAGGTGTGCCTTGCGTTTACCATACATCTCGATGCGGACACCGTAAAAGTCCTCGATAACATGCTCCACAGTAGCGTATTTCTTGAGTCTGCATTGATGATCAAACATGTGCATATTGGTTGTCGAGATCGTTGTCGTTAGTTTGAGAAGTTTCTCAAGGCCATTTATTTGACCGCTAGCGTCGGTTGTCGACTCGAGCTCTGCTAGTCGGCCTTTAGCAAATTGCACAGTAATATCAACGGCGACCTCGGTACAAACCGAAGTGAAATCCTTGATTGATGGTGCAATCTTCTTGCCGGCTTTATCGGTGGATCCATCCATAAGACCCTCTAAGAACGTGATATACGGCATCGTCCACGTTCCTACGGGGAGTTCCGTAATTCGGATCTTGTCCTCACCCAGCTTTTGGTATAGTCCCTTGACCAAATACTTTTGCTCTTGGTCCGCCACTGGTGTAATTGTACCCTTGAACCCCTCATAATAAGGACAAAAGCTTGCGGAAAAGCTTGCTGAAGAGCTTGCTGAAGAGCTTGGATCGCCAGTTTGCATTTCACGCAACTTGCGTTGCAAATACTGAATAATCTCCTGTGGATTGAACGCCGGAATCAATGACGAGAAACCTGTACCGATACCCGAGATACCATTGATCAGTGCAAACGGGATAATAGGACAGTAAAACTCGGGCTCGACCAAAGTTCCATCATCGTCTAAATACGTCAACACCGCATCGTCCGCTTCTGGGAAGATGGCCCGTGTCAAAGGATTCAAGTGCGTGAAG
>Ga0114968_10003336_pt1 | contig 12076 bp, 9 predicted proteins | sample M_130807_EF_Meta_FD_87020 | JGI IMG/M metagenome (GOLD analysis project Ga0114968, IMG submission 87020) | Freshwater microbial communities from Lake Montjoie, Canada to study carbon cycling - M_130807_EF_MetaG | ecosystem: Environmental > Aquatic > Freshwater > Lake | place: Lake Montjoie... | reverse complement strand
TGATTGCGGCCTGTCCCGAGCGTCCACGGCATCGGGGCTTTCCAGATGTTCTTCGCGGCATCATGGAGCGTCCAGCCTGTGACCGGCTCGCAGCCGGTGATGACGACCTTTTCGCCGGGAGACGCTTTGACCGTAATCGGTTTCCCCGCCGTGCCGCCAAGCGGAAACGTGATCGTCTCGCGATACACGCCGCCGTGAACGAGCAACGTGTCGCCGGGTTGCAGCTTGTTCACGCCGGCTTGAATCGTGGCGAACGGCTGCGTGATTGTGCCGGGATTGGAGTCGTTGCCGTTGGGGGCGACGTGGAATTCTGCGGCGTGCATCGCGGCCAACGGAGCTAGCAGCAGCGCGGTGAGGGTGACGGTGAGTCGAATCATTCCGCGGGTCTCAAGAAAACTTGGTCACTCCTGGCTGTGGCGGAGGGGTGAGGTCGATTTTTGTGTCCCAGTCCAGATGGGCGGGCACGAGTTGCTGACGGGAGTTCAGTGCCTGTTCCCAGGTGATTTCCTGGCCGGTGTAGGCGGCCATGCGGCCCATCAGCGCCATGAGGCTGGTGTGGGCCATGCGGCGGCCATCGTTGATCGGGCGTCCGCTGCGGATGGAGGCGAAGAATTCATCGTGCTCCTTCTGGTGCATGAGCTCGCGTTTGCCGCTGAAGGTCCACGGGTTGGCACCGGTGATGACCGGTGCCGGGCTCTTGCCCAGGGTGCAGACGCCTTCGGACCCGATGATGTAGTCGGCGTTTTCATTGTGGCAGCCGTCCTGGCAGCGCACGCCGAGGAAACCTCGCACTCCGTCGGCATACTCGTAGATGATTTGGCTGTGGTCGAAGGTATTGCCCTCGCCGGGGAACTGCCGGCCGCCGACACCCACGGCCTTGACCGGCATTTCGTCGTTCATCCACCAGGCCATCTTGTCGGCGCTGTGACCGCCGGAGAGACCGATGCACATGTCGCCGCCGAGCCAGAGAAAATCGGACCAGTCGCGGAGCTGCCACTGGAGGTCGGTCCACTCTGGGCGGCGCTCGCGACCGTAGTATTTGTTGAAACTCTGCCGGTAGTAAGTGGCATAAACGGCGCGCACCTTCCCGATGGCACCGGCGCGGATTTGCTCCTGCGCGGCGCGGGCGGTGTTGTCATAGCGCCAGCAGAAGCCGGAGAGGATGCCGAGGTTCCGTTCCTGCGCCCGCGTGGTCGAGTCGAGGAAACTGCGGATGCCCGGCGCGTCCACAGCGGCGATGCATTCGGCAAAGACATGCTTGCCGGCGTTAATGGCGGCCTTGAGGTGCTGCGGACGAAAGGCTGGCGGCGCGGCGAGCAGAACCACATCCACACCGCTGGCGATGACTTTCTCATAAGCGTCGAACCCGAGAAAGCAGCGGCTCTTGTCCACCTTCACGCGGTCCGGGGCGTGTTGGCGCAATGTTTCCAAGCTCGTGGACTGACGATCCTCAAACACATCACCGAGCGCGACGACGACTGTGTTCGCGTCGGCGTTGAGCGCCTCCTTGGCCGCCGCCGTGCCGCGTCCGCCGCAGCCGATGAGCCCGATGCGCAGCGTTTGCGTGTTCGGCGCGGCGGAAAGGATGGAGGGAAAGGCCAGGCCACCCGCGAGCACACCGGCGGCGGATTGTTTGATGAAGTCCCGGCGGGTGGATTCGGATGAGGTGATGTTCGTGTTCATGGTTTCAGGGGTTTTGACTGGGTGCTGGGGTGGGTTCGGTGAGGAATTTTTCATAAAGCGCGAGCGGCTGGGACATCGCCTCGTCCAGTGGCGTGAGGACGAGCCGCACCTGCGCCGTGCGCACATCGCCGGGCACAAGGTCATCGCCAAAGATGAGGAAATCCACCGCGCTGTAGGTTGTGGCGCGGTCCTCGACGCGCGGCGTGTAGTAGCGCGCGCTGATGGCGGAGCAGGCGGCTCGTTTCATCATCAGCACCACGGCGTGCTTCTTCTCCGGGTCCGTCATGAAGGTGACAGGCTGCCCATAGTGCCGCAGTGGATAAAAGGGGGCGACGGGCGCCTTGAACTCGCTGCGCTCCCAGCGCCCGTCGAGCGGACGCCGCGCCGCGTGCGCATCGCGCGGAAACACCAGCGAGCAGCCGCGAAAGACCTCGCTGAACTCCGGCACCACGAGGTCCGCCTCCGGCGGCTTCCCGCCGCTGGCGCTCCGCAGGAGATAGACGTGCGGGATCATCGCCATGTCGAAGTAGCTCGGCAGCAGCAGTTCGTAGCCCGCGTAAGTGCCCCTGGCCCGCAGCGTGAGGTGCAGGTCGATGGTGTCCGGACCGCTCACGGTATAGCGTGCGGTGATCTCGCCCTGGTGGTCCTCCGTCGCGGGCCAGAAAATCTCCACCGCCGTGTCCGTGGCTTTCACCTCGCGCTTGTTCAGCCGAGGCGCGCCCATGCCGAGATTGACCGACATCAGCTTGAAGAGATTCAGCAGCGAGTAACGCGCATCATTGACCTGCTTCCCGGACGGCTTGTCCACGAGCTGCGTGATGCCGTGATACGCCCCCTCCGTCACGATGCGGCCGGACATCAGCGGCGTGTCGAAATCAAATCCGCCGGTCGCGGCGTTTTTCGTCAGGCGCACCGGTTCGGCGGCGTGGAGCGCGGCCAGCGGCGCGAGCAGCAGGGCGGTGAGGAGTGTGTATTTCATGAGTAATGGGGTTTCAGTTCACAAAGAGAAATTCGTTGCTGTTGATGAGCACGCGGCAGAGCGCGGCGAGGCCGTTCTTCTGCGCATACGTGGTGAAGTCGCGGAGTTCATCCACCGTCGGTTCGCGCAGCAGGATGCGGCGGATGGCATCGGCGGGTGTGGTGACTTGTTTGCCCATCTCACTGCTAAAATGCAGCACGAAGGCGTTGTTGTAGAGCGCGAGGGATTGCAGCGAGGACGCGGAGAAGCTGCGGCTCGGGGCGAGCAATCCGAGGTCGGGGAAGTCGAGCGTGTCCATGAAAGGATCGGGCACACCGCGCCAGACGAAGCGGTAGATGCTGCGGCGATGCTTCGGCAGCGCGGACCAGTCGTAGGCGGCGTAGTCGAGCGTGGGCGTGAGCTGCACGGGCGGGCCGGTGACGAATTGCCGCTCGCTGGGACCGCCGACGGTGAGGTCGAGTCTATCCGCTGCCGCGAGGACGAAGTCGCGGTAGCTGTCGGCGTCGAGGCGCAGGCGATTCATGCGCCAGAGCAGACGGTTGTCGCCGTCGAGCTTCGCTAAATCCTCGCGATGCTCGCTGCTCTGGCGATACGCGGCGCTGGTGACAATGAGGCGATGCAGATGCTTCAAGGAGCCGCCGCTGTCGCGCAATTCGCAGGCGAGCCAGTCGAGCAGTTCGGGATGCGAAGGCGCGCCGCCCATGCGCCCGAAATCGCTCGGCGTATCGCAGATGCCGCGACCGAAATGATAATGCCACACGCGGTTCGCGATGCTGCGCCAGGTGAGCGGGTTCTTGTCATCGGCGATCCAATCTGCGAGCGCGGCGCGGCGCTCGGATTCATCGCCAGCGTGCGCTTTGGTGAACCGCGCGGGCAGCACCTTCACGGCACTGAGCGCGCCGCTCTCGGCGTCACCGATGCGTTTGTCGAACTCGCCGCGCTTCAAGATATGCACGACCTTGGGCTTGGCCACCGTGGTCGGCGTGCCTTTGCTGACGGCCAGCAGCACATCGGCCTTCTTGCCTGCAGCATAGACGAGCGCTGGCACGGGCAGCTTTTGCATTTCATCGGCGGCACGAATGCGCAGCGCATGAACGGCGAGCGCGAGGCGTTGCGCCTCGGTGCGCTTGTCGGCGGGAATGGCGAGCGCGGCGGAGGCGAGCGCGGGCATCGCTGAAACGCGCGCTGCGGGTTCATCGGTCGCGGAGAGTTTGAAGCGGCCCACGAGATGCGACTGCGGTGCGAGCTGCTTCAGCGAGATGGTGAGCTTCGCGCCGGGCTTCAAGGTAAGCGGAGCAGCTAGCTCGAACACCGCATGATGCGACTGACCGACCGCCGGATGAATGCCCCAGCCCGTGGCCGGATTGCCGTCAATCGCCGCTGGTGCCGCGTAGCTCGCTTGATTGAAGTCCGCCGTCGCGCGCGAAAAGTTCAGCTTCACCGGCGATGCTGCTCCAGCATCGAAGACCTGCGCCTCAAACTCGCTCACGGTGAGATTGCCGTTGTCCTGCCTGCCGGGCCCGTCCTTGGGCAGCGACTTGTCTGCGATGACATCAAGACGCAGCGCGGTGATGCTCGCGAGCGATGCGGTGGCGGTGATGACATACGTGTCTTTCTCCGGCTTCGCGCCGCCGGAGATGATGACCTCGCTGCTGCGCGAGAGCGTCGCGCCCTCGGTGCTGACGAAGCTCTCGTATCCGAGCGTCGTCCATTTCACCGCCGGCCCCTGATGCTTCTCCCAATCGGCGACGAGCGCCTCATTCTCCGCCGCGAGCAGCACGGCCTTGTCCTGTGCCTCAGCCGCCGAGAGCACCGACTGCCAGCGCTTCCGTTGCTGCGCGATCTTCGTGTCTTCATCAAAAGGAATGTCGCCCTCGATGAGGCCCGCGAAGACCGATTGCAGCGCATAGTAGTCCTCCTGCGTGATCGGATCAAACTTGTGCGCGTGGCAGCGGGCGCAGTTCGCCGTGGTGCTGGTGAAGGCCGCCATCGTCTGTGTCACCAGGTCATCGCGGTCGAGGTAATCGAAGTTCGTCGGAGCCGTCTGAAACGCGCTGTGATCAAAAACACCCGCGCCGAGAAAACCGAGCGCAGCGATGAGACGCGGCTCCTCGGGAAACAGACGGTCCGCAGCGAGTTGCTCGCGCACGAACCGCGGCCACGGCTTGTCGTTGTTCAACGATTCAATGACATAGTCGCGATACCGCCACGCGTGATCCCGAGGCAAATCGTGCCCACACCCATGCGTCTCCGCGAAGTGTATCGTATCCAGCCAGTGCCGCGCCCAGCGCTCGCCATAGCGCGGCGAGGCGAGCAGTCGATCCACCAGATGCTCGTAAGCCTTCGGATCGCTGTCCTTTTCAAACACCTCCACCTCGGCAAGCGACGGAGGCAGCCCGTGCAGATCGAAATACACACGCCGGATTAACGTGCGACGGTCCGCTTCCGGCGAAGCTGTCAGCTTCCTCTCCGCGAGCCGCGCCCGGAAGAAGCGATCGACGGGATGCTCGACCTTCGTGCCCGCGACGACGGGAAGCGCAGGTTTCACCAGCGGTTTCAGCGACCACCAATCCGTGGCACTGGGCCGTGCCTTCACGAGCACGCGCGGATCGGATGCTCCACGTTTGACCCATTCCTCCAACAGCGCGATCTCCGCCACCGGCAGCTTTTCCTTCGGCGGCATCTGATGTTCATCATCCGACCAACGCACCATCTTGATGAGCAAACTCTCCTCCGGCTTTCCCACCACGATGGCCGGCCCCGAGTCGCCGCCTTCCTCCCAACCCGATTTCGAATCGAGCGTCAGTCCGGCCTTCATCTTCTTCTCATGCGAATGACACTCGTAGCAGCGCTGTTTCAGGAGCGGCTCGATTTTGGAAGTGAAGAAGGTGTCAGCGCTGGCGGATGAAACGGTGAGGAGAAGGCAGAGGAATGTGCGGCAGGGGAATGATCGGAAAAACAATTCCTTTGCCACCCATTCCCTTGCCTTTGAGAACAACGACTTCATGCCCGCAGCCTCCTTTCGATTTCGCCCGCAGCCTTCACCACCTCGACCGCCACGGATGTAAACATGCTCTTCGGCATCCGCCCAGCGATGCCTGATACCCAGAGCGTCGCCACGAGCAAATTGAGCCGATCCCGAATGGGAGCCGCCACGCAATGAATGCCCTCATCCGCCTCGCCCCAGTCGGTCGCGAAACCTTGTTTCGTCACGCGCTCACACTCCGTCCGCAGCGTCGCCTTGTCCGTGATCGTGCGTGCCGTGCAGCGCGTCAGCTTGATGCGGTTGATCGTGCGCTCGCGCTCCTTCGGATGACGAAACGCCAGCAGCACCTTCCCCGGCGCATTGTTGTGCAGAGGGAAGCGCAACCCGATGTTCACGCCGATGCGCACCGCCTGCGTGCTCTCGATCTTCTCAATGATGACACCCTCGTCCCCAATCGGGATGCCGATCTGCACCGTCTCACCCACCGCATCGCGCAACGCACGCATCGCATCCAGCGAACACTCCACCAGGCTCACATCCGCCACGCGCGGCTGTCCCAGGCGCAGCAGCTTTCCCGTCAGCCGGAACCGCATCGTCGCATCCTCCCGCACCACATACTCCCGTGCGATGAGCGTCTGAATCAGCCGCGAAGTGGAGTTCTTCGGCCCGCCGATGACCGTGCTGATTTCCGTCAGCGTCATGCCCGCTGGCTGCGCATCCAGCGCCTCCAAGACCGCCAGCCCACGATCCAGCGCCGGTGCTTCGATAGCCGCTTCAGGAAATGTTTTGGAATGATGCTGTGCCATATATGGAACGTGTTCCGATAGTCTCACGCTAACAATACCTGCCAGTGCTGGATTTCTTGCGGAAATAATTTCGGTAGGCGAAGCCATCCGCTGAGCGTCGGCGATGCTCCAGAGCATGCTGGGGGTGGCCGAAGGATTCGGCGCGCCTTATACCTGCTTCCGCACCGCGCTGCGGTAGAGCAGCGGGGAGCGTTTCTGGTGCCGGTGAAACTGCCTCTGGAAATGAGCAGGCGTGGGATAGCCGCAGGCATCGGCAATCTGGCTCACGGTCTGGTCCGTCTCCGCCAGCAGGCGGCAGGCGCGGGCGATGCGCAGTTCATTCACATACTGCGGCACGGTGCGGCTGGTGCATTTCTTGAACAGACGGCTGAAGGCGCTCTCGCTCAGGCCGGCCATCGACGCCAGCGCAGGCACATAGATCGGCTCGGTCAGATGCGCCTCGATGTGGGCCACCACGGTGCCGATGCGGTCGGAGGAAGCGGAGCCGATGGCGGCGTGAAAACCAGGGGAAGCAATCTCCCGCAGCTCCTTGGATTTGGCGAGGTCATCGAGCAGATCCAGCAGGAGCACCACGCGGCGCAGCCCTTTGGCTTTGGCAATTTGCGCGAGCCGTTGCGTGGAGCGCTGCCTCGTCGCACCTCGGACTTCCAGCCCCAGACGCGCCCGATGAAACAACTGCTGCACCGGTTTCATGGAGGCATGGCGCAGCCAGTCCGCGCCGAGCAGGTGCGGCATGAACTGCACGACGATGGCCTCGACGTTCTTCGCCCGCCTACCGGTGCTGCGGTCGTTGCGATAGTCGTGCGGCAAGTCCGAGCCGAGCAGCACGAGGTCGCCGGGCGTCAGCGGCGAGAGCTTGTCGCCCACCCAGCGCTCCGTGCCGCCGCGCTTCACCAATGTGATTTCAAACTCGGGATGATGATGCCACACGCACCCGAAATCCGCCCCGCGCACAATCTCGCAAGCCACGACTTCCGTGGCGGCGAGTGGCGAGGGTTTTTCGACGATGAGCTTCATGGTGAATCAACTGTTGTGGGGCACCGGGGACGATCAGAACGGGGACGGGCGTCGGGGAGTGAGGGGGGCCTCAACGTGTTGCCCATTGGCGGTCGGGATCACTATTCTCTTGGTAGTCGCCGATCTGGAAGGAGTAGTAGCTCTTGGGGGTGATATAGAAATGTGTGTCGATCTCTCGATCTACAGGCGATTTCTCGTCCATCACGATCTCCCCCTGAAGCACGCCGGTTCCGAGCGTTCCAGGCATCCTTCGGATTTGGTAGCGGTCGAGGACGCCCTGGACGGGACCATTGAAGAACGGCGCAAGTTCCGTGGGCGAGTTCGGGAACCTCCCGTCATTGGCCTTTGTGTAGGCGCGCAGGGCATCAACAGCTGTCAGGCTGAACTGTTTCTTGGCAAGTCGCCGAGTTTCAGAGAGCGCCTTTAGGATACCAGCCTCAGTCGAAAGGTCGGCGGTTTCGGCGAGTTTGAACCAGTCGCTGGCTGCCAGAAACTGCATTTCCGGGATTTCGGCGTTGGGTCTGCGGAGAAAGTGCTGATTCAGTTCAGTCGCCTTTGCGGTGAGGGCGAGAACGGCCTGCATAAACGGCGTATCATGGATCGGTTGACGACCGGAAGAGGTTTGGTTGTTGCTCGTCGAATCCTGATGTTCCCTTTGGATTGTTGCCTGTTGCGAGTTGGCGCGGCGCAAACGCGCTGTTTCGTCTTTGAGGCCGGCAACACTTCTCATGAGCGCAACGCGTTCCTGTGTAACGGATGCGAGGCTTTCCCTCAGTTCAGACTGGGTCTTCTCGCACGCAGCGGACGCGGCGTGTCGTGCTTTTTCGTGGACTAAATGGATCGCCAAAGCACCTACTGCAAAGGCGACGAATAGAGACCAGGCCGTGGGGAGAGTGGGTTTGGTTTTCATAGTTTCGCTTGTCGGGTTGATTAAACGCGGGGTTTGTTCGGGGTTATTCGCTGAACGTCAGCCGCAGCGTCGCGGTCTGTCGCAGGGTGGTGTAAGCTTCGATTGCGAGTGGAGCCATGCATCGTCAGCTTGCTCCATTTGAGGTCGCTATGAACCATTCGACCGTGGCGGACAGCACATATGCGCCGGAATCATCGTGCAGTTCGACATTGACGGAAATCAGCCCGCGACCTTTGCCTGCCAATCCGGCGCGGAGTTCGTCCAATGAATGATCGGCGACACTGGCGGCCGAGGTTATGACGCCATTTGCCGGTTTGCGGAACTTTGCCTCCAATCGCCGCACGACCGGCACAATCCCATCCGTTTCCCCGAGCGAGCGCAGCAGAAACTCCCCGCTGCTCGCCTCAGCCAATGCCAGCAGCGCGCTCGCGTGGACGGTGCCGAGATGATTGAGATACTGCCCGCCTGCCGGAAGTTGAAGCAGCTTCGTCGCATCATCCGCGGGTTGAAGATTTAGCAGCCGGTTGAACGGAAGATCAGTGACGGTGTTCATGAGGTTATTCGTGAGGTTATTTAGCGCTCGGACTCCATTTTTGGCGGACAGCTTGCCATGCGGGTCAATCGCTGAACGTCAGCCGCAGCGTCGCCTCATCGCGCAGGGTGTTGTTGAGCCATAGCGTCCGACCATCCCAGGCGTAGTCATTGGCAGCGAGGACGCGGCTGCCCAACTCCACGCGTGACAGCATCTTTGGCGCACCTTGCAGTTCGAAGACAGGATGCACGCAGGGTGTCGTTGGCTTGATTGTGAGCGCGACGATGGGCTTCTCGACGGTGAGGAGCGTGGTGCGGCGTTCGGTGTTGTAGGACGGGCTTTGCAGGCGTGCGCCTTCGGCCTTGATCTGTGGCGGCGTGGTGAAGCTGCGGGACCATTCGAGGAGACGCGCGTCGTCGGCGTCGCTCAGGCCGATGAGCCAGGCCCATTTCTCGACCTGCATCTTGCGGGTGACGCCGAGGGCGTCGGGCATGTCGGCGGTGCGGCTTTCCAGGGGCTGCGGACGACGGTGGCCCCAGGTCATCATGGCGTTGTGCGCAGGCGTCATCGAGGCGAGGTCGTCGATGTTGATGCCGGTGGGCTTGCGCCGGGCGAGCGGGAGATGATTGCCCCAGTAGAAGGGCGTCACCATCTGGCCCTGACTGTAGAACGGGCGGTAGGCCTGCACGGGCAACCGCGTCCAGCCGGGGTTGAAGTAGATCGCGGAGGCGGTGTCGAGGGCACTGAAACGTATGCGATAGAGCGGCGGCATTTCGCCGGAGAGCAGCTTCTCGTAGTCGCGCTCCTGGTCGAGAATGGGAAACTTCAACTCGCGTTTCGTGCCATCCCGGAACAGCACGTCCACGAGGTTCTCCGGCAGCACGCGGAGTGGATAAGCGGCGGGCGGCGTGAGGATGAGCAGTTCCTCGACCTCGTATTCGGCCTTTGGCTCCGATTGCAGCGTCATTGTGCGCGAGCCAAAGCCGTCGGGATAAAAATAGAAATCCTCGGTCACGGATTCGCCCCAGACCTTGTAGTTCAGATCGCAGGGCTGTGTGGTCCAGCGGACGTGGACGCGGGCGGCGGTGGATTCGATAATCTCCACGCGGCTGCGTCGCAGTTCCTTGTCGGAAGCGGCGTCCACGCAATCCACACCATCCGGGCGCTCGGGAGCCTCGGCGAACTCGAAGTTCAGCGCCGTGTTGTGCTTCCCGGCCCAGAACGGTGTGTAGGCCGCGCCGCGCCAGAAAACAAAGCGCGAGCCGTTCGGCAGAGACACAACGACATCCTTCCGCTCAGGCGCCCAGGCTTTATCATACGGGATCTCGGTCACCTCGTCCGGACCGGAATAGGAGAGCAGCGGGTAGTCGTAGCGCAGCTTCGTCTCGACGGCTCCAAAGGCGGGCAGCTTGAGTGGCTGACGCATGAGCATCGTCGTGATCGTCTTATGCCAGAGTTCGCGCCCCTTCGCATCGCGGATGGCCACATGCAGCGTGTCGCGATCCGTCGCGAAGGCTGGAGGTGGCAAAGAGACTTTCAGCTCGGCACGGATGCCCTTGTGCAACTCGATGGCGGTTTTCGTCGGTCGGTCCGCGTCTGATTCAAACCATGCGATCACCTCCGCGCCGGAGATCGTCTCCTTGGCGGAAAATGCGGCAACGGTCACGCGAGCCTTCTGCTCCGAGCCGAGCACCAGCCAGTCTGCCGGAGGCAAAACCGCGCCCTGATCGACCGGATTCATCACCGGATCGGCGGCAGCTTCCGCGTCCGCCTCGAAAGCCGCGCGCTCGACCTTCCAGCGGGCGCGCTCGATGGCCTTGCCGTCCTTATCTTTGGCGAGCAGCACCAGTTCCGCCGGCCCGGGCGAGGTGGCAAAGGTCACGCGTGCGGTGAAGGGAGAGTTACCGGAGACATCGAGCGCTTTCCGCTCCACCTCCTTGCCTTCGCGATACGCCGCGAGCCAGTGCTCCGGGGCTGGTCGCGTGTCGTCGGCGAACTGCACGATCACTGGCGTCAACCCCACACGCTCCACGCCGAAAGGCGGACGCCAGGGATGCCCGGGATCGAATTGAAAGCTCGTCGCGGAGGTCACGGCCTCGCGTTGCCCAGCCACGCTGCCGGGATGCTCGAAGAGCTGGCGGATGTCCCCGGCCTTCAGCGCCTCGTCGTAGATTTGCAGTTCATCGAGGAGCCCGCGCAAATGCGAGCGAACGTAGCGCCACGTATCGCCATCAGCGCGGCAGCCGATCCGCAGCACGCTGTCCGGCGCATCGGGCTTCAGCGTGAAATCACCGCCCCGGAACGTGCCTTTGTCCGCCGGAGTCTTGCCCTGGCCGTCCACATAGAGCCTGAAGTGCGGAGCCTCCGTCGCGCGATACGTCACCGCGATGTGATGCCATCCTCCGTCGTTCGGCACGAGGCCGTTCGAGACGCGGTAGTTCGTGATCCACTCGCCCTGGCCCTCGCCATGCACCTGCATTCCCTCGATGCCGAAGACTCCGAAGAACTTGTCCGGCGCAGCAGTCAGGTCGGCGCGGCCTTTGAAGAGCACCGGCATCTCCGCGTAGTAGTTCCCCACATTGACCCAGGTCGCGAGGGTGAAGTCGCGGCTGAAGTCGATCGCCGAAGGCTTCTCCAGCTCAATGCCCGCGTTGACCTTCTCGATCACCACGGCGCTGCCGAAACGGCCCGGCGCGAACGATGGCGCGAGCTTGGGATCGACCGGGCGGCCATCGTGCTGACCAATGGCGTCCTTGAGGTCGTCGTCGAAGCGGAAATGCGCGACGAGGTCGGCGCGGGCAGCCAGCGGGGCGAGCAGCAGGGCGAGCAGCAGGGCGGTGAGGAGTGTAAGGGTGGTTTTCATGGGATTAGTGACCTATGGGGCTTTTTTGCCGAAGGCTTTGTCCTCTTCGTGCGTGGGCGGGGTTTGGCGGTTGAGGGTGGCGGCGCGAACGCGGCCATTGATTTCGCTGGGGCTAACGGGGTTCATGCGAAGAGACGGTCAAGTGGATGGCCCTGGTCGGTGATGGGGACGGGACGATCGCCGTCGTAGAGGTTCTTGGTGTAGTCGATGCCCATGGCGGCATGGATCGTGGCGAAGAGGTCGGCAACACTGACGGGGTCTGCGGTGATGGTTTTCGCAAGCTCGTCGGTCTGGCCGTAG
>Ga0114968_10003335_pt1 | contig 12076 bp, 8 predicted proteins | sample M_130807_EF_Meta_FD_87020 | JGI IMG/M metagenome (GOLD analysis project Ga0114968, IMG submission 87020) | Freshwater microbial communities from Lake Montjoie, Canada to study carbon cycling - M_130807_EF_MetaG | ecosystem: Environmental > Aquatic > Freshwater > Lake | place: Lake Montjoie... | reverse complement strand
TATTATAATACTCAAAATATTACATTTACAAAAAAAATAATGAAAACGAATATTATTGTTGTTTTAGAAGATATTGTTAATGAAGTTGTTTTTGATGCTAATATTATTGTTTGTAACTTGAAACATATTAAATTAAAAAATAAACAAAAACATGAGTTATACTATTTATCCGGTACAAATCTAGTTATACTTGTAGATAAAAAAATTAATTTAAAATTTATAGATGAATTTAAGTACTATATACAAAATAAAAACTACTTATACTATGATAATTTAATTCATCTAGCGATGATTATAAAGAACGGAGGAGATAGTTTAGAAAACGTCTTAAAACAAAATTTGGATTTTATAGATAGATGGACTATATTAGATACTGGAAGCACAGATAACACTTTAGATATTATAAAAAAAGTTTTAGTTGGAAAAAAGAAAGGAGAACTACATCAAGAACCATTTATAAACTTCAGAGAAAGTAGAAATAGATGCCTTGATTTAGCTGGAAAAAAATGTAAATTTGTAATTACTTTGGATGATACTTATATTATAAAAGGTTCAATAAGAAATTTTTTAAACATAGTTAGAGGAGATCAGTTTTCAAGTAGTTTCAGTTTTTATATTGAAAGTGATGATGTACAATACACGAGCAATAGAATTATTAAAAGTGATTACGATTTAAGGTATATTTATAGAATACATGAGGTTATAACACCAAAAAATAACACTAATGTTATGGTGCCTTTAAATCGCTCTTATATTTTTGATTATAGGTCTGATTACATGGAAAATAGAACTATGACTAGAAAAAAACTAGACTTAGAGTTATTATATAGTACAATAAAAGAATATCCTGATGATTCACGAGCTTATTATTATTTAGGACAAACATATAACTTATTAAATGAACATGAAAAAGCCTATGAAAATTTTGTAGCAAGAATGAATCATAAAGATAATGGATTTTTTCAAGAAAAATTAGATGCTATATTTGAAGCTGCTAGAATTGCGAATTTTAAATTAAATAAGCCATGGGAAGTTTGTGAAGAATTATATTTTAAAGCATATAATATAGATAAAAATAGACCAGATAGTTTATATTATATAGCTATACATTATTATTTGGAAGCTAATAGTGGAATAAACGAATATGAAAACTATAAAAAAGCATACAACTTATTTAAAGTTGGTTTTGATGTAGGATATCCTTTAAATAGTCAATATAGCTTAAAACCTACTTTGTCTTATTATTTTCTTCCAAAATTTTTAACAGAATTATGTTATATGTTTAATGACTATGTTACAGGAGAAAAAGCAAGTGAACTTTTTATAGATACAATTAAAAATAAAATAAATGAGCAAATATATAAGAATATTTATAATGAAGCAGATGAAAATATTGTTAGATCATGGAATTCTATCTATAAAATACTTAATATAGTACCATACAATATGTTAAAAAATAAAGTCGAAGAAAATAAATTTAATAAGCCATATTTATGCTTTTTAGTAGACGGAGGTTTTGGCAATAAATGGTCAGGTAAAAATATTGAAACAACTGGTGTAGGAGGATCTGAAACATTTATTATTGAAATTAGTAAGTATATTCAAAAAAGTGGGTGTTATCAAGTTCTTGTTTTTTGCAATACTGATAAGGTCGAAGTATATAAAGATGTTACTTATATTCCTCTTTTAGAATTTTTTAATTTTATACAAAAAAATGCTATAGATTCATGTGTTGTTTCAAGGTATACAGAATACGTTCCAATATGCTTAGAATGTGATAACATAAAAAATGTATATATATCTCTGCATGATTTAGTAGTTCCAAGTTCTATAGTTATACCAAGAAATAATAAACTTAAAAGAGTATTTTGTTTATCGGATTGGCACTCTAATTATTTTTCAGGTGTATTTCCAACTTTAAAAGATATAACAAAAACTTTTAACTACGGAATTGATATTGATAAATTTGATTATGAAAAAAATAATATAAAAAAAATACCTTATAAATTTATTTATTCTTCTTTTCCTACACGAGGATTATTACCTTTATTACAAATGTGGCCCAAAATAATTGAAAAATATCCCCAAGCTAGGTTGCATATACATTCGGATGTTAATAATAAATGGTCAAATGATAATGCCCCCGAAATAATGGCAAAAATAAAAAATATTCTTTCTACTAAGAACGATACGATAATTTATCATGGTTGGACTAGCAAACAAGAATTAGCGAATAATTGGCTTTCAAGTGATATATGGTTTTATCCTTGTACATTTTTAGAAACTTTTTGCTTAACAGCATTAGAAGCTGCTTTAACAAAAACATTTGTTATATCGAGAAATTTTGGGTCATTAAGTGAAACTATTAGTGATAGAGGAATTTTTCTAGAAAGTAATGAGATTTATGATCCATATTCGCCTGAATGGCAAACTAGAGCACTAGTACAGCTATTTAACGCAATCGAAAACAAACAATTAAAAGAAAAACTTATTGAAAGAAATTATAATTGGGCTAAAAAAATGAGTTGGGAAAATAGATCTAACATGTTTATTAAGGAACTAAATCCTGATTATAAAGAACAGATTGTTCAACAAAGTACACATAAAAATATAGACCATAGACTTAACTATGCGGAAATGTATAATTGGACAAATGATTTGCCAAAAGATAGTGAATCATACGAAAAATATACTAGAATTTTAGATTATATTAAATGGAAAAATACAAATAATGAAATTAATGTGTTAGAAATAGGTACCTTTACAGGTATTTCTATTATTAAAATTTTAGAATATTTACCAAATTCAAAAGGGAACGTTATAGATAGATGGAAAAATTATGATGAACATAATAAATCAGAGAATATAACTTGTGAAAGTCTGAGAACTATTGAAAATAATGATATTGAAAATATTTTTTATAGTAACATAAAAGCTGCTGGTTTAAGTAACAATATAAATGTATTTAAAGGAGATTCTGCAAATATTTTACAAGATATGATTTCTGAAAATAATATTAAATTTGATTTTATATATTTAGATGCTTCACATACATTATTTGATTCTTATACTGATTTAATTCTTAGTTTTAATTTATTGAATAAAGGTGGTATATTGGGTATTGATGACTATACTTTTAATCAAGATAATATTTTCGAAAGTCCATTTTTAGGTGTAAATTATTTTCTTGAAAAATTTAAAGATAAGATTACTATACTTGATAAATCTTATAGAGTATTTGTTGAAAAAATATAATTTAAAATTAAAAACTATATGATTAAAATGCCTAAAAGAAAAATTATCTATAGTGATTCTGAAGATGATAATAACCAAAATATAATAGAAAAAAAAAAGGTAAAATTTACTCCTCGCAGGCCTATAATTAAAATAGAACCTTGTCCTCCTATAAATTGCTTAAAAGATTTAATAGCAATTGGTAAGCAAAATAAGTTTTATAAAAATATCAACTGTATTATGCTATGGAATATTGTTCAATATTTAGAAGAACTAGATAATATGATAGGCATGCAGTCTTTAAAAGAATCTATTTTTTATCAAACTGTATACTACTTACAAAGCATGCATTTAAAAAATAAAAACGAGGAATATTTACATACTATGATTTTGGGCCAACCGGGTACAGGGAAAACGAGCGTTGCAAAAATAGTTGGGTCAATTTATAAAAATATTGGTATTTTATCGAATAAAGGTATTTTTAGAATAGCTGGAAGGTCTGATTTAATTGGAGAATATTTAGGTTCTACAGCTATTAAAACTACGAAAATATTAGAGTCATGTTTAGGAGGTGTTTTATTTTTAGATGAAGTTTATTCCTTAGGTGCTGGTCAAAAAGATAAAGACTCTTATTCAAAGGAGTGTGTAGATACTATATGCGGATTTTTATCTGAACATAAAAATGATTTTTGTTGTATTATAGCCGGATATGAAAAAGAGGTTAAGGATTGTTTTTTATCTATAAATCCTGGACTAGAAAGAAGATTTCCATGGGTTCATAAAATAGACGAATATTCAAGTGAAGATTTAACCGATATTTTTATAAAATTAGTTGCAGATACTAAATGGGAACTTAATATAGATAGAAAAACTATGGTTAAATTTTTTGAAGATAATAAAAATTATTTCAAAAACGCAGGAGGTGATATTGAAACCTTTATTTCAAAAATTAAATTGGTTCATTCAAAAAGAGTTTTTACTATGGATAAAAGTTTTAAATTTATAATTACAGATGAAGATATAAAAGAAGGTTTGAATCTGATAAAAAAATATAAATTAGTTAAAGAAGAAAAAAGATTTTTAGATTATTATACGTAATTTTTATCTTATATTAAATAAATGAAAAGAATTTATAATCTTAAAATAGAAAGAACGCCTACATCTCAATTAAAATTAAAATCATTTTTAGAAATTAAAAAACTTCCAAAACAGGTAGATTTAAGAAACAAATGTCCAGCAATTTATGACCAAGGAAATATTGGAAGTTGTACAGCACAAGCACTCGCTGCAGCATTTGAAATTAAAGATGGTATGAGTAACACTTTTATACCATCTCGATTATTTATATACTATAACGAAAGATTATTGGAAAATAGTGTACATGAAGATTCTGGTGCCTTATTATCTGATGGAATTAAAACGTTGGAAACATATGGGGTATGTAATGAAAAAGATTGGCCTTACGATACTAAAAAATTTAAAATCAAACCTCCTCAAAAATGTTATATAGATGCCTTACAACATAGAGCTTATACAGTTCATAATATAAGTTGTGATATGAACTCTATGAAAACATCTTTAGCATCTGGACATCCTTTTGTAGTCGGAATTTCAATATATGAATCTTTTGAAAGTGAAGAAGTTTCTAAAACAGGAATAGTATCTATACCAGATATAGATAGCGAAAATTGTCTTGGAGGTCATGCTGTACTAGTTGTAGGTTATAATGATATAACTCAAATGTGGATAGTTAGAAATAGTTGGGGTGAAGATTGGGGGGATAAAGGATACTTTTATTTACCTTATTTATATTTAATGGATGCAAAATTATCTTCCGAACTTTGGAATATAACAAAAATATCAAAAAAATTATCTAGCGAGGATAATGTTATTCCTGCACCCGCACCTAGACCTACACCTGAAAAAATTCTAAGTTCGGGAAACATAATAAAGTTAAAATTGGAATTAGAAAGAATTGAAAGTGAATTAAAAAATATTAAAGATATGTTAAATAGATTTGACACTTAAAATATTCTTATTTAAAAACTAAATAATTTTTAAATAAAAAATAGAATGACAAAATTTTGTTTACTTATGATAGTTAAAAATGAAGCTCATATTATAGAAAGAGCTTTTGAAAGTCTTAAGAATCTATTTGATACTTATATTATTTGTGATACCGGTTCAACAGATAAAACGATTGATGTTATAAATAATTGGATGGCTTTACATGATAAAAAAGGTGAGATAATATATAAAGACTGGGTTAGTTTTGGGTTTAATAAGAGTTATTTATGGGAACATTTTTGGAATACTAGAAAAGATTGTGAGTATCTAGTATTTTTAGATGCAGATGAGGTATTTGTTAAAGATATGAATAATCCACTAAGTTATCTAACTGAAGGTGATGTTGACAAATTATATACTCAACTTCAAGAAAAACCAAATATTTCTGTATTTTATTTAAATACTATATATGGGTCTCTTAGATATCGTAGGTGGCAAATATGTAGAAATAATCAACTATATAAATGGTTACAACCTGTACACGAATATTTAGTAGGAACTATTTCAAATTCATCTTTTGATATTGATTGGATATATAATCTAGCAAGAAAAGAAGGTGCATCATCTAAAAATCCAAAAAGATATGAAGAAGATGCTCAAATGTTTTTAGATTTTTTAAAAGATAATCCAAATGATGCTAGAGCAACTTTTTATTTAGCTCAAACATATGAGTCAGTTTGTACAAAAAAATCAATTGAATGGTACAAAAAAAGGATTGAAATTACAAATAATAGTTGGGAACAAGAAAGATATATAGCATGTTTAAAAGCGAGTAGATTAATAAAAGATGAAAGTGATAAAATAAAATATCTCATGATGGGTACATCTATATGTCCTGAAAGGCTAGAATGTTATTATGAATTAGTGGCGTATTTTCAAAAAAAAGGTGAACATAATAAAGCAGTTGGCTTTGGAATGATGGCTTCAAAAAATAGAAATCCAAATTTAAACGATCTATTTATTGAAAGGCATATTTATGATTATGATTTTGATTTTATATTTGCAATATCGTGTTGTTACACAAAAGATAATGATAAAGGAGTTGAAGCAAATTTAAGAGCAAAAGAAAAAGCGCCATCAAATGTAGTATATCGTATTGACGAAAATTTAAAATTCTTTGATACTTCAAAATATTTTGGTTCAACTTTTAAGTGGAATAATGATATGTCTATAGTAATTATAGATAATTTTTATGAAGATCCTAATGCTATTCGAGAAAAAGTTTTAAAAACTTGCGAATTTAATGTAAAAGGAAATTATCCTGGTTTTAGAACAGATTGTCTTTTAGATTGGAAAGAATTTGCTAATATTAAAGAACGATTTGAGAATATAGTTGGAAAGAAGATTAAATTTTGGCCACAAGGATATAATGCTTCATTTCAATATGTAACAGAAGATATGCATAGCTGGATACATAGAGATTTAACTGAATGGTCGGCTGTTATATATATGACACCAGATGCTCCTTTAGATGCAGGTACCAGTACTTATATGCATAAAGAATTAAAAATAGAAAAGGATTCAGAAGGAAACGATGAAGAAATAAAAAAATTAAATGATGATTCAAGAAATTATGATAAGTGGTACATGGTGGATTCGGTAGGTAATAAGTTTAATAGATGTATTTTATTTAAAGGAAAAAGAAGCCATCAGAGTGGTACATATTTTGGTAAGGACAAGGAATCCGGAAGATTATTTCAAACATTCTTTTTTGATACTTAATTACTTAATTACTTAAGTACTTAAATTGTTTTTAAAGTTCAAATAAATTTAAAAACATAAAGGGAAAAAACAACTTTTTTTAAGTTTAATTCTTAGTTTTTTATCGCTAATAGCAGACACTATATCTACAAAATCGTTCGAAAATATTGTTAAAAAACGTTTCATATCTTCTTTATTTTGAATATCATCTTCATTAGTATCAATAAAATTTTTAAGTATGTATAATATAAAAGACTTTTTATCTGTACCTTTGACATCAAAATTATTTATATATTTCATAAGTTCAACTATAATATACAATAAATTATCTTTACTTAGTTTTTGTTCCTGTAATAATACTATTAGATGATATAACAATTTATTTTCTAAATCATTATTCGGTGGAGTATAGTCAACTACTTCAGCCTCGCTTACTTCACTTACTTCACTTACACCTTCAGGCACAACTACTTCACTTACTTCACTTACACCTTCAGCCTCGCTTACTTCACTTACTTCACTTACACCTTCACTTACACCTTCACTTTCATTAAAAGTTAAATATTCATTTAGATTAAAAATAAATTGATTCAGTGTATCTTGAGCTTTATCAACATCTTCACTTGTGTCTATTAAATTATTTATTTTATTTTTTATTAAATCAAAACTTGATTCTAGTTCTTTAATTTTTTCTTTTTTTAAATCATCTTTCCAGCTTTTATTTTCTTCCAAAATAAGATTCTGATATTTTTCTTCAATAGAAAACTTGTTTTTCTCAAATAAAGCGTATAATTCCTGTAACTTATCTATTTTACTTTTTTCAATTGAATAGTACTCTTCAATATTATTTTTTAAATTTTGTTTTTCTAATATATTTGAAATATTTGTATTATACTCATTTTCAAGTTCCAATTTGCTATTTTCAAATTCCAGAAAAGAATCATGTATCTCATTCAATTTTTTCTTTTCTAACTCAGATATAATATCGCTTTGTACAACTTCTATTTTTTTAAGTAGTTTTTCTTTTCCTTTTTGTATGCTTAAACAATACTTTGCATTTTTTTGATGCTTTAATAAGTATGTTTCCTTTTTAAACTTATTTTTACAATATTCACATTCATAATACTTTAATTCCATCTCTTTTATTATTATATCTAATTTTTTTAAAATTAAATATAAATTAGCTTAAAAATTTTCAACAGATATATCTATTCCAAACTGTTCGCTTATATTTGCAATATCATTTGTTAAACTACTAGGTCCACATGTTATAATAGCATTATTTTTATTTTGTTTTGTAAATTGCATATTTAAAATATAAGACATATTTGGCCTTTCATTAATAAATAGGAAAGAATCGGTATCTATATAAGACTCAAATATTGTTTTATTTTTAGTTGTATATATTTTAAACTTAAATATATTCTTTTTTAATTCCATAAAATATTTTCTGAACGAATCAAATAGCGAGATATCTTTCATAATCCAAAAAATATAAACCTTTTTTAAGTTTGATAAATTTTGTTTTTTATACAAACTATTAATGTCCTCTAAAACTGATATTAACGGAGTTATACCTATACCTCCTGCTATAATAAAAATATTTTCGTAATTATTATTTTTATAGTTTATAGATAGATTTCCATATGGTCCTTGAATATACACCTTCTTATCGTTAATTATTGATGTATCTCTTGTCAAATTAAAAAGTCTTCCAGTCCAACTATCTTTACCTATATTTTTAGTACAAAATGTTATTGTATCATACGAGTTTGATACTACACTAAGAGGATGCCATTCAAATCTTGAAATATCTTTGTAAAAACAAATAAAAAAATAACAACTAGGATATGTTTTAACCTTTTTTAAAAAAGTTATGTCTATAAAAGTGCAATCTGTTTCATATTTTTCTATACCTTCATTTTTAAGTCTTACATATATTGACGTATATGTATGATACATTCTCACTATTAAATCAATAAGATATAAAATTATTGATGGTAAAAGATAGTACAAAGAAGATATGTAATGTAAAGAGCTAAATAAAACAATACTTACACTTAAAATGCGGTGAGAATAATAAAATAATTCGAACCAATTTTTTCTTATGGTATTTAAAGAAAATATTCCGCAAAATAAAAATAATATCGAGGCAATAGTACCCATTAAAGGTGAACCTTCTATTCTATATTTTACTAAAAATAAAAAGGAAGGGTCGTACATTATTGTCACCGAAATAAATTTTATTATAACTGAAACTATACACAAAATAGATAATATTCTATGTAAGTATAATAGTTTGTAATGAGATATACCTAATAATATTGAAAAAATACTATTCCTAGCTATTGGAAATAAAGTACATGCAAGATTCAGTATTATCCAATTTCCTAGTCTTGTCATTATTTGACCTTTATACTCACCTAAAAATGCATATGATACCATTCCAAGCCACCAAACAATATATAAAAACAAAAAGATAACTTCTCCTATAGTTGCATAGTTAAATAATTCTATTTTTGTGTTATAAAATTTTATACTTAAGTTCAACTTTTTAATTACAAATGTTGTTATAAATGATAAAGATAAAAATCCATATGAAAATAATACTGTGTTATATTTTTTATCTATAATCTCGGTATCGTTTTTTAAAACTCTTACTTCATCTTTAAAATAACAAGAAAATGTAGGTATAAAGTATAAAACTAGTTTAAAAAATAAATTCATTTAATTATATAACCAATATCTTTTAAATCAAAATGAATAATCTTATGTATTCACCTTTAATATGTACTGAACAAAAAAATAGAATTTCTAAGTCTCATTATCAAACTATTTATTTGCTTGAAAAAACAGTAAATAACAAAGATAATATTATACTTAAATTAACAGGGTCAACCTTAAATATATACACGATAACAATTTACGATTCAATTGTAACATGTAATTGTCCTGATAGTAATATAAAACATGAAAAATTATTCTGTAAGCATATATGCTTTGTTATATGTGTGATAGGTAAAATATATTTGATCGATACTTTTATATCTAAAAAACTTACCGAAGAACAAAGAATGGATATAATATTTAATATAACAACAGATACTACTATAGCTTGTAATTATTTAACAGAAAAATATTTAACTGTAAAATTTAAAGCTATTAATGATTCTAAAAATAAAGATTTAGAAATACGAAATAATAAAGATGATTGTGCTATATGTTTTAATATTATGGAAAATGAAAAAGATATATATACATGTGAAAATTGCTTCAACGCAATACACAAAGAATGTTTAAAAATATGGATTAGAGAAAAAAACACCTGTATATTTTGCCGAAGTTATATAAATATATGCCTATCGGAAAATAATAGCTATTTAAATATTTCAAAATAAAAATAATATATAACATAAAAATGGATATGCAAAAAAACTTACTTATCAAATATAATTATGATGTAAATAAAGACGAAAAAGATAGATATGAATCACTTCGTAAAGCTTTAGTAATTATGGGACCTATAAAGTTATGTAATAGTTTAAGAAGCATGTATAAGAAGAAAAATGAAGATGATATTGAGTATAAAACTTTAAAGGATGATAAAAAATGGTTGAAAAAAGAGTATTTAAAGGACATAAATGAAATTAAAGATATAGAAGGAAAAAAACCTGTTAAAAAAATTAAAATCAAAAGCAAAACTAGAAAAAAAAGCAAGAGAAAAAGCAGAAGAAACAAAGATAAAAGTAAAAATAAAAAAGTAAAAAAAGTAAAAAAGTAATTTTAAACCTCTATATAGATTTGAAATTAATATATTATTGAAAGATTATTTAAATCTTGAATTAGAATGTCAGTATCTTTTTTTGTTTCTTTACACATATATACAATCATATCATCTATAATTGAATCTGAACCCGAAATAAAAGGATAATCTTCTAAAATATTATTCCATTTTTCTTCTCCTAAATTAAATTTTAGAGACTTAAGAAATTCCCAATTATCTTTTTTAAAAGATAAAAACTCGACATTAATCTTAGATGAATCAAAATCAAAAAGTATAAATACACCATTTCTTATTCCTATATTATCTATAGTCGGATCACCATGTAAAATAAAAAGAGAATGAAGCCCATATAATCCCTTTGAAATATCCCATATAAATTTTATAATATTATTGCTTAATATTTTTACTATCATATCATTTGTATACGAGTTCAAACATACATGTTTTTCCCATATAATAATGTTATCCGGTTTTTTATAATCAATAAAATTAGATAAGTGATTTTTAAGCTTGAAATTAAGAGTAAAACTTTTATTCTTAAAATAAAATTTTTTATTTACATAGAAATTTTCTGTTTTATTTATAGCATCAAAAATGATTTTTATTTTTTCAGGTATTTGTCGATGATTGAAATATTGTACAGCTATGTTGTTATCAGTTGAAATAAATACAAAGGAAGAACCATTACTACTTTTGTATTCAAGATTTCTTACTTTTCCTATATGTAGGAGTGCCTTATTTAAGATATTTTCGTTAATTTCTCCGTCTAATAATAGATTTTCAAAATTTGTATGTTGCATATATAATATTTTTTATATTTGTGACAAAAAAAAATCAATTTTTAAATATATAACTTAAAGTGGTCCTAATTGTAATCTAAATGACTAAACAGCAAAATATTCAAGTTATTAAAGTTCCCTTGTCAGAAGATAAAAAATATGAGAATCATAAAGAGCAAGTATTTCCCAGAATACCAAGATTGTATTTAGAACTTTTAGAAAATAAGTCAAAAATAAAGCAAGATTTAATAAATAGAGAATATAGTCCAAAGAAAAGTATTTCACCCGATCCTAAAGATGATATTGATATCGATATTGATATTGAAAATCAAGATGATAATGATAACGAAAATAAGAAAAAAAATAAGAATAAAAATAAAAATTTTGAATCAAAGTTGGATAAATTTTTAAATGATGGTGAAAAAGATGAATATAAAGAAAATGAAAAAGAAAAGGAAGAAAATAGCAAAGAAGATAATAAAGAAGTAGATGACGATGATTTTGATTTTAG
>Ga0114968_10003333_pt1 | contig 12079 bp, 10 predicted proteins | sample M_130807_EF_Meta_FD_87020 | JGI IMG/M metagenome (GOLD analysis project Ga0114968, IMG submission 87020) | Freshwater microbial communities from Lake Montjoie, Canada to study carbon cycling - M_130807_EF_MetaG | ecosystem: Environmental > Aquatic > Freshwater > Lake | place: Lake Montjoie... | reverse complement strand
TTCTCCAGGGCAAACCGGCTCTCGCGGAACCAGCGAAGAGCCGCGTTAATGGACGGATTGATTCGGACCCGTTTTCAATTGCTCATGGTATAAAGCGGAGGGGATAACGAGAGAGAGCACCACCGCGACAAGAAATGGCGGAGCTTCAGGCCTCATGGAAGCAGCGAGCAACTGCATTCACCAAGCGACATTCAGCCAGGTTCCTTTTCAATGACTCATGGTATGATATGCTATTAATTACCGCTGACGGCCAGGTACATGGGCGAGCAAAACTGTCGGCTGTATCTGGCGAGCCATAAAAAAGAAGCGGCCTGAAATCCAGGCCGCTCCGTGAAACCAAAACTGAGACTGCGGCGCTGCTATGAGCCGTTGGTGACGCTCATTTCGGGCTCGATGAGGCCGTAGTCGCCATCCTTGCGGCGGAACAGCAGAGCGAGGCGATGGGTGTGCTGGTTGTGGAAGATGACAAAGGGGCGCTCGCTGATTTCGAGATCCATGATGGCCTCATCAGCATACAGCGGGCGGATTTTGTACTTCTCCTTGTGAACATAGGCGGGCTCAATGTGCTCCTCCTCGGTGTGTAGCACTTCCTGATGGAAGACCTGCTCTTCGATGTGGCGAATGGAGACCTCCTTGCGCGGGCGGTGGTTTTTGAGCAGGCGCGTCTTGTACTTGCGCATGCGGCGGGCGATTTTGGCGGCGCTTTCGTCGATCGAAGCATAGATGTCCTCGGTGACCGACTTCACTTCAATGACAATGTGGTCGGCGCAGAAGAGGATGATTTCCGCGAAGTGGCGGTGATGAGTCTGCACGTCGAGAACGACCTTGGCCTCAATGATGCGGGGATAGTCAAGGTGGAGACCCTCGATCTTTTTGTGGGCGTAATCGCGGATCGCATCGGTCACTTCCATGTGCCGTGCGGTGACGATGATGGGGAGGTTGATGTTGTGTTTTTGCATGGTGTTCTCCTTGTTGGGTGGGTTGAATGTTACATGGTGAAACCTTCGCCGAGGTAGAGGCGGCGGGCTTCATCATCGTTGACGAGAAAGTCTTTGGTGCCGTGGCGGCGCACCCTGCCCTCGAAGATGAGGTAGGCGCGGTCCACGATGTTGAGGGTCTCACGCACGTTGTGGTCGGTGATGAGAATGGCGAGGCCGGCGGCGCGCAGCATGCGGATGATCTCCTGAATTTCGCTGACGGCGATGGGATCGACTCCGCTGAAGGGCTCATCGAGCATGAGCAGCTTGGGCGAGGTGACGAGCGAACGGGCGATGGTGAGGCGGCGTTTTTCACCACCGCTGAGGGTGATGGCGAGATTGTCCGCCACGTGGTCAATGCCGAACTTCTCCATCAGGGACTGGGTCTGCTCATCACGCTCCCGCCGCGTGAAGGGCTGTGTTTCCATCACGCCCATGATGTTTTCACGCACGGTGAGGCGGCGGAAGATGGACTCTTCCTGCGGCAGGTAGCCCATGCCAAGCCTGGCGCGCAGGTACATCGGCTGGTGGGTGGTGTCCTTGCCGTCGAACATGACCTTGCCGCCGTTTGGCTGCACGAGGCCGACGATCATGTAGAAGGTGGTGGTCTTGCCAGCTCCGTTCGGACCGAGCAGGCCGACGATCTCACCGCTCTTCACCTCGATATCGACACCATTGACCACGGCGCGGCCATCATAGACTTTTTTCAGTCCTTCCGTGTGCAGCAGGGTGTTCCTGTCAGGGATGATGGCCGCTGGTTCACGCGGTGCGGTCATGGCCTGACGGCTATTTGCAAACTCCGCGGAGGACAGGGTGCCCCCGTCCTCAACATTCTTCTGCCTTTTCTTTCTCGGAGCCATGATCACTGCGGTGAGGGTGCGGACGATGTCTGGCCATTCCGCCGGGGCGTAACTTCATCTCCCTGAAGAACGATCGTCTCATGCCCACCCGTCGTGGTGAGCTTGCCATTTTTGTCGATGACCATGATGCAGCCTGCCTCGGTGGCTTTGTGCAACTGATTGCCAGCCTGCACCTGCGGCCATTCGAGCAGGGTGGTGCTGCCGGTTTTGCCATCATAGATGAGGTGCTTGCAGTGCCCGATCTGCAGTTCACCATCCTCAGAAATCTTTTCGATGGTGACCATCGGGCCGCGTGCATCAGCTTTGTCGATGGGGGGGCTGGCGTTGGCGTCCTTCTTTAAAGACGGGGCGAGAATGTCGGCGTCTTTGGAGGCGGGTGCCGATTTTTTGGGCTTGGCCGCCCCGAGGACGCCGCCCTGCTGCTTGGCCATGAAGAGTTCCAATTCCTCGCACTCGATGTACATCTGCGGGTGGCGCGCCTTCACATCGCCAGTATAAATGCCATAGCTGCTATTGGCATCAAAAAAGGCGCTTTTCTGCGCGGTGATGTCGATCTGGCCTTTGGTGGCTTTTGGCGCTTCGTCCAGATTCAGCGGCTGCAACGGCTTGGGCTGAGGGCCGACGGGCGGTGGCGGCGGTGTCTCGACGATAGCAACGGCGGGCGATGCCGCCGCCGGGGTAGGAGCGGTGGCGGGCATTGAAGCTCCGTCCGCGCTGGCAGCGCCACCCTGGATCATCGTCTGCGCGGCCTGGAGCGCTTTCTGACGCATCTCAATGCCATCCGGAGAGATCAGCAGCTCCTTAGCCTTGTCCTTCACCGATTCCGGCACCTGCTTGGCGGCCTCCCTGGCCGCATCAAGCGCTTTGGCCTTGGTTTCTTCATCCACCTTCCTTTTGCGAAAATCAAAGAGCGGACGAGGGCCGCCCGGGCCTTGGGCCAACGCAGCCACGCTGGTCAGCAGCAGGGCAAAGTAGAGGATGGATGGCGGCTTCATGTCACTTGGTGGGGCGTGATTCAGCGGGGGGTGGTACCTCGCCGCTGAGAGTGCTGCTGTCAAAGATCACCATGTGGATGTTTCCTGTCATGCGTCCCTGATTTCTTGCGGTGTCAAAGATGAGACCGTCCCCTTCGATCTCGAAATCGGCGCGGCTCACGCGGCTCCGTTCCGTGCTGCGCAGCACGCCGCCCTCGGCCATCTGGTAAAAGGCGGTCTTCAGATCGATGCGCACGTCGTTTTTCGGATCAGCACTGAACATCTGCACCACAAGCTTTTCCGCGTAGATGCGTTCGTCATCCACCCGGCGCAGCATGTCTGCCGTGATGAGTGAAGTGCGGCGGCCGGTGGCGTCAAAAGACGGGATGACCGCGCCCTTGTTGACGGCACCAGGCGGAACCATCTGCAGAAAGGCTTTGATGCCGCCGTCCGCCAGTTCCGGCTGCTGGGCGGCGGAGAACATGACGAAACCCACCACCACGCCGAGCGTGATGGAAAGCGCGAGCCTGCGGCGGTACAACAGCTCAAGTGATGTCACGAACGAGGCCATGAATCTTGCGCAAGGTTTCCACTACTTCTGCGATCTGCGAAAGCGGGATTTGGTTGGGGCCGTCTGAAAAGGCTTTGGCTGGATCTGGATGCGTTTCCATGAACACACCATCGCAGCCCGTGGCCACTGCAGCACGGGCGAGCACCGGGGCCAGCTTGCCATCGCCGCCGGTCGCCGTACCGAGCCCGCCTGGGCGCTGGACGCTATGGGTGGCATCCATGACCACGCGATAGCCAAGCTCGCGCATCCAGTAGAGAGAGCGCATGTCGGCCACGAGGTTGTTGTAACCGAAGGTAGTGCCGCGCTCGGTGAACATGAAATTTTTGCAGCCGACGCTGGCCAGTTTGTCAGCAATGTTGCGCACATCCCAGGGGGCCAAGAACTGCCCCTTTTTGACATTTACGGCGCGACCCGTCTCACCGGCTGCGACGATCAGATCGGTCTGACGGCAGAGAAAGGCGGGGATTTGCAGGAGGTCGATGTGTTCTGCGGCCTGCCGGACCTCCTCGACGCTGTGAACGTCCGTGGTCACGGGCACGCCGAGCTTCGCCCCGATCTGGGCCAGCAGCTTGCAGCCGGCCTCACACCCGAGTCCACGGTAGGAGGAGATCGCGCTGCGATTGGCCTTGTCATAGGAGGCTTTGAAGATCCAGCGCCAGCCGTGCTGCTGCGCCATGGCTCCCAATTTTTCGGCCACATCCCAGATGAACTCCTCACTCTCGATCACGCAGGGACCAAGCATCAAGACTGGTTCCGTGCCATCCATCGACACCGACCCTATTTTCACCACCGGAAGAGAGAACGAACCCATAAAACTTAAAATTGATTCTGTGAGCCTCGCTCCAGAATCGGTTTTGAAGTTCTCCAACCCCGTTGCGCGGCCCGCTGGTCAAAAATGTAGCGGGTGGGGGGGGAAAGACAACGGAAGATTCCAACGGGAATTCATGCATCCAAACGACTGACCTCGAGCTCTACCTGAAGCGCGGAAGTGGCTCCAGGCGGGCCATCGAAGTGGCCGGAGACGGGGGCGGCATCCTGGTAGTCACGGCCGGTGGCGATTTTGATGTGGCGTTCGTCGGCCAGGGTGTCGTTGGTGGGGTCGAGGCCGAACCAGCCTTTCCCTGGGACGTGGACCTCACACCAGGCGTGGGAAGCCTGGGCGCCGCGCAGGTGGGAATCGGGGCCGTTGTAGAGATAGCCGCTGATGTAGCGGGCCGGAATGCCCAGCGAGCGGCAGATGCCGATCATGAGATGCGTGAAGTCCTGGCAGACGCCCTGCTTCTTCTGCAGAACCTCGTTCATGTGCGTGGAGGCCGTGGTGCTGCTGGGCGCGTACTGCCACTCGCGGAAGATATGATGCATCACCGCCTCGGCGGTTTCAAAGACATCGTTGCTGTCATTGCGAATGTCGATGCCCAGCCGCCAGACTTCCGGCGTGACTTCCACATACCGGCTGCTGCCGAGAAAGGGCATGACCATTTCGTCCATCTCGCTTTTGAGCGCTTCAAAGCTCACTCCGAGCGGCTTGCCTTCTTTGTAAGGGTTGGTGGTGTTGATCGTCGATTGCGATTCGATGACCAGATTCGTGTGCGGCTCCGGAATGTCGAAGTAGTGGACGTAATTGAGCCAGTTGTCCCGAAAGTGCTGGAGTCGCGCAGGCGGCTTGACGTTGAGCAGGAAGAATTCGAGGCGTGATTTGTCGTCTGTGACGGGACGCAGCCGCACTTCGTTGTAGCTGTCACGTACCGCAGCACGGTACACGTAGCGCGTGCGATGGAAGACTCGGAATCGCATGGCGCGTACAGCAGGAGGGGCCGACGATGTGGTTACTGTTGTTGTTGCTGTTGAACTTGAAGATCTTCGTCCGCCTGGGCATGGTAGGCACCGGAAGCGATGCTTTCCACCGGGGCTTCCTCGGCCAGCAGCGAGAGATCCGCGTGCTGCACGAAGGTGTGGAAGATGGCCTCACCGATCTGATTCAGGCGTGACTGCAAATCGTCAATGTAGTCATGCAGACCGGTGGCGAGAACTTCTTCAACGGTGGTGTAGGCTAGATCGGCGCGCAAACGGCCCACATGGCGCAGCGGCAAGGGCATGCCTTTCAGCCCGGCATCCGCACAGAGCGATTTCAGGGCGGATTCAGCTTCCGCGACGCAGCAGGCGATGGAGCGCGGGAAGGTCTCGTCGAGCAGCAGATAGGCAATGATTCTGGATGGATCGAGCCGACGGTGATGCGCCTGAAACGCATGCCAGGCGGAGCAGGAGCGCAGCAGCGCGGCCCAGCGCAGCGGCCTAGCCTGAGCATGAGGCGGCAGTTCGAGGGACAAGCCGGAGCAGGTGTCCAGCAGGCGGGACATCTTGTCCGCACGCTCCAGACAGGTGCCGAGGCGGAGGAAGTGCCAGATTTCACCGCGAGGCGTGGTGGAATCAGCGATGCCTTGAAACTGATAGGAACCGCGCAGCACGCGCTCGTAGAATGCGGCGCTCTGGGTGCGATGCATGGTCTTGCCCTCAGCGGATTCGACGAAAAGGCGCAGCGAGTTCAGCGACTCCCAGATTTCATCGGAGATCTGATCCCGCACGGTGCGCGCGTTCTCGCGTGCGGCCCGGATGCTGTTGAGCATGGAGTTGGGATTGTCGGCACGCAGGGCGAGGAATTCCGTGACATCCTTGCCTTTGATTTTTTTGTGCAGCTTGGAATAGGACTCTTCATCACCCGTGGTGGCGAGCAGAGGCTGCCAGAACTGCGCTTCATCGACGCCCTCGGCTCCGGCATCCAGGAGAAGATCCTGCGTGGAAAGCAGGAGGCGTGAGAGGTTTTCCGCACGCTCAACGTAGCGTGCCATCCAGTAAATGCTGTCTGCGACTCGGCTAAGCATGGCGTGTGATCAGGCGGCGGGTGTGGTTTCGGCAGGCATGTCGAGGGGATCATCCCAAAGCACCCAGGTGTCCTTGCTGCCGCCTCCTTGCGACGAGTTCACGACGAGCGAGCCCTTTTTGAGCGCCACGCGGGTGAGGCCGCCAGGAACGACGCGCACGCGGTCACCGCACAGTACATAAGGGCGCAGGTCGATGTGACGGCCTTCAAAATGATCATCGACGAAGACCGGATGACGGGAGAGCTGGAGCACGGGCTGCGCGATGTAGTTACGCGGATTCTTCTTGATGCGCTCGCCAAATTCGGCGCGTTCCTTTTTCGAGGCATGCGGGCCCATGAGCATGCCATAGCCACCGGATTCGTTGACGGCCTTCACCACGAGTTTGTCGAGGTTGTCGAGGATGTAGGCGCATTCCTTCGGATCGACGCCCAGATGCGTTGGCACGTTCGGCAGGATCGGATCCTGATCGAGGTAGTATTTGATCATCTTTGGCACGAGTGCGTACACTGCCTTGTCATCGGCCACGCCGGTGCCGATGGAGTTGGCGAGGGCAACGTTGCCTTTGCGATAGGCGTTGATGACGCCCGGCACACCGAGCAGGGAGTCTTTGCGGAACACCTGGGGGTCGAGGAAATCGTCGTCGATGCGGCGATAGATGACATGAACCTGCTCCAGCCCCTTCGTCGTGCGCATGAACACGCGGTCATTGCGGATGATGAGATCGCGGCCTTCGACGATCGGCACGCCCATCTGTTTGGCGAGGTAGCAGTGCTCAAAGTAAGCGCTGTTGTAGATGCCGGGGGTGAGGACGACGATGGTGGGATCCAGCACGCTATCGGGTGCGAGATGAGCGAGCGTTTCACGCAGCATGGAGCCGTAGGCGTCCACCGGACGCACGGGCAGCTGCTGCAGCAGGCCGGGGAAGGCGCGCTTCATGGCATTGCGGTTTTCCAGCATGTAGGAGGCACCGGAAGGGCAGCGGCCGTTGTCTTCGAGCACGTAGTAGTCGCCCTTGCCGTCGCGCACGAGGTCGGTGCCGCAGATGTGGATGTAGATGCCGTGGGGCACCTTGATGCCGCGAAACTCAGGCCGGTAATGGGAGGCGGAGAGCACGAGCTCGCTCGGCACGGCCTTGTCGGTGATGATCTTCTGGCCGTGGTAGATGTCGTTGAGGAAGAGGTTCAGCGCGGTGATGCGCTGGATGAGCCCGGCCTCGACAGTCTCCCATTCACGCTGCGGGATGATGCGCGGCATGAGGTCGAAGGGAAAGATGCGCTCCGTCCCTTGATCATCGCCATAGACGGTGAACGTCACGCCCTGGCGCAGGAACGCGGCATCCACGGCTTTTTGGCGGGCGGAGTATTCGGATGGGGTGAGAGAACCGACACTATCAAGCATGGCTCCGTAGTGCGGACGTGCTTTCCCAGCTTTGGAAAACACCTCGTCGAAGAAGCTCTCTGGTTGGTAGTCGTTAAACAGTGACGACATGAGATATGATTACTTAGCAGGGCCTGTGCCAGAGTTTGAAGGGCTTTGCAAATGAGAATGGAGGCAGGTCATGATCCGGCTCCCACCGGCTCGACATCCACGCCGACACCCACGCTGTGCCTGCCACCCCCGGTGATGATGCCACGCACGGGGCTGACATCCGAGAAATCACGCCCGGTGGCCACGGTGATGTGGTCCAGCGAAGTGAAGCAGTTGTTGGTGGGATCGAAATCCACCCAGCCAAAGCCGGGCACAAAGCAGGAGGCCCAGGCATGCGAGGCGTCAACGCCCTGGAGCCGCGGCCTGCCTGCGGGCGGATGCGTACGCAGGTAGCCGCTGATGTAGCGCGCGGGCAGCCCCATGGCACGCAGGCTGGCGATGGCGAGATGGGCGAAGTCCTGGCAGACGCCGCGCTTTTTTTCCAGCACTTCATTCAGCGGCGTGCTGACCGTGGTCGCCTTCGGATCAAACACAAACTCACGATGAATGCGGCGGCAGAGATCGGCGGCGGCGGCCAGCACGGGGCGGCCCTTGGTGAAACTGGGCAGCGCAAAATCGCGCAGCGGCATCTCATGGATCAGCAGCGGGCTGCCAAACACGAACTGGCAGGGGTCCAGCAGATCGACCGGCACGGGATCACGAAACATCGCGGCAACGCTCTCCCAGGCCGGTGTTTGCAGCGGATCTGGCTGAAGCACTGGCATGAGCGAGACATAGCTGCGCGAGGTGACTTCAAAGTGGTTGTGCAGCTTCTGCACGGAGAAGCAGGAAACCTGATTGCCAAAGGAATCGATATGCTCGGTGAGCAGATCCGGCTCTGGATCAAAGCTGAGACTGAACTCCAGGCAGCGCTGTGTTTCCGTGTCACGCGGCCGCAGACGTGCGGCATGATGCGAGACCGCCACCTGCGAGCTGTAGGCATACGTGGTGCGATGGGTGATGCGGTAGTTCATCACGTGGATTGTGGGTCGGCCGGCGCGGCATCGCTGCTGCTGATGGTGGAATGGGCAAAGTAACCGGCGGTCAGCGCATCATTGAGCAGCGGCATCGCCTCAATGAGCTGGGTGAGCAGCCTGGCCACCTGGGTGTGCGCCCAGGCGCCCGGCTCGACCCGGGCGAGCTCGGTGGGATCGCACAACTGGAGCCGGGTGCTATTTTCCAAAAATACGCGCATGGCCGGCGTGAGCAGCGCCGAATTCTGCTCATGGGGCATATGCTCGAACTGCTGGCGAATGCGTTCAAACTGGAAGCGCAGGCCGCGCGGGTTCAGCTCGTCGAGCATGAGCAGGTCGTACACGGCCGCCAACTGCGGGAGCAGGCTGTAGCGGTTGCGGTAGGTGATGGTGCTGTCCCCCACCTCCAGAATGGCCTCCAGCAGACTCGGATTTTCGGCATCGGCACTGCGCAGTCCGGAGCGCAGCAGCTCGCAGATGTACACGGTGCGCTCGATGCGGTGGCCCATGTCGAGGAACATCCAGCCCTGGGCACGCGTCATGTTTTCCTTCGCCAAACCATGGAAGGAGGCGAGTTCGAGGATGATGCGGGTGAGCACGTTCAGTGCGTCGGACATCGGGGTGACGCTCGGCGTGTTGTCGTAGGCGACCAACGGTTCACCGAGCTGGCTGATGACGCGCCAGGTATCGACCGAAATGCGATCCCGCAGCAAGACCCCGATGCGCTGGATGTGCGCCACGCTGGAGCGGATGCTGGAGGGGTGATTGGCGTCAAACACCGCTTCGAGCAGCCGGGCTTCCAACTGCTCCTGCTGGGAGGCCAGCGCGGCGACGTCGGGCACATCGTCCAGAACGGTGAGGCTCTTCAACGCCTCCAGTAGAGGCAGCAACAGGGGGGTTTCGCTCATGCCGCTCTCCGGCGAGCAGCGCAGCAGGGTCGAGCGCAGCAGGCGGGCACTGGATTCAGCGCGTTCCGCATAGCGTCCGAGCCAGTACAAATGATTGGCAACTCGGCTGCCGAGATTGTGCCCCGTGCGGCGGAGCTCCACCGGGGTGCTGGTGATCGAGAGCAGTGTGACGTTTTCCACGGGCCCGTCACTGAGCACCCAGGTGTCTTTGCTGGTGCCACCTTTCTGCATGGACACCAAGGGGGAATCCATCGTGGCGGCGACGCGCGTCAAAGCTCCGGGCATGACCATGTAGCCGTCCTTTGTAGCGACGAGATAGACCCGCACGCTCACGGGCTTGTGCACGAGATGCCCGTCCTCCCACATGGGTGCGGTGGAGAAGGCGATCTTTTCTTGCGCCGCCCAGCGATCCGGCGCAAAGCGCATGCGTTCAGCGAGGGCGGCACGTTCAGCGCCGCTGAGCCGGCCCCCGAAGCAGGCTTCACGCCCGCGCACGCGGAAGGCGCTCTTGATGACGAGCCGGTCGAGATTTTTTTCCACCTCGCCGCGCGGTCGCTCCTGCCCGCACCACCAGGTGGCCACCGAAGGCATGAGCAGCTCTGAACCCAGCAGTTTGCGGCACAAACCCGGCAGGAAGGCCATCATTGCGGGTGCTTCAGCCAGGCCTGAGCCAAGCGCATTCCCCAGCGCCACATTGCCAGCACGCACGGCGCGTACTAGCCCGGGGACGCCGAGCATGGAGTCGTTGCGCAGCTCCAGGGGATCGCAGAAATCGTCGTCCACGCGGCGCAGAATCACATCCACCGGTTCCAAACCGTTGAGGGTCTTGAGATAGACCCGGTCATCACGCACGGCGAGGTCTTCGCCTTCGACCAGCGTGTAACCGAGGTAGCGAGCCAGATAGGCCTGCTCAAAGTAAGTTTCATTGTATGGCCCGGGTGTCAGCAACACGACGCGCGGCTCCTCCACCGGCCGGGGAGCCAGGGCGGCAAGCGACTGCTGCATCTGGCGGAAGAACCCAGCGAGGCGGCGCACACGTGCGTCGCGAAACACATCCGGCAGCAGCCTTGAGGTGATCAGGCGGTTTTCCAAAGCGTAGCCGGAGCCGGTCGGAATCTGGGTGCGGTCGGAAATGACCCACCACTGACCGTCAGGCGAACGGGCGATGTCGGCGCCATAGACCTGCAGCGGTTTGGCGTTCGGCAGCTTGATGCCGTGACAGGGGCGCAGATAGCCGGGTTGTGCCAGCACAAGCGCCGCAGGCATGCTGCCATCGCGGATCAACTGCTGCGGGCCGTAACTGTCGTTCAAAATCGCGTTCAGCAACGTGGCACGCTGAATCAGCGCCTTTTCGATGCCCTCCCATTCGCGCGCCGAGATGACAAACGGCACCGGGTCCATTTGCCAGGGGGTGTCCAGGCCTTTGTCGTCGTAGATGTTGAAGGTGACGCCGCGCTCCGCCAGCAGGCGGCGGGCGGTGTCCGACAGGCGTTTGACGCCGGCGGCGTCCCGGCCCTGGAGATCGGTGATGACCTGCTCGTAATGCGCCCGCACCTTGCCGCTGGCATCCCGCAGTTCGTCGTAATGCCCGCGGGTGTCAGGACCGTCCAAACGCGGCATTGCCGCCCGGGGAGTGACGGGAGCGAGGGTGGCAGAACTTTGAGATTGGAAGATCAATGCGTGTGCAGATTTGCGATTCGCGATAGTAGGAACCGTTTATGCATCGCGCATCCCGATTCTTAACTTTCATCCGTGCCGCAGGTCCAGGGTGAACGGAAACTCTGGATTTGGCCTGGCTGGCGCGACTTTCATCTTCCCAGGCGTATGGCCGTGGCGGAAGAAGCGGGAGTAGCGGCGGCTTTCGGCTTCGTAGGCGTTCACCGGGAAGGTCTCGTGGCTCAGGCCGCCGGGGTGCGCGACATGGTACGTGCATCCACCGAGCGAGCGCTGATTCCACTGATCGACGAGGTCTATCGTGAGCGGTGAATGGACGCCGACCGTGGGCTGTAGGCAGTTGGGCGGCTGCCAGGCGCGGTAGCGCACCCCGGCAACATATTCGCCATTGGTGCCGGTCGGGTGCATCGGCACGGTACGACCGTTGCAGGTGATGGCGTAACGGCCCTCCACCAGACCCTGCGCCTTGATTTGGATACGTTCAAGCGAGGAATCGACGTAGCGGACGGCACCGCCCGCGCCTGCGTCTTCGCCGAGCACGTGCCATGGCTCCAGCGCCTGGCGGATTTCCACGTTCACGTTGCGCGTGGACCAGTCGCCGCTGAGCGGGTAGCGGAACTCGTAATGCGGGGAGAACCACTCGGGTTTCAGTTGAAATCCGGCCTGCTGCGTGTCGTGGCAGACGTCCTCGATGTCGCTCCAGGCAAAGTGGGGCAACATCCAGCGATCATGGATGTCCGTGCCCCAGCGCACGAGGGGCGCCTCGTAGGGCTCCTTCCAGAAGCGGGCGATGAG
>Ga0114968_10003331_pt1 | contig 12082 bp, 8 predicted proteins | sample M_130807_EF_Meta_FD_87020 | JGI IMG/M metagenome (GOLD analysis project Ga0114968, IMG submission 87020) | Freshwater microbial communities from Lake Montjoie, Canada to study carbon cycling - M_130807_EF_MetaG | ecosystem: Environmental > Aquatic > Freshwater > Lake | place: Lake Montjoie... | reverse complement strand
TTCTGATAACAAAGGATTACTATAAATTACCTAAAAGTCGGCAGATGCGTTTAGCATCCCGAGTATTACTAAGCATATACTTTGGGATATTTAGATTTCTTTTTACAAAGTTATAAAAGTTTTAGAGAAAATAAAAAGATAGTTAAGAACCTTCTATATCCACAAAGTTGTCTCTCAAAGTTCTCTAAATAACGCCAGTGATGCTCGACGCCGCTTCGCTACTCCGTATCTGCCGACTTTTTAAGAGAAAATAAAGCATATTCTTCTTACCATTATGATAACAAAATATTACTATAAATAACCTAAAAGTCGGCAGATACGAAGTAGCGAAGCGGCGTCAAGCATCCCGAGTATTACTAAGCATATACTTTGGGATATTTAGATTTTCTTTTTCTTTTTAGAAAGTTATAAAAGTTTTTAGAGAAAATAAAAAGATACCTCTTTTTTATTTAAGAATAATAAAATAAACTGAAATAATATGAAAAAGAAGACCACGATTGTATTCTCAATCAATGTGCATGAAAACGTCAAGTTTTTACAGAAGCAGATTGAAGATATCGAGGCAAATGTTTTGCTTGACTTTGTTGTTCTGATAAACGCCAATGAGTTTATGTATAACGAAATAATCAATAACAAATCGCTAATGGCGAGAACGGCGAAAGCATCGAAAGCAACGAGAGCGTTCATCGAACTATACCCAGAACCGATAAACAAAATACATAATCACGGCACTTTAACAAAGGGTATCTATCTCAATATGGAGTATGCGGTTAGCAACTATGATTTCGAATACTTTATCGTGTTGTCAAGCAGAAACTTGTTTTACAATACATTACACAAGGATAACTACCACGCAATGCCAAGGATATCCTACGGGGCGACCATAGAGCAACTGAACTATCAAGAATGGCACTGGCGTATCTTCTTACAAACTAAGTTGGGGAATTATATTATCGCTAATAACTGGCGATTTTGTCAGGCGTATATGCACCACGAGGGACTTGGGTTCGACTATGCGTCATCTACGCAAATTGTAGATTTTCTCGAAAAAAATAAAGATATTAAAGAAGACCTCTTCAATTTCAATTGGGGCGTTGAGGAGTTCGCTTTACACACGATTGCTCTTAATTTAACGGGGTATTATTATAATATCGGCAATTGGACGAACGACGACGACTTTGTGAATATCCACAAACTACCGAGCGACCGCTTTGTATATAAGACGTTTAGGCGATAGCCTTTACAAAGTCCCATACATTCTTTTTAACATCATTGTCATAATGTGAAATAAATGGCAATGTTCCAAACACTAAGCCTTTCGTAATGTATGTAAGGAAATCAATATTTAATCCTTTTGCCAAACATTTTTGTAGAAAATAGGTTTTCATTTCTTGAATGTATTCGATGTGCTTGATGCTCTCGCTGCTTGTGTCGCCATTCAATACCAAGTCATAGCCTAATATACTTTGATATAACTTGCCGTAATCATAGTATATATCTCCGTTAAGCGTGAGGATATCGTCAATCATCCCACGCATATCCAGCAATTTATAACGATTTCTATTATCTGTATCGGCGTCGCCTTCTGCGTATTTTAAAATAATATTCGAAAACCAAAAGTCCCCGTGTATTACTGGGGATAGAATGGGGGAGAAGTGGGCTTCAATACCCTCTATGATAGCACGAAAGACTTCCTCAGCATCCTCAAAAGGATAATCTTGCTTATTAAATCGGTTCTTCAACTTTTTTACATAATTATTTTTAACATTATCGCAAGTTATCACGATTGTATCGATACAATCGCTTGTATCTTCGTGGGTATGTAAGCGTTCCAGAATATCAAAAAGTTCGTCGATATGACGATGCGTCAAAAGGCAATTCTTATACAAATAATACAAGGGTATTCCTTCGATATAATCCATTTTTAAATCAATCGTATCGACATCTATCGAATAGTCTATCAATCGTGGAAAGTAATCTTGTAATCCTCCTGAGCCACCCGAGCGGCTCGGGATATTCTGGTAATAAAAGAGTTCGCCTTTCATTATGTCAATCGGTCCCGTCTTAACTATATAGGCATCATCGCATCTTCTTATCTTGTTATATTTGTTATTTCTTATTTTATTCGGTATATACTGATGTGCCGTAGCATTAGCGGTATCCTTATCATCAACGTCTTTATCATAGAATAACCCAAAGTAAGATAAATCGTTTATATAAGGGTTGATGGCTCTGTCGTCAATGTAGATGTCGGCAATCGGTTTGCCAAAAATCAGTTCGTCGTATTCGATGTTGAACCTTTCGAGGGTATCGATTGTGATACCAGCAATATCCTTTATCACCTTCCCGACGTTCCCGTGATGCGTCTTCATTCTTCTTGCGGTATAGATGATAATCTCGTGACCGTCGCTCTTCAACTTCTTCAATAGCGAAAGGTTGTTATAAATCGGCTTGACTGTCGAGTAGTCTCCTGCGATTGCGGGATATGTTAAGAGCGTGTTATCTAAATCAAAGCAAATCCTTAATTTATTTTTATTATTATTTTTGTTTTTTATGGTATTGCCATTGGTATTGCCATTTGAGAATACATACGTGTCATCATCTAAGAGCGTCTTGGCGTCTGCTAAGAACGTCTTAGTGTTATCAAAATGATACTCTGTCGTAGCCGTAGGCGTAGGCGTCGGACGAATGTCAATAAACACAATCTTGTCATCTCCTATGTCATCGATAAATGGATGGATGCCTACAAAAGCCGTCTCGACGATACCTCGTGTTCGATAGTCTATCTGTGAAAAGTGAAAGCGTGTTGGTGGTTTTGTTTTACATTTAGTTAGTATAGTCTCTTTGAAGTTCGATTGATTTAAGAATATATTATAGATGATATAGATTTCATCACTTGGGATATTCTCGATGACGTATTCTATGCGATGCCGCCCCATAACAAACTCTAAGGGGTTTTCGTCGCATAAAATGAGGTGTTTCATATATGTTAGTTATATATGTTAGTAATATATGATATGTAAGTATATGTATATATATTTTTATATACGGATATGAATAAAAAATGATTTTCGGATAATCTTATAGTCGGTTTTTTCTCGCATTTTTAAGCATACCTGATGTCATCGCCATAAGAACATTCATCGTTTCATCTTCGCTACCGCTATTGTCGTCTCCATATTCGCTATAACTATCGTCGCTATCGCATTCGTCGCTACTCCAATGCTTTTTCTTTTTAGTTGTCTTCGCTTTACGAATTACTGGTTCTTCTTTCTTAACATCCTCGCTTACGCTTATAATCGCTCCATCGACATCGGTTTTCGCATAGCAATCCTTTATATAATGGGTATCCCTTCCGCATCTCATACATACGTTATTCGAATGCCTTATTTCTTTTTCTAATACCGCAATGCTATTCTCATCTAAAACTATGTTAGAATATGACCCTCCTCTAACATTTTCGATACCGTATTTCGCCATATATTCCTTCACATACTTGTCTTCGTCGAACTGTGATGTGCTTTTTATGGTTTTAATCAAAGAGACTGGCTTGTGTTTCTTCGTCCATCCTGAGCCAGTGCCTGTTAGATGCTCTTCATACCTTTTTTCGATATTCTTCGTCTTGCCAATGTAATACTTTCCGGCTCTCAATTTCAAAATGTAAATCTGTTCCATATCTTTATGTAAGCCTTGCGATTGTTGTATGTTATATATCAGTTTTTAATTAGAGACAAGGAATAAATAAAAATAAACACACTACCGTTCCTGTATTCCTGCGTTCCTGTGTTGTTATACCTTCTTCATCAGTTTCTTATAATCCGCTACGGTAATGAGACGTCCCTTGTATTTAAGGTGTTCCTTTCTCGAACCTGCTATCTTGTAGATACATCTCAGTTTCCCGTTAATTTCCTTTTTTACTATGGGTGCTTTGCGACCTCCTCCGTTGGTATCTTTAACATTAATATCAAGAATAACTTCTTTTGATTTATGATACTTTATTATCAATGATGTTATAACATCATTTCCATATTTTTGTGTTTCATTATTTTTATATAATAAGATATTTGTTTTACAATCCTTAGGGTTGTCATCAGTATTGTTGTGTGTGTAATATATATTATTATCACGTGTAAATAATGAAGCACCTCCACCATTTTTTCCAGTTAATATAATTTCAACAAAATCCTTATCTGATTTATTCCCTTCATATCTATATAAATTATTTGCTTTAAAAAAATCATCATACGTAACTGGTGTTTCGAAGAATAATTGTCTTATCTTCGATATTTTTTCGTAATTCTGGTGGTAAGTCATAAAAGAAGTTCTTCTTAAATATAGGATTTCTCGATGTTCTCGACTTGTTCGACATTATCAGATATACTACCTATATATAAATTATAAAAAACCAAGTAAAATGTATCATACTTACACGACCTCATCTTTATCATCACAAGTAGTATCTTGACGAACATATATTAATCTCCTTGCACCTTTGCCAAAATCATAGCATAAGTCAGTTTTCATTAGTTCCATCAGCATATCATTGGTTAAACCTTTTTTCAATATATCAGGGATACACGTCGCATTATTTAAACAAAAGTTTGCTTCTGTTCTAATATTCCAATCATAAGGCATCAGTTCGCAAGGGGTTCTTTGTTTAAAATCGTTAGGTATCACATTATCAATTGCTGTCCTTACCCAACCATTATATACATATTTATGTCCTTCACAAGTTATTCCTGCGATAACGTGATTCAAATCTTTATCATTCCAATTATCAAGTATTACTGAATCTAAAATATATACCTTGCCATTATAACAAATTTTATCCTTCATAGATGTTAATTGCTTCTTGATTTTTTCATCGATATTTGTATTTGATTTTAATATATTTTTGTATAAATAATTTGTTATTTTGTTTGCTTTAATAATCCTTATCATTAATATAGGAGGTGTTGAACTATCTTTTGTATATGAAATCTCTTTAAACCCATTCTTTCTATTTAATTCTTCTTTACACTCACTATTATAACTTACAACATCATATTCCTTATTATAATAAGAATAAGCCAGTGTTGAATAATCAACAAAATCAAATATTTTATAATCAATTCCTAATAATTTATATAGTTTGCATATATACACAACTGTATAAAATCCCATATGAGAAACATTATCAGGGTCATAAGGGAAATTGCCTCCCTTAACCTTAAATAATAATCTTAATATATCAACGAATATATTATCGCTAAACTTAGGGTAATTATCTTTTTTATAAGTAGTTACGTATCTATTTAAAACAATCTGTAATAACATAAATAAAGGGTCACTATTACCCCAATCTTCTGATTTCTTAATAATTACATCGCGACTACGCTGACTGTAAAACATCGCTACAATAGCAGCCATAAACCAACAAGTATTTCCTACTTGCTTCGGTGTTATAATACGAGAACAAATACTATTTACTAATTCTTTTTCTTTTAGATATTTTAGATGTGATTTATTCAAATCTATTATATTAAGTAATTTTTGCTTATCTATCTTGTGTGGGTTAGTTATAAACCTATTAATTACATTATTTATATCTTCAAGTAGTGAGGATGATGATGCGTCTGGTGTTTTTTGTTTCTTTTGTAATTCTTCTTTGATTTGTTGTTGCGTATCCCTTAGTATTCTTATTTGAGACACCATAAATATCATTTCCTTATTTTGTTCTAAAAGGTCTTTTAATAAATTAGACAGAACGACTTTATCTTCAATACGTTTTTTAAAAATAACTTCTATTTTTTTTCTATCACTTAGTCCAAAATAACCTATTATTTTAATAATCTTTGTCTTTTTTACTTCGTCTTTCTCTGTTATTAATATATCAGCCATTCTATTTAATATTTTATCGATAATGTAATCGATTACATTTTTTTGATATTTGTAACCATTTAATGTTATAAATGTTAATATTTTGTTAAGATAACCAAAACTTTTAATAGCCGCTATTATATTAGTTCTTTTGTCGTCATTCTCGTTTATTAATGTATCTACCTTTTTTTCTACTTTTTCTTGCGAACTATTGCTACCACTGCTACGGCTATTGCTACCACTGTTGCTAATATTGCTACCACTGTTGCTACTATTGCTACCACTGCTACGGCTATTGCTACCACTGTTGCTACTATTGCTACCACTGCTACGGCTATTGCTACCACTGTTGCTACTATTGCTACCACTGCTACGGCTATTGCTACTGCTTTTTATTTCACTTTTTATTTCAACAGACTCTATCAGAATTAATATTTTATCATATGATATATTTTTATTTGTATCCACTTCAAATATTTGGTTGCCTATACATTTTATATTCTTTATAGTACCATTTACAAATTTTATTATAAATATACATTTGGGACATTCTTGGTTTAAACCGTTTAAACGATTATTATCAAAAAATTTGTGATAGGTCGTTTCCGGAGAAGGAAACTCAATAAAAACCTCTCTTTCATTATTACCATCAATATAAACATAAGGCATCTTATTAATGTTCTATATATAAATTATAAATAAAATCATAATACCTCTCCTATAACATATAAGAACATAGCACGTATCATAAGTGATACTCGTTTCGCTCGAATATGTTAGAGGACTACTTGGAATATACGAGGGTATATAAGGAGAAATATGGCGACAAGTGTGTCGTGTTGATGCAAGTCGGTTCGTTCTTTGAGATTTATACGATATACCCGAATACCGATGCGTCGCTCAATAATGATGTGTATATTATAGCGGAACTGTGTGGTATTCAGACATCTCGTAAAAACAAGGCGGTTGCCGAGATATCGATTGCGAACCCCGTGATGGCAGGGTTTCCCCTTGCGTCCCTTCCCAAGTTCCGTGATAAAATCTTAGCAAATAATTATACGATTGTATTGGTGGAGCAAGTCTCCGAGCCACCGAACCCAGAGAGGAAGGTTACGGAGATAATATCGCCTGGGACGAACGTGAATATCGTAAATAAGCGTAGCAATTATATAATGGTTATCTATTACGAGGTGATTGAAGGGTATATCATTGCGGGTATATCGGGGATTGATTTATCGACAGGGAAAACCTTCGTATATGAGGTATCGTCATCAAAGGACGACCCTGAGTTCGCAAACGACGAAGTCTTTCGCTATATCAGCACTTACAACCCGTCAGAGTTGATTATCATTAGCGAGGCAATCAGCGAAGATTACAAGAAGCGGATACTGAAAAACCTAAATATCAATAATATTCGCGTCCATTACAAATGGGACACCTACGAGCATCTGGCTTTTTTTAGTAATATCAATAAGCAACGTGATATATTAGAAAAGGTTTTTGCGATTAAAAAGGGCTTCCTTTCGATAATTGAGATACTGAACTTGGAAAAATATAATGATGCGAGGTTTTCGCTTTGTTGTTTGTTAGAGTTCGCTTACGAACACAATGCGGATATCGTGAAGGGACTTGAAGAAGTTCCCGATGTATTTGAAATGAATAAAAATATGACGATTGAGTTTAACTCGGCAATTCAACTGAACGTCCTCGGGTTGTATCAGGGCGACCAGCCGTTGATAGAGATATTAAACCGATGCTCTACGGCGTTCGGATACCGCACATTTAAGGAGAGGCTTCTACAACCGATGATTGATACTGTGCGTATCGAACAAGCATACGACGACGTCGATATGTTATTGAAAAACAACACGTATTTGATTGTTCGCAAACACCTCTCTGCGATAATGGACTTGGAGCGTCTTAAACGTAAAATGAAGACCAATAAGATAGCACCGCACGACTGGGTATCATTTCACGACGCTCTACAATCCACAAAAGAAATACAAAGGCTCATTGTGTTCCCTGCGTCCACAGACGTAGATGTCGATAGCGTCATCTCGCAATTCATAGATATCATCGATTTAGAGGAGGCGGGTAAATACAATCTCACGAACTTACAAGACAAATCGACGTGTATCAACTTTTTTAAGAAGGGCGTCTATCCCGATATCGATGCGTTGTTTGAAAAATATAACAAGTCGTTTGAGATTATCAATACGGCGTGTGAGAATATAACGCAGATAGGCGGAGATAACGATAGCACGATGTGTAAGGTTGAAAACAATAACCGAGATGGGTATTATTTGACGATTACCAAGAAACGGTATGAGAACGCTTTGAAGAATAAAAGGGATTTGATGAATACCTTTGAGAAGAAGCCGTTGTCGTCTTCATCGACCACGTATAAACTCACGAACGCCACGATTACAAAGGAAAGCAACACGATTGCCGAGTATAGTCAGCAAATATCACAGTTGGTGCTAAGTCATTACAAGGAGTTTGTAATCGGGTTCATCGATAGCGTAGCAGGTACGAATGCTGCGAATGTTGCGGATACCTATGATGCGATTGTGAAATATCTGGTTCGTGTGGATATCGCCGCAAACTCGGCGAAGAATGCTTTCGATTACTGTTATACACGTCCGATTATCGATTGCGAAGCGACATCTGGCAAGTCGTCTTTCATCGAAGCGACGCATCTTAGGCATCCAATCATTGAGAGGATACAAGACGACTTTCAATATGTCGGTAATAATATTTCGCTACATCAAAACGGTATTTTGCTTTATGGCATAAATGCGTCGGGCAAATCGTCGTTTATGAAAGCGGTTGGCTTGAATATTATTATGGCACAGGCGGGGATGTTTGTGTCTGCGTCGTCTTTCACGTATTACCCGTATCACAGCATATTCACGAGAATATCGGGATTGGATAATATTTATAAAGGAATGTCGAGTTTTACGGTGGAGATGACAGAGTTGCGAAATATTCTCAGGCGATGTAATAAATACAGCCTCGTGATTGGCGATGAAATATGTTGCGGGACGGAATCAGTATCTGCGTTATCGATTGTGGCGAGTGGCATTGATACGCTAATCACGAAGGGGGCTTCTTTTATCTTTGCGTCGCATCTACACGAACTGACGAAACTGTCGAGTATTCAAAGCAACATTAAAAAATCCAAGTTATTCGTGAAGCATATTCGTATCACATTCGACGAACAGAATACGATTATCTATGACAGGGTAATTCAGGACGGACAAGGTAGCACGAATTATGGCATCGATGTATGTCGAACTCTGGATATGCCAAGCGATTTTATGAAAAACGCCGAGTTAAATCGAAAGGAAGTGGAGGGTATGAATAGCACGATAGTAAATACAAAGAGTTCAAGATATAACTCAAAGATAATTATAGACACTTGTAATATCTGTAATAAAAACAAGGCGGAAGAGACGCATCACATCGTCTATCAACAGTCCGCAGACAAAGATGGGTTTATCAACAACCCTTTATATAAGAACGCATTTCATAAGAACGCAAAGCATAACTTGGTGGCGATATGTAAAGAATGCCATACCAAGGAGCATACTGGAAAAATCAAGATAGAATGCTGGATATCCTCTTCGATTGGACGCAAGTTAATATGCGATTATAATTATGGCGGCAACGAGGGTAGCGAAAGTGGCGAAGGCAGCGAAAGCGGCGAAGCGGACATCGAAGATTAAAATGAAATTAAATTATGAAATTAACCCTTTATTTTTTAGAAAATTGATATATGTATGTCAGTTATATAATGCAACATATCAAAATGTCTGCGAGTGATAAACTATATTTCCATTCGAGGTCAAAGGATGCCGTCGCAGGGAAAGGGGTGCATGAGTTTGCGAAAGATGAAAATGCGTATGAAGAATTAACAAAGATAAAGGATTGGAGGAAGGTGCTTTCAAACTTTCATTTCTGTCCTTTCACATACAAAGGTTATACTTATAACACGATAGAACACGTGTATCAATCTCAAAGGATAGGGCTTGTATGTTCTAAGAAAGCATATTTATTCACATTAGAAAGTGGAGATGAGATAGGGAAAGGGGATGCTCGTGTAGCACGTGCGAATAGAAAAATGATAAGGCTTGACAAAGCAAGTTTGGCAAAATGGGATGCGATAGAAGATGAGGTTCAGTATGAAGCGGCATTATCGAAATATAATGTTTGTCCTGAGGCATTAAAGATATTGAAGGCAACTGGCGAAGCCGAATTGTGGCATTTAGTATCTCGTTCAAAGACACATTTGAGATTTACACATCTGGAACGTCTTCGAAGCCGCTTCGCTGACTTCACTGAGTTCGCTGACTTAAATGGCAATGAAAATGAAGATACTGAGAAGCCTGAGAAGGTGGCAAAGCCTATATAAAAACAAAAGATATATATAGATATAACCAAGGATACAAAAAATAAAAATGCGTGTTATTAAGCGTAATAGTGAAATGGAGGATGTTAGTTTCGACAAGGTTTTAAATCGGTTGAAAAACCTGTCTTCTGGATTAACCATTGACGTTTCAGAGATAGCGCAGAAGGTATGTTCTCGTATTTACGATGGCGTGAAGACGCACGAGTTGGACGAGTTGGCGGCTTACTTATGTAGCAGTATGTCGATAGAGCATCCCGATTATAGTATTCTGGCATCACGTATTATCGTTTCTAATCATCATAAGAATACTTCGCCGTCGTTTAGCGAAACCATACAGACGCTCTATAACAACGTGGATAATCATAATAACCCTATTCCATTGGTGTCGGAGGAGTTATATAACGTGGTTCAGAAGAACAAGGAGAAACTCAACACGTGTATTGATTATCAGAGGGATTATCTCTTTGATTATTTTGGATTTAAGACGCTCGAACGTGCGTATCTGTTGCGTATCAATAAGAAGATTATTGAGCGTCCTCAGCATATGTGGATGCGTGTTGCGATTGGAATACACGGACACGATATCAAGGAGGTTCTACAAACATACGATTTGTTAAGCAGAAAGTATTTCACACACGCTACGCCTACGCTTTTTAATGCGGGGACAAATCGTCCGCAGTTGAGTAGTTGTTTTTTGTGTAGCGTGAATGAGGATAGCGTTGCGGGTATTTTTGACTCTTTAAAGGAGGTTGCTTTAATCTCAAAGTATGCGGGTGGGATTGGGCTACATATCCATCAAATACGAGGGAACGGTAGCCATATCCGTGGGACGAATGGAACGTCGAACGGTATCATACCGATGCTACGTGTTTTTAATAATACTGCGAGATATATAGACCAAGCGGGGAAGAGGCTTGGCAGTATTGCGGTATATCTTGAAACGTGGCATACGGATATCGAGAGTTTCTTGGAACTCAAAAAGAACCACGGGAGCGAAGAAGACAGATGTCGTGATTTGTTTTTAGCATTGTGGATATCCGACCTCTTTATGGAGCGGGTGAAGGCGGAGGGCAAATGGTCGCTTATGTGTCCCGACAAATGCCAAGGGCTTAGCGATGTATATGGAGACGACTTTAAGAAATTATATGAGAAATATGAGAGCGAAGGCAAATACACAAAGCAGATAAACGCACAGGACTTGTGGTTTAAGATTTTGGAGGCACAGATAGAGCAAGGCGTCCCTTATATCCTCTACAAGGACGCAGCGAATAAGAAGAGCAACCAGAAGAACTTGGGAACGATTAAGTCGAGCAATCTGTGCGCGGAGGTGTTGATTTACTCGTCGCCCGAAGAGACGGGTGTGTGCAACTTGGCGTCTATCTGCCTTCCGTCGTATCTGTCGTTTGACGGCGGTAGTGGCGGAAATCCCGTATTCGATTTCGAGAAATTACACGAGATTACAAAGGTTATCACGAAGAACCTAAACAAGGTGATTGACAAGAACTTTTATCCCGTTGAAAAGGCACGGCGTTCGAACTTGAAGCATCGCCCCATTGGCATCGGCGTCCAAGGGTTGGCGGACGTATTTATCCAGATGCGGTATCCTTTTGAAAGCGATGAGGCGAAGCAATTGAATAAGGATATCTTTGAGACGATTTATCACGCTGCGGTAGAGGCGTCGATGGAGTTGGCGAAGAAACGGTATCAAATAATCAATGATATTAAAAATATGAACCACAAGATACTCGACGTCGATATCAAGGATTACGTGAATGAGTTTGAGACGGATATTGCCAACCCGAAGTATATCGG
>Ga0114968_10003329_pt1 | contig 12088 bp, 6 predicted proteins | sample M_130807_EF_Meta_FD_87020 | JGI IMG/M metagenome (GOLD analysis project Ga0114968, IMG submission 87020) | Freshwater microbial communities from Lake Montjoie, Canada to study carbon cycling - M_130807_EF_MetaG | ecosystem: Environmental > Aquatic > Freshwater > Lake | place: Lake Montjoie... | reverse complement strand
GCCGCTCAAGGCGCTCTGCGACTACCTTGAAGCCACTTCGGATTTTACCATCCTTGACGAACAGGTGGCGTGGACCCGCTACGGCGAGGGATCGCTGACCGATCATTGTTCCCCGCTCGTCGAGCATCTCGAGGACACCCTCGCCTGGCTACGCCGCCACTGCAGCCCAGGAACGGCCCTCGTGCGCTACATGGATGGCGATTGGGACGACTCGCTCCAACCTGCTAAACCGGAATACCGCGAGCGGCTCGTGAGCGCATGGACGGTTTCCCTCTGCTACCAAGTGCTCCGCCGCCTTGAAGAACTGGGCCGCCGCAGCGGGCGCACACTCGCGGATCTTGAGGGATTTGCCGATGCCGTCGACCGCGACTTCCACCGCTTCCTCGTTGTCGATGGCGTGGTGTGCGGTTTTTTCCTTTTCGATTCGGATTCCGCGCTCACCGGGCAGCCGCTCCTCCATCCGGCCGACAAGCTCACAGGCATACACTACCGTTTGCTACCCATGACCCGTTCAATGATCGGCGGTCTCTTCACGCCGGGTGAGGCAGCCCACCATTGCGATCTCATTTCGAAGCACCTGCTTGCTGCCGACGGGGCGCGCCTTATGGATCGGCCGGCGACCTACAAAGGCGGCGTCTCCGACATTTTCCAGCGTGCGGAGTCCAGTTCCTCCTTCTCGCGCGAAATCGGGATCATGTATGTCCACGCCCACCTGCGCTACATCGAAGCGCTGGCCTTCCTTGGCAAGGCGGAGGCCATGCTCGCGGCATTCAATCAAGTCAATCCGGTTGGACTTTCCGCATCGCTTCCCCACTCCCTACCTCGCCAGTCGAACGCCTATTTTTCCAGCTCGGATGCCGTCGTCGCCACCCGCTACGAGGCCTCCGCCCGCTACGGGGAAATCACCTCCGGGAAAATCCCCGTCGATGGCGGTTGGCGGATTTATTCGAGCGGACCAGGCATCTACCTGCACCTCGCACTGACACGCATGGCCGGTTTGCGGCGTCACTACGACAATGTCGTTTTAGACCCGGTGCTGCCACTCTCGCTCGATGGCCTCGAAGTCCAGATGCCTTGGCAAGGCCGCGCGCTCACGCTGCGCTACGCCATCCAATCCGGCGAGCACACACCGAAATCCGCCACCCTCAACGGCACACCGCTCTCCCCGTGTGGCCTGTCCCCCAACCCCTACCGCTCGGGCGGATGGTTGATCGATGCCACGCACTTCGACTCATTGCTCAAACCCGATAGCAATCTGCTCGAGGTGACCTTGTAGGAAGGATCAAGGCATCTGGAGCCGAAAAAGCCATTCCTGAATTCCCATTCTTTGATCCGCATTCGATCAACACTTCATAGGAATAAGTCTAATTGCCTTTGAAAATCGCGGGGTTGAGACGACAAGGAGATAAACAGCCGCATCGGAGGCTTTAACACTCACTTGGCCAGACCCATAAGTATCACTCGTCATTTTTAGAGGTTCCACCCGAGATTCTTTGCCCGTGCGAACCACGATCCTGCCTCGAAATGCCGCCTCAGCGCCCTCGCTTCCAACCTTGTCGCCTTTGAGTTGAAAGGAATATGTGGCATCTTGAGTGTTATTGATTTTTATCCCACCACACGATGAAAATGCCTCGTGTTTTATAGTGGCAAGTCTCCGGATTCGCAAAGGTAGCCTTGATCTCATAGTCATTGGCTTGACCAAAAGCCGGCACGATGGAGAGCAAAACGAGACCCGTCAGAAAAGGGAAGATTTTCTTCATATTATATCGTTTTTATATAGTAAGATATAAACCTTCAAGAGCCTACTTTTCCAAGTCAATTTCGAGTCCTTGCAATTTTTCTCAAGCGCGCTAGGGGACACTGGAGAAATTCCTGAATCTACGGTCGCAGCACTGTCACCTTCGAGGTGATGGGGTTCACTTGAACAATGGCGTAGTTTGAGGGCATGGGAGCGGAGGATTCACACTTTGCGTCTTCCTCCCATGCTTGGACCATGATCCCATTATTCCAATCATTAATATTGTTGGTGGTCCCCGAGGATAACATCCCGTTGGGACGGATGGTCAAAGTCCTATAACCATAGCCACCTGCAGCAAATGAGCCCCACCGTGTGGTGATATTGGACGATGCGGTATAGGAGAGAATATTAATCAAGAAATCAGTTCGAATGATTACGCGTTCAGGAAAAAGAACGGGGCGGGAGACGGCGACCGAGTTGGTGCCATCCAATGCGTGAAGTTGCATGCCCCTGTTGAGGAAAGCTCCTCCAGTGGTCATGCCGAAGTAGGGCAGGATGTAGAAACGCACCTCGACAGGCAGGTTGCGGGAGGCAGCGATTTGGCGGCCAAGTGAGATCTGGTCGGCGACGGACTGCGCAGTGCTGGTGAGCTTCGAGGAGCGGGAGGCATTTGAGAGACCGGCGACCGCGAGTGTGCCCAAGATTGAAATAATGGCGATAACCACAAGCAATTCAATAAGTGAAAAACCCTTGTGACTGGCAGAGTGGACTGCATTGCTTCGCGCACCCTGTCTCTTCGTGACACACTGATTTCGCATGAACTGGGGGCTGATTTTAATGAAAAAAATCATCGCACCTGAATTTAAGTATTTATAGCTATGAAGCATGTGAGAATTAAGCTTCAGGGGTTAAAATGACGATCGGCAAGAATCCGGAATTTGTAGGGAAGGGCGTTCGTCGAATTCAGCGGCAGGTTCTGGCTCGCGTAGTTGGGGATACTCGGATCGCGGGGATTCACATACCGCTCGATCGTGGTCGACCCCCGATACGTGGAAAGAATTTTGTCCGTGCCTTCTTTCCATGTGCCCACTGTGCTATTCGGGCTTTGCTTGAGCACTTCGACTTTATAGTGGACGGTGTAGGTGTTCGACTTAGTGGTCAACTTGGGATAAATCCGTGCATACGGCCGCTCCTTACTGTTTTCGCCAGTGTAGGTGTAGCCAGCCCACCAATTTGACATCGCGCTGTAGCTTGCACCAGCACCATACGGCACCAGCGGGATCGAGCAAATCTCCGCTGCTGATCGGAATATCTCGTTGTTATTGAATCGTGCTTCGAAGCCTGCCAGCGTGCCAGTGTTGGTGCTGAGATCCAAGGCGAAGCGGTTGGTGGATTGAGGTTGGCCAGCGGTCCAGGCAATATCAGGATAATCCAAATCCTTTCTTCTGGCCTCAGTATAATTGCTGCTGATTGCTACAAGTCTCTCCGTATGCAGGGCGGCCTGCACAGCAGTGCTTCGCTTGATCCATGTAAAGGGCAGAATCTGGTAATTCATATTCACCCGACCAGCTGTAGAGAGTGGCTCGCTGATCGCATAAGGCTCAACAACGGGCATATTGAAAAGATCGAGCAGAAGATAGTCGGGCGGGTTATTAAGTCCTTTGTGCGTGTTGATTGTCAGTGCTGCCGGGCGGAAAAGCAGTGTCCGCCAAGGGACACCTTCTATAACACCCGAAGGCAGCGAGCCCATAATCCCTGCGGATGGAACAATCCGATTCGGACTGAAATACCCTGGACCCGGTGAAATCATGTTCGTAGTCGCAGATTTTGATGTATAATAGGGGATTGTGCCATTCACGACAGACACTGTTGCCCCCTCGTCGGAAAATCCGCTATACGGGCCGTCGGGGTAAACTCCATATCCGTTGTCAAAATCGCCGTATTGGAAAATGTTCGTGCCACCGATTGTGTTGGTGATCATTCCTCCCGCTGCCTGAAGTCGGTTCACTGCCGTTTTAACAGTATTCCACGACATATTAGTCATGGACGAGTTAGCGGAATAGGGGGCATTCAGTAACATGGAAGCTCCCGCATACGCTGATCCCGCATACATAAAAGAGTGAGCCATATAGGCTGCATTGGTGCTGTCTGTGGCATTGCTACTAATTGTATAAGTAAAATATCCAGGGTGGTTGGTAAAGAATGTCGCTCCATTAAGCGTGGATATGCAGGCTGAACGTCGGTAGTCACCATCGGCTATCTGAACACTACGAACGACATCAGTGTCTATAATTGCGCGTTCATAGGTCGTGAGGGTTGATGTAAGTCTGGAAGCGGCACTTGAAGTTTCAACAGCCCATGGCCGATTGATCTCATTGGTAGTAAAATTACCACTAGTATTTATAACCTTGTGGTCTGTGGTGACCTCTTTTGGCCAAGGCAAAGCCACTACTGTATCGGGAAAGTTAATATTATTGATCGTTTGAACCACTGAGTTGTTGTAATAGGTATTTACGCTAATATTCCCTCCGAAGAAGTAGAAGCCGGTGTTGGTATTTGTAGTTACAGTTCCGCCAACGTATTGGGCGCTGGTAGCATTTACTGTGTTATTACCATAAATGAAAACACCATCCCCCGTGGTAACATTTCCGCTATAAAGATTAGTTGTGCCGCTGCTTGTTGTAAGGTTTCCTCCAGTAAAAATAAAGCTTATGGAATTGATTGATACTGTGTTTGAAGCACCATTTGTAGCACTGGTCGCGTGAATTGGCAGGGAGCCACCCAAAAAGGCATAGGTCGTTCCAAGGTTGTCTGCCGGAAAGTTTGCGATATTAGTTCCAAAAATATTGGTCGCCGTGTTGGAACTGGAACCCAATCCCCATTTGAATCCGTTTGTCAGACCGCTAACTACGTTGGTGTAGCCAACAATCTTGTTATTTGGCGTCGTAGGATATCCAAGCCCAGGCATAAAACCTTCAAGCACCATGCGAGCGCAGATTGCGCCGCCATTGGTGCTGTAGTAATTGTTTGTGCTTCCGCCAGTAGTGATATGTTTGTAAACATTGTTGGTTCCGGGATAGGTAAACCAAAAGAGCATGCCGACCTTGGTGACGAAGGGCATCCGTCCCAGCCCACGGGAGGAATTGACCCCGATTGAAGGAACAACCAACCCGTTTGTGCTGTAGAAGTTGGTGGTATAAAAGTTGTTGGTGTATCCGCTTGCTGTGCCCAAAGATGTATCCTGGAGATTTATGCAGCGGATATAATCAAAGATCTCGGTGCGAATCTGGTCTGGTTCCCCAGAACTGTATTTGGAGAGAATGCCGCTCCCGCCAAAGCCCGGCACCGGAGTTTCCGTCAAAGTCTTGAGGTAGCCGAGTAGTCGGGAATTCGCATTGTAGTCAGTATTTGAAGAATAGGCGTCGGAACGAATAAAGTAATAGGAATTAACGCTCCCGATGTTGGTATTAGCTCCTACAGTGCCGTCGAAAGCGATAAGCTTGTCATAAGGAGTTTGCTTGCTTGTGCTGGTGTTTATGGGCCAGAACACCAAACGTGGCGTGTTAAACATCGTAACATCTGGTGCCCGGCTCGCGGCCGTGAGAAAAAAACGCCCTTGTTCTATATTCGTCACCGAAATAGCATTTGTGCCGATAGTGGATCGGTTCGTCGCATAGAGCAACTCATCCACATTTGCATAAAGTCGGGCCCCATCGCTTGGAATCCGGTCCCAATTGAAGGCACTGGAACCGCCGCCATTCGACCATGTATTGGTAGTAGCTGGGCTGATTTTTCCCCATAGAGAGCCATTAGTTCCTGATGACCCATAGCTAATGCGAGGTGCGATAGCCATGATGTCGTTGGTGTTTAAATTGGTAAAGACCGACGAGAGCGAGACCGTAGCCGGATGCCCAGGGAAACGTTGATACTCCCCAGCGTAGGGCGGACAAAAAACCAAGTTTTGATCTTGAAGGCTTCCCATAACCGGGATGTCCCAGTAACTGCCGAAAAGGGTGCTGCCCGTGGCGTTTTTTGAATTAAAACGCGGGGTTGCACCGTTACCCGGATTATTCGTCGCCCAACTCCACGGCATGCCCGCAGCGGTGTTGATATTGATTTTACAGGTTTCATCATCGGCCCAGAAGGCGATGCGGCCTATGATGGGATTCGAGGATGTGGCTCCGGTTACGGTGGTGGTATTACCACTACCCGCAGATGGAGCCACAAGGTTCCCGTCTTGAAGGACATAAAGCCAATTCACAGGCATGGGCGCTGGCTGTATAGTAGAGGTCGGCGCACCTGAGATGGCAAAGCCCTGAACCGAGTTGGTGGCACCGGGATCGAGGATCGGGTAGTTCGTGTTGGTGCTGCTGCCACTTTTCGTGATGATCGGCGCATTCAGATCGGTGAAGAGCGCGGGGCTGGCGGCCCAGTTGGCCAATGCAGTGATGTCGCCGGCTGGGAAGGCATTGACCACCATGTTTGTGGACGAATATAGCTTGTAGATATTTACAAGATTGCTACCCGTGGCGCTGTAGGTGCGGATGGCGCCGGGTTGGGAGGCCCAGGCGAGCGCAGGGTCGGCTGTGGCGGTGTTGATCTGAGCCATGACAACATTGATAGCATAGTCGGCGAGGTTTTTGGTTTGGGTGCCACCGCGATAGGAAGCGGAACTTGAGCGGTCGGATTCCACACGGTTTAGCAGGCTGATGGCCAAAGTCGCGAGCAGCACGAGGCAACTCAGGACGATGACCAGTGCGGTCCCTTCGACGGCATTGGGTTTCTGGCGCTTGGGCTTTTGGAGAGGATCAGGCATGGGCTGGGTTCAAATTGTGCTGGGGCACCGCGTCATAAGGGCAAGACGGGATGTTGAAACACGGATTCGCAGCGACGCCTGCTTCACAGATAGGCTCAGTAGTTACTGCTCCACAGTAGCGTAAATTGGAATTGTTTAAAGGAAGGATCATTTTTACGGGCTCCAGCGGCTTTCCCGCAGTGGCATGGTTGCAGTGAAGACGCGGTAAGGAACGCTTTTGGAAGAGAGTCCATCGGTGACTTGTTGAAGGTCAGCGTCGTATTGTGAACTGTCGCTGAAGAGCGAGTCGATTCCGGTGATCCCGAGTTTGGAGGCGGCATCCGAAGAGGAGGAGGCCGACCCGGCGAGGCGGTTCACGGCGGACTCCTCGACGGCGACCATAGTGATCTCAACGAGCGGCGGGAGCTGGTGCATCGTCGTTGGCTGGGAGGGGGACCCGCTGGACCAATTGGTGCGGGAATTCCATCCGTAGTTGCTCGCAATAGTGGCGCTTGTGTCGGGAACCCGGACGACAAAGGCGACGATATTTTCCGCGAGAGGGCGAATTCCGAAACTCTGTCCAACGGCACTGCTCGAGACATTGGTTTTGAGCACCGCGCTGCCCATCCATGTGCCCGTATCAAGGACTCCTGTGCTTGGCACAACGCTGAGACCATCCGCAGAACGCAGCCACTGGTAAAGGCGAAAACGGGGCTTGTTGGTGATACTCGAAAGATTAGCATTATTGGCCAACATGGTGGCGAGCCCTGGATCGCCGCCGTAGGCGACAAAAAACCCGCAGGCATTCAAGCATCCTGGGGGTTGGATGGCATTGGAGTTGGTTGAATAGCCGATCGGAGCTTGGAAAAACAGGCCGTGCGTCACGGTGTCCATCCCGTTCAGCCCACCGCCGAGATTTGTGGCCAGAAACTGCAGGTCGGATTGGCGTCCGTAGGCAGATGGAGCAGTAGTGGAGTTGCCGCGGTTCGTATAGGAGCCTCCAGATAGGATGTAGTAATCCCAGTAGGTGTTGAGTGTGGCAATGCCGAGAGTGCGACTCACGGACTCCATGCTTGTGCGGGCACTCTGGAAGGCGTCAACCTTGGATGTGGAGGTCTTGATAGCCGAGGCCATCTGGCTGATAGCTATTGAGATTAACCCCAGCATGATGACCAGAACTGAACACGCCACAAGGAGTTCGAGAATAGTGAACCCCTCTGGCTTGCGTGAAGGGCCACGATATTCCGGAGCATTCGGGAGCACAGGGGTCATTGGGCGGTTTTGACAAGGAGCTGGCTGAAAACCGTTCGGTTGTTCGTGTCGGCGAAGTGCGTGACAGTGACGGTGAGGACTTTCGCGACATCCGTCGATGTGGATAGCAGCGCCGGAGGGCCTGAGATCGTCTTCGTGGCAACAAAGATGCTTCGGCTCGTGGTTTCCACCCCCTCGTCGTTGTAGTAAGACTCGGTCAAGTCTGGGTTGACATAGTTTGTCGAGCGAATCACCTCACCCACGACCTTGCGCACGATGTCTGCCCGCACGGTGTCATCCATCGAATGGCGGAGGTTTTTCATCCCAGCTGATGTGAGGCCGATAATCGGAACCATCGCAAAAACAAAAATTCCCAGAGCGATTGTCACCTCAATCAAGCTGAAGGCGCTATTGCTTCTGCGAGCTTGGGAAAGAAGGTTGTGAGCATAAAGAGAGATCATGAAACTTTTGGGGGGAAACAAACTCAAAGTCAAGTATACAACACGAGGCGCAACTTTTCAACATGCCTCGTGTGACGGATTCATCATATCTCGTGACGGATAACAGGCTATCTCGCGTCGTTTAATTTTTAGCGGCATCGATCAATCGGCGGGCGCGTTCGGTTTCCGGGGCCTGCATAAAGAGTTTCCAGAGCAGGCCGCTTCGATGGTTTTCGATCATGGGTGCGATCGGGCCGAGTTCGATGCCGATATACTTCTGGCCCACCCAGTCCTGTGTCGGGTTGATGGCGTTGTAAAATCCGTAGGGCCCCCAGAGTTTGGCACCGTAGTCGAGATACATCGACTCCATGCAGGAGAGAACGGCCTCGGGCAGGTAGGGCATGCTGGAGAGGGCGGCGGTGGTGGCGATGGTGCCATCGTCTTTTTCGCCCGGTTCGTTGGCGCGGTAGCCTTTGGGATTGAGGCTGGCAGCCTGTCCCCAGAGGGTGTCGTAACCTTTGAACTCCCCGGCGCGCGACTTGGCGTAGAGTTGCTGGATGCGGCAGGCGTCCACAAAATGATCAAAGTAAGTTTTGTCTTTATACGAAATTTGTTTCGGATCGAACCCGATGTGCGAGTAGTGGGCGAAGAACAACGGCCAACCCACGCCTCTCTCAAGAGTGTGGGTGATGCCGAAATCCACGCGTGGTTCTCCCAGTCCACGCTTGGGATCCATCCACCCGGTATAGAAACTCGACGGGGGAATAGGGTGGGTTTCCGAGGCGATACCAAGGATGTAAGGCATCATGGCTTCGTGGAATCCGCGAATGGGAACCATTTTAGGCCCGGTTTCCGAGGGGCCATGCCACATCATGACAAAGCCGCCTTTTTCTTCCACCATGAACTTGTCCCACTCGACGGCCGCGCTGACGCGGTTCACGATGTCACGAAGTTCTTTTTCTTCCGGCGTGTTGCCTTTAAAATACTCGCGAAGGAGGATGCCTCCCTGGATCAAGAATGCGGTCTCGACCAAGTCGGCTGCCTTCGTTTTGGCAAATTCCTTGTTCACACCCGTCCGTCCGTCGATCCAATGGCCGAAGGCTCCCATCTGTTTTTCGGTCTTCGCCTCAAGGAAACGCCACATGCGGAGGGCCAGGTCGAGGCCTTCCTTGCGAGGGATGAAGCCGCGCTCGACGCCGACAATCAAGTTGGCCATACCCATGCCCGAGGCTCCGATGGCTGTCAGCGGCTCGCCGGAGACCGTTGTCCATCCAGGTGCGCCTTCCGGTGCAAGGCCACAGACCGGGTGGGCCAGATCGACAAAAAACAAAACTCCCTTTTCCTGCACATCGGCCATCAATTTATCGCGGTCAAAAGGCAGAGTCTTCGCCTCGACGGGTTCGGACCACTCTCCCGCTGGAGACGCCTTCTTGCCGGAATTCAGCACCCTCACCCTGTAAAAATAGAGCTGCCCGGCCTCGCCGATGAAGTCCGTGAAGCGCCTGAACTCGGGGGCGGGATTGGGCAGCGTGGTCCACGCCCCGTCCGCCGTGGCCGCCCGCTGCACCTCGTAACGGCGCTTTTCCCCCTGCGGCTGCCAACTCAGGTCCACGCGCAGCATTCCAGACTCCGCCTTTAAATCAAGAGCGGGAGGGACAGAAGCCGGAATCGGCTCGCCGGATTGCGCGCATGCAGACGCCGTCAACCCCGTAGTGAATACCAGAAAGGTCAGCAACACTTTATTAAAACGCCTGGCCGACTCGACCAGTTTTTCCAAGGAAACCCTTCTCATCACCCTCGCCTCCATGCGATTCGGCATTGATTTGTGTTCGGGACTTTTACCAGTGCGAAATCCGGGGAATGAAAAGATTTTCATTTGTTTTTTTTCCTATGCCCCGCAGTTCCCTACAAGGAAAAAATTCATTGCGTGAAGGGCTTCGCAGGTTCGATCAAGGAAGCATCTTCACTCCTCACTTCCTGTAAAGATAATTTTTCAGGCTTCTTGCTGAAAGCTGGGACAGGATTCGAAATTTCAGGAATACATACCCGCCGATCAAGGACAGGAGCCCTTCTGCCGCTTGCGGACTACGGAAGAGTTTGAGGCTTTAAGTTCCTACGGAAGGAGCCGGCGGGGAGTCCCTCCTTGTTCATCAAGTTCGGCACAGCCCCGTTGTGCCAGGCGAAGCGCACCGCTGTCGGCGCTGACACAGAGGGGGCGCCGAGGATTACGGACGCCCCGTCGATTTTTGCTTCGGCCTTGACGAACTTCCCATCCCCGCCTGCGACCTCAAACCAAGACGGCGCCTCGCCATCGCGGGTAGTGAGACCGTTTCCATGGTCAAAAACGACACGCAGGTGTTGACCTTGCGCAGTGACATCGCGGGCCACTGGACCGGAGCAGGCGGTCTCCGTTTTTCCGTATGTCTTGTTCAGTGCCCAGCGGGCGAGGCGCTCCCCGACAGGCGCCTTATTGGTGGGATGGATGTTTTCCACATTGCCGACATCGTTGATGATCGCCATGCCGGAGTCGGGAATGAGAGCCGCCGCCCTTGTCTGTGCCTCCCAAAGTTCGGGCAGGGCATCCTCCTTGTTCTTCGGGTAGGCGAACGGCGCGAGTTGCACAAAGTAGAAGGGAAGGGTCTCCGCATTCCAAGCCTTGCGCCACTCGTCCACGAGCCTGACCATTTTCTCCGTGTAGGCTTCCCCCTCGCTGATATTCGCCTCTCCCTGATACCAGATGACCCCCTTGATCGCCAGGCGCGTGTAAGGGTGCACCCGCGCGTTGTAGAGCGGTCCGCCGGTCCACGGTTCGATCCGCGTCCCGCCTTGGCTGGCGACAATGAGGCCGATGGGGATTCCCGTCTCGCTGTTGATTTTTTTTCCAAAGTGATAGGCAACGGCCGAGAAAGGTGGCGCGGTGGAGGGCTGGCAGACTTCCCACTCCGCGCGGTCCGGCAGTTCGATCCAGCGCGTCGCGCTTTGCTCCTCCGGATTGGTCAGCAAACGCAAATGCGGGTGGTTGGCACTGGCGACTACCTCGCCGCTATCGGCGGAAAGTTCAATACTCCAAGCCATGTTGGATTGGCCCGAGCAAAGCCACACATCCCCCACGAGGAGATTTTTAAGCATGAGCGTCCGCGTGCCACTCGTCACGCTCATCGCCACAGGGCCTTGCAGCGAGGCCTTCATCGCAGGCAATGTCACAGACCATGCGCCGGAGGCGTCGGAGGTGGTTTCGACCTCCTCGCCGGTGCTCATGCTCACCTTCACAGCAGTGCCGGGCAATGCGTGGCCCCAAAACGGCTGGGGTTTTTCGCGCTGGAGCACCATGTCGTCATCGAAATGGTTTGCCAGCCTGAGGATGCCCTCCACAGGAATGGTGAGCGTCTGGGTATCCTCGCCACCCCGGCCATCCGAAACTCTGAAGACGAAGACATTTTTCCCGGCGTTGTCGAATTCGGGGGTCCCCACAAGCGCGCCGTCGGGCTTCACAGTCAACCACTCCGGCCCGCTGACCTTGGAAAAGACAAGGTTATCCCCGTCCTTGTCGTCGACATGGCGGTCGAGGGAATCCTGAATCGCCCGGCTCTCGGGAATCGTCGGGAGGGTCATCGGGTAAGGTGAACCAGAGAAGGAGGGCGGCAGGTTGTGGACGCCGGGTTCGCCTTGCACCGAGGCGTTGTCCATGTATGTGGGCACCCACATTTGGCCCGAGCCGCTGTTGTTGACGCTCAGGAGCAAACGCCCATAGGCCGTGCCTGCGGGAGCGGTGGCATTTCCAGCAAGGCGGTTCCATTGCTTGGGAGGAGCCGCAGCGTTGTCGGTTTCCGCCACGGTCACGACCGCCCCGACAGGCTTGTGGTT
>Ga0114968_10003327_pt1 | contig 12088 bp, 10 predicted proteins | sample M_130807_EF_Meta_FD_87020 | JGI IMG/M metagenome (GOLD analysis project Ga0114968, IMG submission 87020) | Freshwater microbial communities from Lake Montjoie, Canada to study carbon cycling - M_130807_EF_MetaG | ecosystem: Environmental > Aquatic > Freshwater > Lake | place: Lake Montjoie... | reverse complement strand
TTCCACCGCCTTCTTTCCACGCACGCCCTCTACGCTGGTGCAAAACAGGTCGGCCAAGTCGTGGCGCACTTTGCGCTTGTCGGTCACCCGTGTCAGACCGCCGGTGCCGGGCAAGACGCCCAGGAGTGGTACTTCGGGCAGGCTCACGGCGCTGGAGCGGTCGTCGACCAAAATGATTTCGTCACACGCCAGTGCCAGCTCGTAGCCGCCACCCGCACAGGCGCCATTGACCGCCGCCAAAAATTTCAGACCGCTGTGGGCCGAGGAGTCCTCCAGGCCATTGCGGGTCTCATTGGTGAACTTGCAGAAGTTCACTTTCCAGGCGTGGCTGCTGACGCCCAGCATGAAGATGTTCGCGCCCGAGCAAAACACCTTGTCCTTGGCGCTGGTGACCACCACGGTGCGCACTTCGGGGTGTTCAAAACGAATGCGCTGGATGGCGTCATTGAGCTCAATGTCGACGCCCAGGTCGTAGCTGTTGAGTTTGAGTTTGTAGCCGGGACGCAGCCCTGCGTTTTCGTCAAAGTCGGCTTTGAGGGTGGCGATCGCGCCATCAAAGCTGAGTTTCCAATGCTTGTAATGGGCGGGCTGGGTTTCGTAACTGACGGTGTCCGATGCTGACATGCGAAGCTCCTGGTGAATGTGCATAAAAATGCACTTTTTAATGATGACGCATCATAGTGCATATTTTTATTCAAGGTCAAGCATTTTTTTGCATTTTTTAATTGGGGAGTTGCAGGCCTTGGCGTACGGTCTGGCGCAGCAGTTCAAAGGTTGTGTCCAGGGGCTGTGCGCTGGTATCGACGCGCAGTTGCGCTTTGGAGTAGAAGGGTGCACGGCCAGCCAGAATGCCCTTGAGGTCTTCCATGGCTTCTTTGCTGGCCGCCATGGGGCGCATATCGCCTTGGGCGGTGACGCGGCGCATATGGTCTTCGGGCTCCGCCTGGAGCCACACGGTGGTGCAGTGCGCTAGCAGCAAGTTAAAGCTGGCCGGGTCCGAGACCAGCCCCCCCGGCGTTGCGATCACCGCTTCGGGGTAGATTTGAATGCTTTCTTCGAGTGCCCGACGCTCGTATCGGCGGTAGGCGCTGACGCCGTAGAGCGCCTGGATTTCGGCCACGCTGCAGCCGGCAAATTTTTCTATTTCCTGGCTCAGTTCCACAAAGGGAAACCCGAGGTCTTGCGCCAGCATTTGTCCGAGGGTTGATTTGCCGGCCCCTCGCAAGCCGATCAACGCAACCCGGGGGCTCAAGGTGGCGTTGCCGCCTCCTGTTCCAAGCAGTTCGCCAATAGCAACCCGCACTTTTTGCAGGGTCAGGTCATCGCGCTGCTCCAGCATCTCCCGAATCATCAGCCATTCGGGTGACGACGTGGTGACGTCACCGATGAGTTCGGTCACGGTGCATTGGAGTGCGCCGGCCACTTGCAGCAACACCAGGACCGAGGCATTGCCCAGGCCGTACTCCATATTGGCCAGGTGGCGCTCAGACACGTCCGCGGCCACCGCGAGTGCCTTGCGCGTCATGCCTCGACGTGCGCGCAATGCGCTCACGCGGGCCCCCAAAGCGACCAAAAATGGATGTTTGGCGGGCGCTACCGCCTCCCCTTCATCCTCGGTGAGACTCGGTGTTAACCCTGATGTATGCAATATAGTGCTTGACATGGTGTTGCAATCGATTTATCTTTCGTGTGCAGAATAATTCATTCTCTCAAAAATCACAAGCCAAACGGACAAGCGCACATGACATTTACTACTTCTATCGCCGAGTTTCGTGAACACCTTGCGCAGCTGTGCAGCCCCTTGGCCGGCCGGGCCTTGAACGCTGAACTGGCGGACTGGCTCAATCGGGAGCACGGCGTGGGCAGCGGCACCTTTGCCGCGCTGCAGGCCGATTGCCAGCGCGGCGTGGTTGAAGGCTGGTTGTGCAACCGCGAAGGGGGCGGTATCCGTTACGGCCGCATCTTTAAAGCGGCGGACGACTTGCAAGGGTTTTCGGTGGATGTGGTGGACATGGAAAACATTGCCGGTCCGCACCATAAGCATCCCCTAGGCGAGATTGACCTGGTCATGCCCCTTGAAGGCGACGCCCTGTTTGACGGTCACCCCGCGGGTTGGATGGTCTGCCCGCCCGGTTCGGCCCACAGCCCCACGGTGAGCCAGGGCCGTGCCCTGGTGCTGTATTTGCTGCCCGAGGGCGAAATCGCCTTTACCCGTTGATTGGCGCACGTATCAACCTGCCACGTTCTAATGCCCTTAACTGCCCCAAACCAGAGATTTCCCCATGACCGAACTCCTTCCTAACTACTTTGGCGGCCAGTGGTCGTATGGCACTGGCGCGGGCAGCACGCTGGTCGACCCGGTCTTGGGTAGTCCGCTGGTGCGGGTCGATGCCACCGGCCTGGACTTGACCGCAGGCTTTACCTTCGCCCGCGACACCGGCGGCGCGGCGCTGCGCGCGCTGAGCTACCGCGAGCGCGCTGCCCTGCTGGGCGCCGCCGTCAAAGTGTTGCAAGCCAACCGCGACGCATATTACGAGATTGCCACCGCCAACAGCGGCACGGTGAAAAACGACTCCGCGGTCGACATCGACGGCGGTATCTTCACCCTGGCAACCTACGCCAAGCTGGGCGAGTCACTGGGCGAGCGCCACCATTTGGTGGACGCCGACATGGTGCGTCTGGGCAAAGATCCGCTGTTCCAGTCGCAGCACGTGTTGGTACCCACCCGCGGCGTGGCGCTCTTGATCAACGCCTTTAACTTTCCGTCTTGGGGTCTCTGGGAAAAAGCCGCGCCCGCGCTGCTGTCCGGTGTGCCGGTCATCGTCAAGCCGGGCACGGCCACCGCATGGTTGACCCAGCGCATGGTGCAAGACGTGGTCAACGCGGGCATCTTCCCCCCAGGCGCCTTGTCCATTGTGTGCGGCAGCTCAGCGGGCTTGCTGGACGCATTGCAACCGCTCGACGTATTGTCATTTACCGGTTCAGCCGAAACCGCCCACCAGATCCGCCACCATGCGGCCGTGTCCGAGCGCTCAGTGCGTGTCAATATCGAGGCCGACAGCTTGAACTCCGCCTATTTACTGCCCAATGAGGGCGCCGATAGCGCCGCCTTTGGCTTGCTGGTTAAAGAAGTAGCCCGCGAGATGACTGTCAAATCTGGCCAAAAATGCACCGCTATTCGCCGCATCTTTGTCCCGGAGGCCGTGTTTGACGCGGCCGCCCAAGCGATCGGCGCCCGCCTGGCTGCAACCACGGTGGGCAACCCGCGCAACGAATCCGTGCGCATGGGTGCGCTGGTGAACCGTGCGCAACTCACGTCGGTGCGCGAGGGTCTGCAGCAACTCCAAACCCAAGCAGACACCTTGTTCGATGGCGCCAGTGTGCCGCTGGTGGACGCCGACCCGGCGATTGCCTGCTGTGTCGGCCCCACCTTGCTGGGAGCGCGCCATGCCGACACTGCCGACCTGGTCCATGCCATGGAGGTATTTGGCCCGGTGGCGACCTTGGTGCCTTATCGCAGCAGCGCGCATGCGCTCGAACTCATCCGGCGCGGCCAGGGCTCGCTGGTATCGTCGATTTACGGTAGCGATCCGCAGGCCTTGGCCGACGCGGCGCTGGCGCTGGCCGACAGCCATGGCCGTGTGCACAGCATCTCGCCCGACGTGGCGGCGTCCCACACCGGTCACGGCAACGTCATGCCCCAGTCCTTGCACGGTGGTCCGGGCCGGGCCGGGGGAGGCGAAGAGCTCGGTGGCCTGCGGGCGCTGGGCTTTTACCATCGGCGCAGCGCGGTGCAAGCCAGCACCAGCGTGTTGAGCCTGCTGCGTCCCAATGACACCGCTCCCACGGTCTAAGGAGAAAGTACCATGCCGAACACCAAAACGATGGCCCCGAGCAGCACCCACTTCAATTTTGCGCAGTACCTGATGGACTGCAATGCCCAGCGCCCTGACAAGCTGGCATTTGTGGACGACCTGGGGAGTCTGAGCTACCGCGCGCTGGCGGACCGCATTCGCGCCGTGGCGGGCGCCCTGCTGGGCTGTGGGGTGCACCGCGAAGAGCGCGTGCTGTTGCTGATGCACGACTGCAATGACTGGCCCAGCAGTTTTTTGGGCGCCATGTATGCGGGCATCGTCCCCGTGGCGGTCAACACCTTGCTCACGGCCGAAGACTATGCCTACATGCTGCAGAAAAGCCGCGCCCAGGTGGCTCTGGTGTCTTATGCGCTGCTCCCCGTGTTGCAGCAGGGCATGGCGCTGGCAGACGCCAGCGGCGGCCAAGAGGTCCGTCAGATCGTTGTGTCAGCGCCACAGGGGCCACTGCCTGAAATGGCGCAGGCGATGGATGACTTCTTGGCGGCCCACGCGCCCTTGCCTCACTGCGCATTGACCGGCGCTGATGATCCTGGCTTCTGGCTGTTTTCGTCGGGCTCTACCGGCCGCCCCAAGGGGACTGTCCACAGCCAGATCAACCCCTACTGGACGGCGGTGCTGTACGGTCAGAAAGTGCTTGAACTGACCGAAAACGATGTGTGCTTTTCCGCCGCCAAGTTGTTTTTTGCCTACGGCCTGGGCAACGCATTGAGTTTCCCCTTAAGTGTGGGGGCCACCACGCTGCTGATGGCCGAGCGGCCTACCCCCGATGCGGTGTTCAAGCGCTGGCGCGGCCAGGTGGGCGGCCAGCAGCCGACCGTTTTCTTTGGTGCGCCCACCGGTTTTGCCGGCATGTTGGTGGCTCCTGCACTGCCCACCAAAGAGGAGGTCCGCCTGCGTCTGGTGTCTTCCGCGGGGGAAGCATTGCCGAGCGAACTCGGGCAACGATTCCATGCGCACTTTGGCGTCGACATCGTGGACGGCATTGGTTCAACCGAGATGCTGCACATCTACTTGTCCAACCTGCCACGCCGGGTGCGCTACGGCACCACCGGTTGGCCGGTGCCCGGCTACGAGCTATCCCTGCGCGGCGACTACGGCCAGAGCGTGGCGGACGGAGAGGTGGGCGATTTATTCATCCAAGGTCCGAGTGCTGCGCTCATGTATTGGGGGAATCGCGAAAAATCATGCGAAACCTTCCAGGGCGCCTGGACCCGCAGCGGCGACAAATATGTGCGCAACGAAGATGGCAGCTACACCTACAGTGGGCGCAGTGACGACATGCTCAAGGTCAGCGGCATTTATGTTTCGCCCTTTGAGGTCGAGTCGACGTTGGCCCAGCACCCCAGCGTACTGGAGGCGGCAGTCATTGGCGCTCCCGACGCCGACGGCCTGACCAAAACCCGGGCCTACGTGGTGTGCAAGCCGGGCATGGTCTTGCAGGCCGAGGACCTCAAGGCATTTGTCAAAGAGCGCCTTGCGCCCTACAAATATCCGCGGGTGATTGAGTTTGTCGACGAGTTGCCCAAAACCGCGACGGGCAAGATCCAGCGCTTCAAATTGCGCGAGCGCGCACGGCAAAACCCATGACTCTGGTGCCTGCCCTGCCTGTGCAGACCGAGATCCCATGGGCTGGCCAGCGCGTGGCGCTGGAAACCCAGTGGCTGAATGCGGGCGCGGGACCCGCATCGGCGCCGCTCATGGTGTTCTTGCATGAAGGTCTGGGCTCGTTGGCGATGTGGAAGGACTTTCCGCAGCAGGTGTGTATGGCGGCACAGTGCCGGGGCTTGGTGATTTCGCGTCCCGGCTACGGCCAGTCCACGCCCCTGCCAGCGGGGGCACGTTGGGATTGCGATTTTTTGGAGCGCCAGGCACTCGAAATGTTGCCGGCCGCTTTTGCAGCTTTAGGGATCGACCCCCAACGGCAGCCGTTGTGGCTGCTCGGTCACAGCGACGGCGCTTCCATTGCCCTGATGTATGCCTCCGCTTTTGCGAGCCATCTGGCGGGTGTAGTGGCGCTGGCGCCGCATTGCTTTGTCGAAGAAGTGACGGTAGCCAGAATCGCGGCCCTGCAGGCGCCCGAGGTTCGTGCTCCCCTTTTGGCCCGCCTGGCGCGGTACCACCAGGCGCCACACGCTGTATTCGAGGCCTGGAGCAGCATTTGGCTGGACCCTGCCTTTAGATCCTGGTCAATTGCTGACAGAATCCCTCGCATTGGCTGTCCGATTCTTGCAGTGCAGGGTCTGGACGACGAATATGGATCGTTGGAACAAATTCGAAGCATCCGCCGCGCCTTGCCAGGCACGCGTTTGCTGGAACTTGCGTCCTGCGGCCATTCCCCGCACCGCGACCAGCCGCAGGCGCTGATGGCGGCAATTTGTGATTTTTTGAACCAAAACGAAGGAGACACCCCATGACGATTTCCCTGACCACTCTCGCCCGGCGCGGCGCACAAGTGCTGGCGCTCACGGCGCTGGCTGCGTCCATGGCAGCAGCCCAAACCCCCGGCAAACTCAAAGTCGGCCTGATGCTGCCCTACACCGGTACCTTTGCCTCGCTGGGCACCGCCATCGAGAACGGGTTTCGCCAGCACGTCACCGAGCTGGGCGGCAAGATTGCAGGGCGTGAGGTGGAATACTTCAAGGTGGACGACGAGTCTGATCCCTCTAAAGCCACCGATAACGTAAATAAGCTCATCAAGCGCGACCAAGTGGACGTGCTGATTGGTAGCGTGCACTCCGGTGTGGCTATGGCCATGGCCAAGGCGGCCAAGGAAAGTGGTACCTTGCTGATCGTACCGAACGCAGGGGCAGACGCGGTGACAGGCGCCATGTGTTCCCAAAACATTTTCCGCAGCTCCTTCTCCAACTGGCAACCGGGCTACGCCATGGGCGAAGTGATGGCCAAAAAAGGTATCAAAAAAGTCGTCACCATTACCTGGAAGTACGCAGCCGGTGACGAGACAGTCCGCGGCTTCAAGGAAAGCTTTGAAAAGGGCGGCGGCACGGTGGTCAAGGAACTGAGCCTGCCGTTCCCCAACGTTGAATTTCAGGGCTTGTTGACTGAAATTGCCGCCGCCAAGCCTGACGCGGTGTTTACCTTTTTTGCCGGTGGCGGCGCGGTCAAATTTGTCAAAGACTACGCGGCAGCGGGCCTGAAGAAGTCGATCCCTTTGTATGGGTCGGGCTTTTTGACCGACGGCACCTTGGATGCGCAGGGTGCTGATGCCGACGGATTGTTTACTGCCCTCCATTACGCGGACAGTCTGGAAACTAAACGCGACAACGCGTTCCGGCTGACCTACGCCAAGACCTACAAGCTGCAGCCAGACGTGTACGCCGTGCAAGGGTATGACGCGGCCCAGATGTTGGCCATTGGCCTGAACGCGACCAAGGGTGACGCCAGCAAAGCCGCTGAAATCTCAGCCGCTTTGGGCAAAGCCACCATCGACAGCCCCCGCGGTCCGTTCACGATTTCCAAGGCGCATAACCCGGTGCAAGACTTCTACTTGCGTCAGGTGGGGACCAAAGAAAACAAGAAGGTGGGTATCGCCAGCGCCAAGCTGGAAGACCCTGCGCGTGGCTGCAAGCTATGAGCCTGCCCTGACACTCTAAACCCTGCACCGGACGCAGCCACTGTGGCGTGTCCGGTGCCCAACAGCACTCGCTGCAACTCCCATGGACTTAACGACTTTTTTAATTCAGTGCCTGAACTCGCTTCAGTACGGGCTGCTCCTGTTTTTGGTGGCATCCGGTCTGACGCTGATTTTCGGCATCATGGGCGTGATCAACCTGGCGCATGGCAGCTTTTATATGGTGGGCGCCTACCTGGCCTTCAGCCTCGCGCCGGTGGTGGGGGCCACGATTGGAGGCGGCTTCTTTGCCACATTGCTGGTGGGCGTGGTGCTGGCCGTGCTGTTTGGCTATTTTCTGGAGTGGGCGTTTTTCAGTTTTTTGTATGAGCGAGAGCACCTGCAACAGGTGCTTATGACCTACGGATTAATTCTGGTCTTCGAGGAGGTGCGCAGCCTTTTAGTGGGCGACGATGTACATGGCGTAGCGCCGCCTGACTTATTGAATGGCAGTATTGCGCTTGGCGACATGATGACTTACCCGGTTTATCGCCTATTTATCTCCGGGGTTTGCCTGGCGCTGGCCTTAGGCATGTACTTTGTGTTTACCCGCACCCGGCTTGGGATGATGATCCGCGCAGGCAGCACCAACCGCGAGATGGTGCAGTCGTTGGGCATCGACGTGAAATTTTTGTACCGCGTGGTGTTTGCCGCCGGGGTTGCCATTGCGGTGCTGGCCGGGATGGTGGCCGCGCCGGTGTCATCGGTGTATCCGGGCATGGGCAGCACGGTGTTGATCATCTGTTTTGTGGTGGTGGTGATTGGCGGCATTGGATCGATTCGTGGGGCACTGTTTGCGTCCTTGCTGATCGGGTTTGTGGATACCTTTGGCAAGGTCATGTTGCCTTCTGCGGCGGGCGTGCTGGTGTATGTGTTGATGGCGCTCATCTTGCTGTGGAAGCCTGATGGACTGTTCAAGGCGGGCTGATCAATGAATTATTCCAAACAGATTTTTGTTGCCCTGGCGTTTTTGGCGCTAGCGGTATTTCCTTCGATGTCGGGGCAGTACGGGCTCGACCTTGCCACCAAGATCATGGTGTTTGCGATTTTTGCTCTGAGCCTGGAGCTGCTGGTGGGTACCACTGGGCTGGTGTGCTTTGGTCAAGCGGCCTTTTTGGGTATAGGCGCGTATTCCGCTGTACTGTTGTCGCCTTCAGACCAGGCCGGCAGCGTGCTGTGGCTGTTGCCAGCCGCCATGTTGCTTGCCGGAGGCTACGCGCTGGCGGTGGGCGCGCTGTCATTGCGAACCAAGGGCGTTTACTTCATCATGGTGACGCTAGCCTTTGCGCAGATGGCCTATTACGTGGTCCACGACACGCCGCTGGGTGGCGGAACCGACGGGATTTACCTGTTGATGAAACCCGGCGTGGGCGACTGGCTTGATTTGGAGCAGCCGCTGGTGCTGTACCGATTTACCTTGGCTTGTCTGTTGGCGACCTTTGCTTTTCTCGCACTGCTGGGGCGCTCACGCTTTGGGCGGGCGCTGGCGGGTATTCGCGTCAATGAGCAGCGTATGCGTGCCACCGGGTTTTCGACCTATCCCTATAAGCTGGCCGCCTTTGTGATCTCGGGTGCTTTGGCTGGGCTGGCCGGGTTTCTGTTTGCCGTAAAAGACGGCTTTGTGAACCCTGAGCTGATGAGCTGGCATGTGTCGGGTGAGGTTCTGATCATTGTTATCTTGGGCGGATTGGGACATCTGCGGGGCGCGCTGATCGGCGCCTTCGCTTTTGCGCTGCTGCAAGAGTTTTTCAAGTCGGAAGCGATTTTTGGCGAGTTCGCGAAACACTGGCATTTGGGGCTGGGCTTCACCATCATTGCCAGCGTGGCACTGTTGCCACGTGGCTTGGTGGGTGTGCCGGGGCAAATTGCGGCGCGCTTGCGCGGTGCCGCATTGGGTGCGCCTGCCGATGCTGGACCTGCAGGAGGTAACCATGGCGGACACTGACATTCTTTTGCGCGGCAAAAATATCAGCCGCCGTTGGGGCGGCTTGCTGGCCCTGAACGATGTGTCGATTGACGTTGCACGCGGCACGGTGCACGCCGTGATCGGCACCAACGGTGCGGGCAAGTCGACGCTGGTCAACATTTTGTCGGGCGAAATCCCGTCTTCGGCTGGCAGTGTGGAACTGCTCGGCCAGGATGTGACGCATTGGACGCAGCCCCGGCGTGCCCGCGCGGGCCTGGGCCGCAGTTACCAGAGAAATACGATCTACCCCAGCTTTACGGTGCTGGAAAATTGCCGCCTGGCGGCCCAAGCCGCAGCACAAAAGCCCTGGGCTTTTTGGCAGGATGCGCGCCGCTGCGCGGTGAGCAGCGCCGCAGCCATGGCAAGCGCCGAGCGGGCGGGGCTGGCGGACGTTTTGGAGCGCGAAGCCGGTCTGCTTTCGCACGGTCAGAAACGCCAGTTGGAAATTGCCATGTGCCTGGCCACCGCGCCGCAGGTACTCCTGTTGGACGAGCCCCTGGCCGGCATGGGTGCCGAAGAAACCGAGCGAATGCTCGCGCTTCTGGAGTCTCTGAAGGCCACGCATGCCATTTTGCTCATCGAACACGACATGGACGCCGTTTTTCGTGTAGCGGACTCCATTACCGTGATGGTCAACGGCGGCGTGATCGCCACGGGTAGCCCGGACTTTGTGCGCAACAGCGCCGAAGTGCGGGTCGCCTATTTGGGAGAACACTGACATGTCCGAAGAACTGATCTTGGACGCCAAAGGCATCCACGCCTGGTATGGCTCCAGCCACATCTTGCATGGCGTGGATTTGCATATTGCGCGTGGCCAGACCGTAGGGCTTTTGGGGCGCAACGGCATGGGCAAGTCCACATTGATCCGCACGTTGTTGGGCCATGTGGCGCAGCGCAGCGGAGAAATTCATTTTTTTGGTGTGGACGCCTCCAGCAGCAAGCCGCACGCGGTAGCGCGGTTGGGTGTGGCCTATGTGCCGGAGGGCCGTGGCGTGTTCCCCAATCTGTCGGTGCTGGAAAACCTCCAGATGGCAGCACGTGTGGGGCGCGACGGCCGCTGTGATTGGCCGCTGGACCGTGTGTTGGCCACTTTTCCGCGCCTGTCCGAGCGCCTGAAAAATCTGGGCGCTCAGTTATCGGGCGGTGAGCAGCAAATGCTGTCGATTGGCCGCGCGCTGATGACGCACCCCGAATTGATGGTGCTTGACGAAGCCACCGAAGGCCTGGCCCCGCTGATTGTGGCCGAAATCTGGCGCGTGATCGGTGAAATCCGCGCCAGTGGAATCGCCACCCTGATCGTGGACCGCGACTACCGCAAAGTGCTGGAGCGCGCCGACCAGGCGCTGGTGCTGCAAAAAGGCCAGGTCGTCATGCAAGGCAGTGGCGCTGCACTGCAGGGCGACCCGGCGTTGGCCACATTTCTCGGGGTGTGAAGGCAGGGTCTGGGCCGCCCTATAGCACCGTGTAGAAGGTGAAATCCAAATGGGAGCTGGTACCGGAATTACCAGCCGGATCGACAACGACTGCAGCCAAGGACTTGTCACCATAGTCGCCCATTTCTGCCTTGAACAGGGTGAATTCGACGTAACCTTTCGTTAGATCGGCGCTGTCAAGAACGTCGGACTTGAAAAGTGTTCCGCCCAACTGGAGGTCTACTCTGTCGTTGACTTTGGCAGCCGTACTGCTCGTTTTGCTAAAGGCAATATGCACTGTGAGCCCGCTATTGGCCTCGGTATCGCTAAGGCGCCCATCGTTGAGGTTGCTGCCATTTTCGGTCATCGTCAGAGTTGGCACATAGGTGTCCAGGGTGAATGCCTTCGTATAGCTGGATGTTTTGTTGCCAGCAGTATCGGTAAAGGCGGCGAACATCTGTTTGGCGCCATCACGGCCAAAGGTGTCTGTCGACAATAGATTGAAATCTATATAGCCCTTTGCAAGATCGGTGCTATCGACTACTTGGGTCTTGAACGGTAAGGTGCCATTCGATGGACCATACATCAGCGTAACTAAGTCGCCTACCTGTGCTGCCGCATCATCGCCTGCGCCATGGGAGAAACTAACCCGCATCGTCAAACCGGTAGCGATGTCTTTGGTACTCAGCCACTTGTCTGAAAGGAGTCCGGACATCTCCACCAGCGAAGGGACCAACACGCCGACCGTATCAAGCGTGAAATGTTCGAGACCGGTACTGGTGTGACCCTGGCCGTCAGTGGCTTTGGCCGTGACTTCAATTTTCCCATCCCCCAAAGTCTTAATCTCTGCCGCCGTCAAACCAATCGCTTGAGGACTGGTTGAGGCCGTGGTGAATTGTTGGTAGGCGATGCTGGTATTGGTTACCAGGTTCGTGAACGTGACATCCATAGTGACACCCGCCTCCGCGCTGACGCTCACGACGCCAACCGCATTGGTCGCTTCGGCGGCAGTGGCGCCGTTTGAGACACCTGACCCCAGTGCTATCAGTGGAACATCGGGAGTGTCTTTCAGGTTGTTGATATCCAGGGTGACGGCCTGGGAGCTGGCGTGCTTGGCCGCATCGGTGGCCACCACAGTAAAGCTGTAGCTCTGCTGCGCCTCAAAATCGGGATTACCGGTCAGTGTGACCTCGCCATTGGAGGAGTT
>Ga0114968_10003326_pt1 | contig 12090 bp, 11 predicted proteins | sample M_130807_EF_Meta_FD_87020 | JGI IMG/M metagenome (GOLD analysis project Ga0114968, IMG submission 87020) | Freshwater microbial communities from Lake Montjoie, Canada to study carbon cycling - M_130807_EF_MetaG | ecosystem: Environmental > Aquatic > Freshwater > Lake | place: Lake Montjoie... | reverse complement strand
ATGCCAATTTGGCGTTGCAGCTTGCGGACTATGCCTATGTGCTTGAGTCAGGGGTGATTTCATTGCAGGGCCCCGCTCAAGAGATCGCGTCGCATGATGGTGTGCGTGCGGCCTATCTTGGAGAAGTCTGATGATTTATTTTTTACAGCAGCTCCTCAATGGCCTTGCCACCGGTGCGATTTATGCGTCGCTAGGGTTAGCGCTCGTATTGATTTACCGTACGACTAACATCGCCAATTTTGCGCAAGGCGAGATGGCGACGTTTTCGGCATTTTTAACTTGGCAACTGACCGAGTTTGGTGTGCCCATTGGATGGGCGATATTGATATCGATCGGTCTGTCCTTGATCATGGGTGCGGTGACGTATGTGTTGATTGTGCGGCCCGTGCAATACAAAGACGAGATGACGATCATCATCGTGACGCTTGGGTTATTTCTTGCGTACAACAGTGCCACGGGCGCGATTTGGGGCTTTATGCAAAAGGCGTCGCCAAGCCCGCTGCCTGAGCATACTTGGACCTTAGGCACACTGCGCATTGGGGCCGAATTGCTTGCCTTCGTAGCCGTACTCATGGCAATTTCAGTTGGGTTGTATTTGTTATTTCAGCGCACACGTTTAGGCATGGCCTTGCGGGCTGCAGCGTCAAACGCACAGTCTGCGCAGTTGGTCGGTATTCCGTATACCGCCATGATGACGTTGGGCTGGGGGATGGCAGCGGCGTTAGGTTCGGTGTCTGGTGCCTTGGTGGCTTCGCGCCTGACCTTAGATCCCAACATGATGGGGGATGTGATTATTTATGCGTTCGCAGCGGCGGTGGTCGGTGGGCTCAGCAGTTATCTGGGGGCCGTCGTAGGAGGCGTTGTTGTTGGCGTGTCGCAATCGTTCTCGACTGCGTATTTGCCTGCTCTCGGTGCAGATCTACAGATCATTGTGCCCCTGTTGTTAATTGTTGCCGTGTTGATTGTGAAGCCCGAAGGTCTGTTTGGTAAAGCCGTGCAGGTGAGGGTATGAACATGACTGTTAAACACTGGCTACTTGGCGTGCTCTTGGCGGCGCTACTGATCGTGACGCCAATTGTCGCCCCAAGTTATTTGACGTTTCAACTCACGGGTGTGATGGCCTATGCGGTGGCGGCAATTGGTCTGAATCTGATCATTGGGTATGCTGGCCAAATTTCACTCGGGCATAACGCCTTTTTTGCTCTGGGCGCCTATACCGCCGCGTTAAGCGTTGCGCATTTTCACGTGCATTATGTTGTGTCGGTATTGATTGCAGCGGCAGTCACGTTTGTCGTTGGGTTCTTGGCGGGCTTTCCTGCGCAGCGTTTAAAAGGTCTTTATTTGGCGTTGATTACGCTAGTGCTAGCGGTATCTGTTTCGCCGGTGATCAAGCACTTTAAGGCGTACACAAACGGTATGTCGGGTATGTCGGTTGATCGCCCAAGCCCGCCTGCGTGGTCTGGTCTGACACAAGATGCCTGGGTCTACTATGTTGTGCTGATATTCACTGCGGTGTGTTTTTTCTTGGCCCGAAATTTTGTAGCAGGAAGTACGGGGCGTGCGCTCACGGCAATACGTCAAGCCCCGCTTGCCGCATCGTCGATGGGCGTGGATGTCAATGGTTACAAAGTGCTGATCTTTGGTTTGGGTTCAATGTTTGCAGGCATTGGCGGTGCAATTTTTAATTTCTCAATCGGGTTTATTGCACCCGACTCTTTTAACCTCTTGCTATCAGTGAGTTTTCTTGCTGCAATCGTGGTGGGTGGCTTGGGGACAGTGTGGGGCGCGCTGGTGGCTGGTTTGTTTTTACAGTTCGTGCCGTCTTATGCGTCAGATATTAGTAATGCCTTGGCGGGTGCCGTGTACGGTGGCATTTTGATCGTATGTATGTTCTTTATGCCCAAAGGTATCGTCGGCTCAGCGATGGCTTGGCTCAGAGAGCGCCAACTGGCAAAAAAATGAAAGGTTAAAAATGCGTTTAGCGATTTTGGATGATTACTTAGGGATTGGGCAGACGATTGTCGATTGGGGTGTAGTTCCTGGGTTGGCGGTTGTTAGCTTTCGTGATCATGTGCATGACCAAAATGAGTTAGTTGATCGCTTGGCTGAGTTTGATGTGGTGATGCGAATTCGCGAGCGTACTGAGTTTCCACGTGAAGTGCTCGCGCGTTTGCCGAAATTAAAGTTGTTGCTAGCCACAGGTATGCGCAATGCACGTTCGATTGATTTGCGTGCTGCCGATGAGCTTGGCATTGTTGTGAGTACCACTGAGGCGCAGCATCAAACGACGGTTGAAGTGACCTGGGCATTAATTCTTGGATTGTTTCGCTCGATTCCGCAAGAGAGTGCCTCGTTACGCGCGGGCGGTTGGCAGGTGAGCCTGGGGCGGGGACTGGCGGGTAAAACCCTTGGCATCGTCGGGCTGGGCAATATGGGGATCCCCGTTGCACAGATCGGTCAGTTGTTTGGGATGAAGGTGGTGGCCTGGAGTCGCAACATGACGCCTGAACGGGCGGGTGTTTATCAGGTCGAGGCCGTTTCGAAAGAGGCGCTGTTTCGCCAATCCGATGTGATCACGATTCATATGCCACTGAGTGATGCCACGCTAGGCTTGGTGTCGGCCACAGATTTAGCGTTGATGAAAAAAGACGCCTTTTTGATTAATACTTCACGCCCGCAAATCGTCGCTGAAGGCGCACTGCTCGAAGCGCTTGAACAGAGGCGAATTGGTGGCGCCGGGCTCGATGTGTTTGAGGTCGAACCCTTGCCCGTTGATCATCCTTACCGAAGCTTGCCTAATGTGCTGGCCACGCCGCATATTGGTTTTGTGACCAAAGAGAATATGGAAGAGTTCTTCCAGACTTCACTTAAGAATTTATTAGCCTTTTTGGCTGGTTCGCCGATTAACGTGATAAACGGCGCACGGCCATTTTTGCCAGATTCGCAAGTGTCTAAACAAATGCACGCCAAGGGACACTGACGGTGGGCGGTTTGCCTGAGGTCGCCTCTGATCAAGCAAGTTGACCTCGAACGGCTGGCTGAGATCTGAGCGAGTCGCTCGTCATGCAGTGCCCTGCGGCCTGTACGTTAAGTGGTGCCTTGATTTCGACCTGACTGAGCAGAGCGACTTTCCAACTGGTATTGATGTACTGGTTAATGGTATTTAATGTACTATTTAAATTAGTTTTAAGTAACTGATAATAATACTATTTTTTTAATTGAAATGACTCAACGCCAACTGCGGCACAATCTGCATAAACGTCTGGTTTGGCTGTAGATACACGGGCAGCACGTACCATAGGGTGTGCCAACATCCGCTTCATAATCTCGTCGCAGAGGGTTTCTTGCAACTGAATGTGGCCGGGCGCAATGATATCGGCAATCGTTTGACGCATAAAGTCGTAGTCAACCACTTCGCTTAAGTCATCACGGCTTGGCGTGTTGTCAGTGAGGGGTACATAAAGATCCACATTGACGATGACGCGTTGCTCGCCCTTTTTTTCAAACTCGTGGACACCGATATTCATGTTGATCTCAAAGTCTTTGAGAAACAAACGACGGCAGTTCGAGAGGTCAGGGTGTTGAATCAGGGCAAGAGTCATTAGAGTGTCGAAAACGTGTTTAGAAGTGAAAAAAATCAAAAGTATGAGGTCTGTACCGAGGCTTGGTCACTGGTCAGACATCTCAAATTGAGACCAGCAAAGTCAGGTTACTTCAGATATGTTGCGCCTCACCCGTCAAGTCAGATTACTTCAGATATGTCGCGCCTCACCCGTTAAGGCAGATCAAGTCAGAAACATCACATCGCGTTTTGAGGGGTTGAGGTGCTGTCCACCGTCGACAAAGAGTGTAGTGCCTGTCACGGCATGTGCCGACGCTAAGTAGACCACAGCATCGGCGATATCCTCGGGCGTAGACGATTTGCCTAAGGGTGTTTGTTGATGCGCCCGTTCAAATCCTTCTTGTGTTTGATCGCCCGATATCAACGTCAGCCCGGGTGCGAGCCCGACCACGCGTAGTTCGGGCGCATAGGCTTGAGCAAGCAAGGTGGTGGCTTGGTAAAGCGCCGATTTTGACAAGGTGTAGGACAAAAAATCTGGATTTGGATTAGCGAGTTTTTGATCCAGCAAATTAATGATTACCGAGGGATGTGTGAACACACGTGCAGAGATTTCTTTTGCGTTCAAGCGCGCGCGATACAGATCGCGGCTCAGTGCAATCGGAGCGATCGCATTGATCTGCATGTGAGTTTCAAATTGCTCAGGACTAAAATCTTCTGCATTGTCAAAGGCAAACAACGAGGCACTATTAACAATGCAATCGGGTAGGCCAAGCGCAGACGTGCACTGCATCACTAACGAATCGACTTGGGTTTGTTGAGCAAAGTCTGCCTGAAGTGCAACAGCACGACGCCCTAGGGCTTGCACTGCCAGCACGGTCTCTTGCGCCTCGGCGACTGATTGGCCATAGTGCACACCGATATCCCAGCCGTCTTGCGCTAAACGCAGAGCGATTGAGCGCCCCAAGCGCTTTGCAGCGCCGGTGACAAGTGCGATTTTATTCATGTTGCAACCTCGCAGCCTTGATAGCTTTTAGCGATACAGCGCGTGGCGAGTTCTTGGGCTCGGGTCACCGCCTCTTTTGACATCGTTTCGGAAAGTTCGGTAAGGGTGCGTACGGCACTCTGCTCGCCCAGCCCGCGTGCGATATCCAGCCACATGTATGCCAGAATTTTATTCTGCTTCACGCCTAAGCCTTTTGCATAAAGGATGCCGAGGTGACGTTGTGCATGCGGGTCGCCTTGCGCGGCCGCCAGTGCAAACCATTTACGCGCTTCAACAGGATTTGGTGTCACGCCAAATCCATTCAGATTCATCAAGGCCAAGCGATATTGCGCATTCGGCTCGGCGGCAGCTGCCGCTAACGCGTACCAACGCAAGGCTTGCTTATCGCTGTGTGCCACGCCTCGACCTGCTTCGTACATAAAACCAAGATGGTATTGCGCAATAGCGTGGCCTTGTGCTGCGGCTTTTTCAAACCACACACGCGCGAGTTTGTAGTCTTGTGCGACACCTTGACCGTTGTCGTACAAGACTCCCAGCATGCTTTGTGCCTCGGCGTTGCCACTTTGGCCCAACCGGTTGAGTTGCGCGACGGCCTCTTGGGTTTTGCCGTCGTCAAACAGAGCCATACTTTCAGAGACGGTTTGCGCCTGCCCGCTCAGACACAGCAGCACTAGGCAAGAGGCAAGTGAATTGCGCAGCGTCATAGGATCTCAAGGCGAGAAGAAAGTGGCCGGCTTAGTGTCATGTGATCTTCAGGCGAGAGGCAATTGAGGAGCTTCTTGTCATGTGAACTTAAGATAAGAAGAACGTAAATGGCTTGACGTCATGTGATCTTGATCGACAGATCAGGCAGGCGATCAATTTTGCATAGGATCACGTCGCCTTTGACAACCGGGCCAACATTTTCAGGGGTACCCGAATAAATAATGTCACCAGCAAACAATTCGTTTGCTTCAGAAAGTTTGGATATCTGTTCAGCAACAGACCATATCATTTGATCCAGAGTCGCGCGTTGTTTAACCACGCCGTTTACGGCAAGAGAGATCGATTCTTTTGAAAAACTACCGATTGCACTCACTGGGTAGATCGGCCCAATGGGCGCCGAACGATCAAACGATTTACCGATTTCCCAGGGTTTTTTCTGATCACCAAGCATGCGCTGTAAGTCGCGTCTGGTCATGTCTAAGCCAAGTGCATAGCCATATACATGTTCAAGCGCACGCTCGATTGAAATATCCTTTCCGCCCGACTTCAGCGCCGCCACTAATTCAACCTCGTAGTGGTAGTTTTTAGTCAGACTCGGATAGGGGTGATCAACCACCTGGCCCGGCGCAACATACTGAATCGCATCGGTTGGCTTTTGAAAAAAGAAGGGTGGTTCGCGCGTGGGATCAGAGCCCATCTCGCGCGCATGCGCCGCATAGTTACGACCAATGCAATAAATGCGGCGCACCGGAAATTGCTGTGTGCTGTTCGCGATTGGGATAAAGGTGGGTTCAACGGTGAAAAGCGCTTTGGGCGCTGCTTGTGCACTCGCCTCGCTGTTCACGCTCGCTGCGGCAGTCGCTGCGATGGCTGCTAAGCCTGCTTTTAGGCTGTCTCGTCTAGAAATCATGTTCATAGGGTATCCCGTGTTTGATCGTTCACAAAAGCTTGCTGCGAATTTTTGAATAACCGCTGGCTAAATCGTACGCGTGCCCAAGTTGTAGCACGCTCATGTCGGTTTGCACCGGGCCGATCATCTGTAGCCCAACGGGCAGGCCGCCGCTTGTGAATCCCGCAGGTGCTGCCAAGGTGGGTAGGCCCGCCATCGTGGCTGGGATGACCGATTGCATCCAACGGTGATACGTATCCATGGGTTTTCCGGCGATTTGCTTAGGCCAGTGCTCTTCGGCGGCAAACGGGCTCACCTGCGCTGCGGGCATGACTAAAAAGTCGAACGTTTCAAACAGGCGTCGCAGCTCTTGGTACCAGGCCGTGCGCACTTTGGCCGCAGCAAACACGTCAGGTCCTGACAGGGCTAAGCCACGTTCGATCTCCCACACCGCTTCGGGCTTGAGCAGGGCGCGCGAACTGGCCGAGTGATAGTGGTGGGCATTGCCCCCCGAAAACGTAAAGCTGCGCAGCGTGAGCCAAGCGTTCCAGAGTTGTTCAAGATCAAACTTTGGCACAGCCGCTTCAACTGTACAGCCAATGGTTTTGAAGTGTTCAAGAGCAGTTTCGGTGATGCCTAAGAGGCCCGCTTCAATGGGCAAATGACCACCTAAATCGCCGAGCCAACCAATGCGGGTGCCACGCAACTCGCGCTCAAGCGGTTGCTCAAATAATTTGACGTCATCTTGCCTGCGCGATAACGGCAAGCGCGCGTCAAAACCGGCTTGCACCGAGAGCAATAACGCCAGATCAGGGATATTGCGTGCCATGGGCCCCGTAACACTGAACTGCTGAAAAAAGACTTCTTCGCCGGGGCCGTGTGGCACACAGCCTGGCGAGGTGCGAAAGCCAAACACGTTGTTAAAGGCCGCTGGAGTGCGTAGCGACCCCATCATGTCAGAGCCGTCAGCGACCGGCAGCATATTCAAGGCAAGGGCAACGCCCGCGCCACCACTGCTGCCACCCGCGCAACGCGAAGGGTCAAAGGCGTTGCGGGTGATGCCGTAGACAGGGTTATAGGTGTGTGCGCCCAAGCCAAACTCTGGCGAGTTGGTGCGCCCCACAAAGATCGCCCCAGCAGCACGTACGCGCGCGTTGGCGGCCGAATCCGTCGTGGTGACTTGCCCTTTAAAAATCGGTGAGCCGTTGGTGGTGATCATGCCTGCGACTGGCGCGATGTCTTTGGGCGCCTGAGGAAACCCGTGCAGCACGCCCATGCTTTGCTTGCGATCTAGCTGTGCATCGCGTTCGCGTGCTTGAGCAAATAGGGCGTCGGGGTCGGGCATGGCCACGATGGCGTTGACGGTTGGATTTTGTTGGTCTATTTGCACTAAATAGGCTTCGAGAACTTCGGTACAGGACACCTCGCGGCGATGAATCGCACGCGACAGGCTGACAGCATCGAGCGAAACAATAGAACGGGAGGGGGCGGTGGCTGAGGTCATGGCAGAAGCTCGTGCAAAAGACGCTATTGTGCCACCGCAGCGCTCGGGATGGCTTGATCGCGGTCGGTATGGTGCGAGCGAGACTTGTAAAGGATTTCCCTAGGTTGTTTCGCGATAACAGCTAGTGAGAATGGGGTGGGCTTGGTCATTGACGGCTTATTTCTACCAAAATTAGCCGTCAGTGAGGTATCTTGTTAACTCGAGAACAATATTGATTGAGCCGCACAGGCCAACAGGAGCAGACATGACACACGCGCGCGCGAACGGTTTCAACACATCTATTGCCAAATCGTCAGTCAGAGTGCGGCGTACGGCTATGACCCAAACGTGCGGGAGGCGTGTTCTAGCTCTGTTATGCGGGCGCGTTTGGCTGCCTCAGCGGTTAGCCGTGGCGCTGACGTGCCTGGGCATGCTCTTGACAGGCGGAGTCTCTCAGGCTGAAAGCGCTGCAAATTACCCAAGCCGTAATATTTCAATCATCGTGCCCTTTACCCCTGCGGGCACCACCGATATTCTGGCCCGCATGATGGCCGCCAAGCTGGGGGAGAAATTTAATCGCACCGTTGTGGTTGAAAATCGTCCGGGTGCTGGCGGCAATACCGGTAGCAACGTGGTGGCCAAAGCGGCTCCGGACGGCTATACCTTGTTACTTGGCACGATCAGCACGCATGCGATCAATACCTCGTTGTACAAAAATATGCCTTACAACGCGATCAAAGACTTTGCGCCGATTAGCCGCATTGCTAACGTGCCGAATCTGCTAGTGGTTAACAAAAATGCTCCGTACAGCACGCTGGCGGAACTTGTGGCTTGGGGCAAAGCGAATCCCGGCAAACTGACCTTTGGTTCGTCAGGCAGTGGCACTACTTTGCACCTATCGGGCGAACTTTTTAAACAAATGACGGGCGTGGAAATGACGCACATTCCTTATAAAGGGAGCGCTCCTGCGGTGTCTGACCTGATCGGTGGACAGATTTCTATGCTCTTTGACAACATGCCGACGGTCTTGCCCCAAGTTAAGTCTGGCAATCTGAAAGGGCTTGCCACGACTGCAGCGACGCGTAATCGCGAACTGCCGGATGTTCCAACAGTGTCTGAAAGTGGTTTAACAGGATTTTTGGTGATGTCGTGGTTTGGCTTGTTAGCGCCTGCTGGCACGCCCTCTGACATCATCGAAAAACTAAACCTTGCCGTGGTTGAGATTATCAAAACGCCAGACGTGCAAGCGCGAATTTTGGCGATTGGTTCAGAGCCGTCTCCCGAAACCCCTGCGCAATTTGCGGCCTTCATTCAAGCTGAAACCACTAAGTGGGCCGAAGTCGTTAAAAAGTCTGGCGCCTCAGTTGATTAAGATGGTGTGCTAAGCCCCGCCATTTGCGGCGGGTTGATCTTTCAATCAGGACAGAGCAAAACAATGAGTTGGACCCCCGAATTAGAAGAGCTAGCGCTTAGAAAAAAACTTTCACTCACCATGGGTGGCGAAGACAAGGTTAAGCGGCAGCACGACAACGGCAAATTAACCGTACGTGAGCGCATTGATCAACTAGTAGATCCGCAGACCTTTCGTGAGGTGGGTGGGTTGGCTGGCACGGCCACCTACGACAGCGAAGGGAGGTTAGTCAGCGTGATGCCGTCTAACGTCATTATCGGCCGGGCGCACATCAACCAGCGGCCCATCGTGTTGGTGGGAGATGACTTCACGGTGCGGGGCGGCGCGAATGACGGTGCGGTTGGCGACAAAATGATTTTTGCTGAACAAATGGCGTGTGATTTACGCTTGCCCCTCGTGCGCCTGATCGATGGCACAGGCGGCGGTGGTTCGGTTAAAAATATTGAAAAAATGGGTCATGCCTTATTGCCCAAAATGAAAATCTGGACATCAATTACCCGTAGTTTGGCGCAAGTGCCTTGCGTGTCGTTGGCCTTGGGCTCTGTGGCCGGGCAAGGCTCGGCCCGTGTGTCGGCCAGCCACTATTCAGTGATGGTCAAAGACACTTCTCAATTGTTTGTGGCGGGTCCGCCGGTGGTTGCACGGATTGGCCAGCATTACACAAAGAACGAGTTGGGCGGTAGCCAGATTCATGCGCGCAATGGCGTGGTCGATGATGAGGTGGCCTCTGAAGCTGACGCATTTATCGCGGCTCGCCGTTTCTTGTCCTATTTGCCCGCTTCAGTGCATGAGCTCCCGCCGCGTGGCGCTGTACCAACCGAAACACTTGATCAAACCTGGCTACGTAACGCCATCCCTAAAGATCCCCGTAAAGTTTATAAAATCCGACCAATCATTGAAGCGCTGGTTGATTCGGGTTCGTTTTTAGAAATGGGCAAGCAGTGGGGCCGTGCCATCGTGGGTGGTCTGGCGCGCATAGATGGTTGGCCCGTGGTGTTCGCGGCAAGCAATCCCTATCACTATGGCGGCGCCTGGGATCGGCAAACCTCTGATAAGTTTGTACGCATGATTGATTTGGCTGAGACCTTTCATTTGCCCTTGATCAACATGGTGGATGTGGCCGGCTTTCAGATTGGTATTGAGGCTGAGCAAGATGGCGTGATGCGCGCGGGTGTCCGTGCGTTGACGGCCGTGTCGCAATCGACCGTGCCTTGGTGCTCGGTGATTATGCGTCGCGCGTTTGGCGTGGCGGCCGCTGGTCATCAAGCCCCCGGGCGTTTTAATTTTCGGTATGCCTGGCCATCGGCCCAGTGGGGCTCATTGCCCATTGAGGGCGGCCTAGAGGTTGCGTATCGTGCCGAGATCGAAGCGGCCGCAGACCCTAAAGCGAAACACGCCGAGATCGAAGCCCGCGTGCGAGCCTTGACCTCACCGATGCGCAGCGCCGAGGCCTTTGTGATAGAAGACATCATCGATCCAGCCGAAACGCGTGCCGCGTTAGTTGAGTTTGCGACGCTGGCCGCGCCTTTACGTCAGGCGGGGGTACGAACGGTCACGTACCGTCCTTAGGTTGATCTCACTCAGAAAGAATAAGGGTTGAGCTCGCACTCGAGATTGAAGTTGAGTGTGGCGTCGGATGCGGTACCATACAAAAAATCATAAAAAATAATTTACTCAGGAGACCATTATGTTCAAGCAATCATTGCTGTCAGCCGCAGTCGCTGTGACCCTCTGCATGATGCCCGTACAGGCGCAAGACAAAATCTCTGGTGGTGTCGTCAAGATCGGCGTGCTGACCGATTTGTCAGGCCTGTACATGGCGAATGTAGGTCCGGGTTCAGTGTTGGCGACAAAACTTGCGATCGAAGAGTTTGGTGGCAAGGTAGCGGGTAAACCGATCGAGCTTGTCGTGGCTGATCATTTAAACAAGGCTGACGTTGCCGCGGCGCGTGCGCGCGAGTGGATCGATCGCGATGGCGTGGATGTTGTGACCGAATTGGGTAACAGCGCCGTTGCGTTGGCAGTGATGAATATTGCAGCCGAAAAAAATCGAATGACGATGGCGACCGGTGCTGGTTCTTCGCGCATTACGGGCGCAGACTGCAAGCCGACGAACGTGATGTGGGTGTATGACACCTACGCGCTGGCAAAAGTCGGGACCTTGCCTTTGGTGCAGCAGGGCGCAAAAAAATGGTATTTCATCACGGCCGATTACGCTTTTGGCCATTCGCTTGAAAGCGATGGCGCTCGCTTTATTAAAGAAGGTGGTGGGTCTGTGGTTGGGTCGTCGCGGTATCCTTTTCCGGGTAATGATTTTTCTTCCTATTTGCTTTCGGCGCAAGGTAGTGGTGCAGACGCAGTGGCTTTTGCAAGTGCGGGAGGCGATTTATTGAATCAAATTAAACAGGCCAACGAGTTCGGTTTAGGAAAAAAACAAAAATTAGTCGCGCTGTTAATGAGTATCGCCGACGTGCATGGCGCGGGCTTACAAGCCGCTCAAGGCATGAATTTTGCCGAGACCTTTTACTGGGATATGGATGACGAGACGCGTAAATTCTCGCAACGGTTTTTTAAAGAAATGGGCAAGATGCCAACCGCTTTGCAGGCGGGGCAATACTCGGCCATCTTAAATTACCTGCGTGCAGTCGAAAAGTCGGGGAGCGATGACGTAGCCGATGTGATGAAAACTTTACGCGAGATGCCCATCCGTGACGCATTTGCGCGCAATGCCAAATTACGGGCAGATGGCAAACTGATTCACGATACTTATCTTGTTTCGGTCAAGTCTCCAGCCGAATCAAAAGCCCCTTGGGATTACTACAAGATCGTCAAAACAGTGTCGGGTGAGGATTCCTTTAATCCCTTATCTGAAAGCCAGTGTCCGCTCGTCAAAAAATAATACGATTAATTAAACGATTAATTAAACGATCAACTAAACGATCAACTAAAGAGCTCAGTCATGATGGACGTTTTGTGGTGTGAAATGTTGAAACAAAAAGTCAACGTCGACGAAAGACTGGTGTGGCGAGGGCGTCAT
>Ga0114968_10003320_pt1 | contig 12112 bp, 10 predicted proteins | sample M_130807_EF_Meta_FD_87020 | JGI IMG/M metagenome (GOLD analysis project Ga0114968, IMG submission 87020) | Freshwater microbial communities from Lake Montjoie, Canada to study carbon cycling - M_130807_EF_MetaG | ecosystem: Environmental > Aquatic > Freshwater > Lake | place: Lake Montjoie... | reverse complement strand
TCCATCTACAAAAACAGGCAACGTAAGATCTGTGTCTATTCAGTTAAACAGTGAAGTTGTGACAATAGCAGCTGTTGGTGGAAAGAATTCAGTAGATGCAACAAAAGAGAATTGCTTCGGAATAAAGATTACGGGCGATGGCAGTGCTGCTACGCTATATTACCGAACACCTACGGCTGTCGGTTCATGTAAAGCATCGACAGCTTCTGCTGGAACTGGTGTTGAAGGCGATTTCCCTAGTAAGTAATTGGAAAAAGGAGATGGAGAATAGATATGGATATTTTAGAATCGGCTCGCAAGGCCGGATTCGAAGTCATCGATTCTCCATCTTCCTTTTCACCAGATGAGGTAGCACAAAGGCTTCTATTAGGTGATGAAAATGCCCTTGGCATCTCGCTTGCTGGAGATGTCCTTGAAGTACTCTTAGATCATATACCTTCACCTTCTGAATATGCCGAGTTAGAGCGGAAAGCAGGAATGCTAATTACGGTTACTATTACTACTCCTGAAATATTAAAGGAAATTAAAAGTAATAACAGTAATGATATAGGAATGGTCCCAAAAATTATTGCACCAGCTTTAGATGAAGCTGTAGAACTTGATGCTTCCGACTTGCACCTAAGCGTAGGTACCCCACCAATCGTTAGAGTAGGCGGAGAATTATTAGCGTTAAAAAATTGGGGATCTCTTTCGGTGGGCGATTTAAAAGCCGCTGCTGAATGGGTCCTCGGCAATGAAGCTAAAAAAATTGATGAAAGCGAGACAATAGATTACGACGGTTCAGTAACTTATAGGGGTAGACGTTGGAGAGTAAACTTATATAAGCAAAGAGCCTCTCTTGCGCTTTCTCTTAGACTTATCCCTTCAAAACCACCTAGAATTGAGGAGTTAGGCTTACCTATGGTAATCGCGGATTTAGCCAAGCTAACCTCAGGCTTAATACTATTTGCGGGACCGACTGGTAGTGGTAAATCTACATCGCTTGCATCATTAATAGATAGAATTAATAAGGAACGAAGATGCCATATCTTAACAATCGAGGACCCAGTTGAGTACCAGCACCAAAACCAAAGGTCTATAGTTCATCAAAGAGAAATAGGCGAAGATACGGTAAGTTTTTCGGTAGGATTGAGAGCTGCGCTACGCCAAGACCCCGACGTAATTTTGGTGGGTGAACTAAGAGATGTTGATACAATGACAACAGCCCTTCATGCAGCGGAAACTGGTCACTTGGTGCTAGCGACAGTACATGCGTCTAGCGCAGATTCTGCAATAACTAGACTAGTATCTTCATTTCCTGGATCGCAGCAAGACCAGATTTTATCACAGCTTGCCAGTTCTCTGCAAGCAATTGTTTGTCAAGTCCTACTTCCAACTATCGATAAGAAATCCAGAAGAGCCTTGGCCACAGAGATATTGATTATAAATACGCCAGCTAGAACTATGATTCGAGATAAACGATTACACGAGGTTGCGGCAATGCTAGATTCTAGCGCTGGAGCTGGAATGATTTCAATGGAAAAATCTTTAGCGATACTGGTTGGGCAAGGCAGGGTAGCGTTAGAAGAAGCATTAAGACATGCGGGAGATGAGAAACTATTTTTAGAGTATGTTGATAAGTTGGGAGATCTGCAGAAAGCGGAGTTTGAAAATTTTGATGCTATGGGTGACCTCCCTTGATTAATAGAAAGAAAAAAGGTTTCTCACTTGTAGAATTCCTAGTAGCATCCACGTTGACAATAGCAGTGGTTGCATCTAGCACTCTTTCCATGGGCATAGCTCAGAGATTGCAACAAGAAGCGTATTATGATGACTTAGCCTACCAAATAGGTAATTCAATCATTCAGGGGTCTCGCTCCATCGGTTGCGGAATGGCAACAGGAGATCTTTCTTTCGATTCTAGGATATTTAATGGTTGCGAAGCCAAATTTATACCCGGTTCTGATAGTGAAATAAATACTAAATCACCTATTGCGCCATGCACCGCCTCGTCGGGAACTCGTTCAATATGTTTACCAGCCACGGATGGGGATAGATTTTTTTACACTATTAGTTCTTCATTAAAGTTAAGAATAATATACAGAACAGCATGGCTGAGTAGTAGTAGTTTAAATTCAAGCAACGTTGACGCATGTAACATCACTAGTTCACAACCTGATATTTTTAGAAGAACACTGACGATTTTAACTATTAAAAATGGCGTAGTAACGAATGCAAGAAAAATTATTGATTTCCAAGCGGTGGATGCTGGCTCATCTATATATAGCTTTAAAAACCATGCGTCTATTGTAGTTACTCTACCAGGTGGAGTGAGTAAGCCAAGTTATTATTATATCAAAGATGGTAGTAACAATACAATATATCGACTACCAGATAGCGGTAATTGTGCTTGGTTTGCTTTCATTCCGGTATCTGGTTCATCAAATAGTGTGGATATATATAGCTCAAATGCTAGTTCAATGCAGAGTATCAGCTTAAGCGAAGATATAGCAACTCCGATAGGATCCAAATGAGAAAAATTAAAGGTTTTTCAATAATTGAAGTAGTCATCGCATCCATGTTGTCCCTATCGCTTGGAGTATTGGTTGCCACTACGCTTAATAGTGCCACAAAATCTTTAAGAACTACTAATTCCACAGTTCAAGCTGATGTAAAAGCAAGAGAAATTTCCTCTTACATCCAGAAATTTGTTTCATCTGCGGATAAGAGATCATATTGCGACAATATTAACTCTCAATGTTTAAATTTAATAAAATACGAAGTAGATCCAAATTTTTCTTATTATTATTCAGATACAAATAAAGAAGTTTTGCAGTTTTTTAGTGGTTACTGTACGAAAGCTACAGGGAGTAGCGGTTGTTTGAATTCGGATATTACGAATTTGACAGAAATGGCAGTAAATTTTGATAAAGTAGGAAAAAATATTTCTATCTGTCAAATTATACCAACTGGTAACACTGTCTACAGCAAAAACGATTTGACTGTCGCTTACAGCATTATTAATACTAGTCAAATTAATTGCAATAGCACTGCTGGGCTAAAAAATATATATAATGTAAGTGGTGTAAGTGCAATAAATACTAATATTTTTAATTTCGTAGATAAGAATGGACAAGATGTAGTATGTACATCTCCAGCAACAGTAACATGCTTAAAACAAATTTATACAGTGAGATTTTCAGGCAAGGTGGATTGGAATTTACCGATTGCATCAACTAATAAGAAAAGAAATGGTCAACAATATAGTATTATTGAGCTATATATTAATCTGTTAGGAAATAGTAAAAATGAATAGACATAACAAAGGTTTTGCAATGGGAATTTTTCTCCTAACATTTCTCGTACTAGGTTCAGTATCAGCATCGCTAATCTATGTATCTTCTCTTAACGACGTTTCTTCACGTTCTGCAAATTCTAAGATTAATGGAAGATTCCTGGCAAATACAATATCAGATTACGTATATGCAAAAGTACAAAGCGATCCTAAGTTTATAGACAATGCAACGGATCCAACGAAGTGTCTTGTCTTGTCTACTACAAATCCAGGCATGAACTGTAACTTCAGTTTCTCCGCTCTCGGAGCAGGCTATATAAAGTTAAATAAAGGTATAGAGAGTAACAATCTAATTGGCACTCAAGCCAATGCTTTGGATACCAACTTATTAACCATGGACAAAAAAACTGGTGAATCGCGCTTCGAAATCTGCTCTACGACCGACAAAGAAGAGTGTGCCTCGTATTACTTAAAGAAAAGTACAAATCTTTCAACTGTATACGCAGACAGAGTTATTGGAGTAAAAGTATTTATTAAAGTAAAATCAGGTTGTGGAAATATAAAAACATGTCGCACTACTACTTACTCATCCATAATTAAACCTAATCAATTTTTTGACTATATGTACTATGTAAAATATGCAACCTTAGATCCAATATTCTACACAAACGCTTACCCTGCCTATGTTAATCCAACCTTATACTCAACATGTAAGGATAGGTTTTTTAACGCTAGAGCTGGTATAGCAGCTCGTGATGGTGGTTGTGTATCTGTAGCATTAACTAATTTAGACAAATTGAATGGCGCTGATATTTTTACTTCAGATGACTATTTCACTGTTTGCGGTGACCCTCAAGGAATCGGGTACGCATATTCAAGTGATCCAAGTATAAGTAGGTATGGACAATCTTCTTTAAAGTCAGCATCAGATTTATCGGTTAATACAGGGGACACTGCTTGTCCAGTCCCAACATCTAACACTAATAATGGCAAAATAGATTTAGATCTTACTTTGTATGGTAAAGCTTACGATGGTGCTAAAAATTTGAGCAACACAATTAATATTCCTAACAATAGTTATTTAACAGTGAATGGGTCAAGTTACTCTACCGGTGCTTCTTGCAGTAGTGCTACAATTCCACTACCAGATAATTCAATTATTGCTTCTTCTGGTAAAATAAATATTTGTGGAATTTCAGGCACTACACAAAAAATTTCAATAGTATCTGGAGGCGATGTAATGATTAGCGGTGACATAACATACGCCGGCAACGGAGTAGTTAGCATAGTTGCAGACGGGAATATAAAGATTGAGCAAATACAGACCACAACTTGCGCAGATTCGCTAACTAGGAGAGTCTATGCTTACATGGTGTCAATTAATTCTTCAATTTTTACCGATAATTGGTGGGTGGATTCATATAGTGCAGTAAACGACAGAGTAGATTGCCTTCTCATCCCAACAAAAGTAACAGCTACGTTAATTATTGAAGGCTCTCTTGTTGGTAAATACCAGCCTATATTTGGTACCTATAATGGAGCTAGCGCTAACGCAAATAATTTGGATCTACTCTCTGGTTATAAAAAAGACTTCACTTTTGATAGTAGGGTTAAAAAAGGTACCGTTTCTATACCTTATGTTATTCCCCCTAAAACACAACAATGGGTTAAACTAGCTTTAACTGAGATTGCTTCAACAAATAATTAAATAATATATATATTATTTAGCAATATCTAAGATTGTCTTAATCTTATTACGTACATCGGCAGGAATAGTAGGATCTTGAATCAATTTAGAAAAAGCCATACGCATACGGTTGGTTTCACTGATGGTAGCGACACGGGTTCGTTCGGCTACTTCTTCTTTCTCTTTTAATTGATCTAAAGCTGCTAGGTAGTTGATATCCAGAAGCTTTCTTTTATCCTCTTCGGATAAAGATTCGAGAGATTCTAAAGCCCGAGCCACCGGGTGAGCTCCTTGTCGCTTTTTAATTTTTAAACGTTCCACAACATCTCTTAAAGCTACGCTACGGCGACGATGCTCTTTAAGGGTAGCTGAGACGCGGTTAACAAAGTGGGTAATAGTGTTGGGGTCTTTAAAGAGTTTGGCGCCCGAGAGGAGATAAGCTTCGACTTCATCTAAACGTAACGGGGCGTTTTTAGTAGAGGGATCTGAATTGTAACCTTGCTCTTTACTGGACATAGGTCTTACTATCCCTTTACTTTGATTTTAGTCACCCAAGTATCGGGGCAAGCATAGTAAGATCAAGAATCTTAGTATTAAAGGATTTGGCTTTAGTGAGTTTAGAACCAGGGTTAGCTCCTAATAAAAGGTAATCGGTTTTACTGGTCACCGAAGTAGTGATTTTGGCGCCGTGATTTTCTAATATTTTAGCGAGTTCTTCTCTAGAATAGTTATCAAATGAGCCGGTAATACAGATAGTCATTCCTTGGTAGAGCCCTTCTTTGTTTTTATGTACGGTAGGCTCAGTTAGATTTAGGCCGAACTCCTTAAGTTCTTTAAGGATCGGTGCAGAATCTTTAATCTCTTTAAGGAGGGATTCTGCGCGAATTTGGCCGATCCCTTCAACTTGAGCTAACTCAGCAATTGTTGCTCTACTAAGATTTTCAAAGCTCCCAAAATGGGTAGCTATTTTCTTGGAAGCACGTCGCCCCACGCTTGTGAAACCTAAAGCGGCGAGTAAGCGATGAAGCGGGAGGGATTTAGAGAGTTCAATTTGGGCGAGGATTTTCTCGCTAGATTTTTCACCCATTCGCTCTACGCTCAAAAGATCCTTCATGGTTAGTCTATAAATATCGCTAACAGAGGTGAGTAGTTTAGCATCATATAAATTAGTAATATGTTTCTCCCCCAATCCTTCAATATCCATGCAATCTCTTGAGACAAAGTAAAGAAGTGAAGGGAGGAGCGAGCAAGTAGAGTTAGGGCAACGCCAGACCTGATTTTTTTGGTCCAGAGTAGTACCGCAATTAGGACAGAGGGTGGTAAACTCGTAGGGTTTAGAATCATCTTCACGATTAGCATACTCTACGCCAACGATCTCAGGGATAACTTCTCCAGCTCGGCGGATCCAGACCGTATCACCAACCCTGATATCTTTACGGCGAATTTCTTCACTATTATGGAGCGTAACCGAGGAGATAATAGTACCACCTACTGAGACAGGGTCTACCTTTCCAACCGGGGTAACAGCACCAGTACGTCCAAGTTGCAGTTCAATGCTTAGTAGTTTAGTAAGTCTCATGTCGGAGGGATATTTGTAAGCAATAGCCCACCGAGGAGAACGCGAGGTAAAACCACTATCTATGCGGTCAAGATGGAGATTCGCTTTAATGACCGCTCCATCGGTGCCAAAGGAGAGGTTAGAGCGAGAGGAGCCAATAAATTCAATGTAGGTATAAAGTTCTTCGAAGTTTTTAAGAACTTTAGGAGAGACCGGGGTGGTGTAAGCGGTATTAAAACCCAGGCTACTGAGGGCTTGAAGTGAGTGGTCATAGTTTTCTTCGTAACCCAAGTATTGATAGGCGAAAAAAGTTAGGGGTGGGCGGTCACGCTCATGAATCGCTCTTAGTGCCCCGGAAGCTGCGTTACGAGGATTGGCTAAGGGTTTTTCACCTAAAAGAACCTTCTTCTCATTGGTGAGTTCAAAGTCAGGGGTAGTCATCAAAACTTCACCCCGGACCTCTAGGGTTCTTGGTTCCTTTAAATTAAGCGGTAAACCTTTAATACCAAGGAGTGCTTGATGCGTAACATCTTCCCCTTCAATTCCATCGCCCCGGGTTAGCGCTTTCACGAGTTTCCCTTGTTCGTATCGTACAGCAATAGCTAAGCCGTCGAGTTTAGGCTCAATATAAAACTCCTTAACTTTACGCCCTAAAACCTTCTCCAACTTTAGAACCCAATCACTCAGTTCAGTTCTAGAGAAGACGTTGTCGAGACTAAGCATGGGAGAAGAGTGCGCTTCGGTTTTACCCAGAGTAATAGCTTTACCTACTTTACCTACCGGAGAGTTAGGATGGATTAACGTGGGGTTTTCTTTTTCAAATTTGATTAGTAGGTGAAGAAGCTCATCGTACTGGGCATCATCCATGAGTGGTTCTTGCCCTAGGTAGTAGCTCTCACTAGCTTTGATGGCAAGTATGACTTTATCCTCATATTGCTCGGGGAGGAGAGGGATAGGGGAAGTCATAATATTATTATGTAAAGAGGATAGAAAAAGACAATAAGTTAGTTGAATAAGAGAGAGTAAGAGAGATCTAAATTTAATGGCAAAATAAGGAAAAAAGAGATAATAAAAATACTATGAAAAAGTTAACTGAAGGCCGACGTATCACGATAATTTTACTATTTGGTCTTCTGGCGCTTAGTTTAATTACTATGTTTTATAGTAGCGCCGAGAAAGGGCTAGTGAGTGGTAAATGCTACAAGTATACGAAAAATTTTGAATATGTGGAAGGGGCGGAGATCTGCCCAGTAACAATTAAGGGTAAGAAAGTGGAAGCAATTTCTCCGACTAGTTATCCCAAGTTAATGAATCAAAAGATCAACTTTATCAGCAAGAACGGGTTAAGGGATATTGCGGTAGTAAGTTATCTCATGATGCCGATATTTTTAGGGCTTTCGCAAATCCCGTTGCTAGTGATGGGTGTTTACCTAAGGAGTAAGAAGTTACCAATGGGGAGAAATAGCGAATTATATAAGAACATATTATTTTACGTCTTTATCTTTGCCGCTGCCTTTAGCCTCTCCTCGCTAGCTTCTTTTTTCTATTTATAAAGTTGTTTCATTAGGTTTAGGGTAGTAGAAAACCCATTTTAAAGTAGTAATTGATTTATGCTAAAGTAAATTAAGGATGAAATCCGAAATCAAGCAAAGTATAGATATGGATATTACAAAAGAATACGAGCGTTTAGAGAAATTATTACCAGAGAGCTTTAAGAGCGATTTACAGAAATTAAAAAAAGATCGCGACGATGAGAAGGTTAGCGTCCAAGAGTGGAATGATTATGCTGACTTAATGATGGTGCGAGGTAAGCAGTTAGCTAAACCGCAGAAAACCGCGTTATCCCGTTGCGTTAAATTACTAGCTCGCGAAGAGCGAGTAGCTGCTAGAGAAGAGAAACGAATAGCGAGAAAGGAGAAACGCAGTGCAAAGTGAGTTAGAGAGTACTGATATTGATAGTCTAGCGAGCCTAGTAGCTAAAAAACTACATGCGGAGGGTAGTATTAAAGGAAGTCTACCGAGCGTACTTTTTGATCAGTCCCACCGTCAGGCTTGGAGTGTAGGGCTGGAAAAAGCGAGAGAGATTAATCCAACCCATCCGGCTGATTCTTCTTATGCTTTAGCAAGTAGTAAGTTAAAGGAGTTAGGTTTTAAGGTTAAAAGTAGTGAAGGATTAATTACAACCAAAGCTCTCCTAGAGATAGATATTCTAGTGCTACCTCATTTTGCGCTGGATAGTTTTGAGGCTACAATTGGAGTAGGGGAGTGCTACTACAGAGAGAGCGAAATTAAAGATATTGTAGATTATGTTAAAATGGGCGGAGGTTTGTTAATATTAGGCGAACATGAAATTAGTAAGTATGGAAATAACCTAAACCAACTTTTAGCTAATTTTAATTGTGAAATTGAAAATACTTCTGTGATTGATAAAGTAAATTGCCATGGTACGGTAGCGTACTGGCCCTTAATGGAGATAAACCAGAGAGACCGAGGGATCTTTGCTGGAGTAAGTGAGGTAGCTCTTTTTCGTGCAGGCACTTTAGCACTTTCTAAGGATTGGGATATTTTACTACGCAGTAAAAACACGGCGAACTTGGCTGATCGGGCAACTATGGCTCGTAGGAATTATGGTGAAGGAAAAGTAGTTGTAATCAGCGATAGTGATCTCTTTGGGGATGATTCAATAAAGCTCTACCAAAACGAGGGTTTATGGGTAAATGTAATAGCTTCATTAAAAAATGATAAGTTAGTAAAGCTTAAAGCAAAAGATGTTGAGAGTAAAGCTTGGCCCCGCGTTAAGGAGCTGGTTAATGAACTGCGTGGGTACCAAGAGGCCGATGGAAGTATTGATCTTAGCAAGAATGTTGAAGGTAAAGTAGTAAAATTGACATCAAGCTTATTGGATGAGATAGAGCTTTGTAGAGTAGAGTTTCCTATGCTGGATGAATACTATCAAGCGTTAAAAATAGATCTAAAATCCTGGGTGGATAATAAGTATCCGAAACCAGATTTTACTAATAGTTTGGAGCAGTTTCACCCAGAGCTGGTAAGAGAGGGCGAACGTCGCATTCTAGCGATCTTCCCTATGTACACCCAGAATGGATCTCTAGAAGTTAGATTTGAAGCGGTTTTATTAGAAATTTTTTGGCCAACCTGGTTAGCGTTGGTAGAAAATAATGGTTATGATAATAAGGGATTTATAACAATCGAGTTTATCGATCGCACGCTTGGCTACGAAAATCATTCTGCGGTATTTTTTCCAGAGACGGTGAGCGTGGGAAGAAGTGTGAAATATACTTGGGGAGCAATTTTTGCGGACCGAGAGGCGGCTAGGTATAACAAGATAGTTAAAGAAGCTGCGAAGTTAACCAAGTTAGAACTACCCCCGCTAGCGCTAATGCAGGTAAATGATAATCAGATTAGTCGCGAGGTATTTGCGCTCTGGGACTTAATCCACGACCGGACACATATGCATGGCGACCTACCCTTTGACCCTTTCATGATTAAACAGCGAATGCCTTATTGGATGTATGCGCTAGAAGAGTTAAGGTGTGATTTAAATTCCTATATTGAGGCAAGCAAATTATATAATAACAATGTAACCCATGGAGCTTTTATAAAATACTCAATCCTATTTGATCGAATTTTCCGTTTCCCGGTAACTGGAGGGAGAGCAAGGAATTATGATGGACTTGCCGGACAGATATTATTCTCTCATCTCCATAAAGCCCGTGTATTAAACTGGAGAGATAACGAGTTAAGTTTTGACTGGTTAAAGTTAGATGGTGAGGTAGAGCTATTAAGAAAACAGATTGAGATTTTATACCGCGACGGGATAAATCGCGATAAAGTTAATTATTGGTTGAGTGCTTACCAATTAGTGAAGAGTTTAGTGGAGCCATCGTTAAAGAGTAACTGGAATAACCCAGAGTACCAATTTAACAAAGAGAATAAAATTTTACTAGATGACATACTACCGGATGAGTTCCCTTTGAATTTATTCCATGAGGCATTAAAAAATAAGATCTTAACTACAGTAGAGGAATGTGAGGGTATTGATGGAAAATAATATTAATATTGGTTTTGCTAGCGATAATTATGCGAGTGTTAACCCCAAAGTATTACAAAGATTATTGAAAGTTGACCAAGGGAACCAGATTGCTTATGGAGCTGATGAGAGTAGCAGTGAACTCGCTGAATTAGTCAGAGAGCGCCTAGGGTCAAATGTTGAAGTATTTCCAGTCTTTAACGGTACTGGAGGAAATGTTTTAGCTCTATCCGCATCGTTAAAAAAGTACCAAGGAGTAATTTGCGCTGAAACTAGCCATTTAAATACAGATGAAGGTGGAGCGCCAGAAGTGGTAGCGGGTATTAAACTTTACAAAGTCAGTACTAGTAATGGCAAACTCACTCCAGAAAGTATCCTAAAGGAGTGCTTTGGCTTTGATGATCTACACCGTGCTGAGCCCAAAGTAATCTCATTGGCTATGAGCACTGAAACTGGTTTAACTTACACGATAGAAGAGTTAATATTAATAAGAAAGCTAGCGGATGAAAATCATTTATATCTGCATGTAGATGGAGCGAGGATTTTTAACGGTTGCGCTGCGCTAGGCATCTCCGTCTGGGAGTTTATTGAAAGAGTTAAGCCTGACATTATTACGGTAGGAGGAACCAAGGTAGGAGCGATGTTAGCTGAGTGTATTATATCTTTGAATCCAGAAATCAGTAAAAACATCTATCGATTACGAAAAAGCTATATGCAGTTAGGTTCCAAGCAAAGATATATCTCAGCCCAGTTATTAGCGTTACTAGAAAATAGTTTAGGGGTCGAGTTAGCAGGGAATGCTAATGCTCAAGCTTACAGATTATACGAAGGCGTTAAGGATAACCAGTATGTTAAAGTTAGGTATAAACCCAGCGCTAATGCTCTATTTGTAGAGCTGGATAGTGTATTACTAGAGGAGTTACAGAAATGTTACCGCTTCTACCTCTGGGATGAAAGTTGCAACCTAGTGCGTTGGATGACTTCTTGGCAGAGCACCGAAGAAGAGGTTGATAGTTTTATAGCAAAGATTAATGAGATTAGTAGCAATATAAATAATTAATTATGTAGTTGATTATAGATAATGGCGGCAAGGCTTGAACCAATTCCAGCGACGAGGGCCAATTCACTTTGAGTAGCTCGATAAACTTCCAACTCGGAACCAAAATGTTTTAGTAGAGCTTTCTTTTTAGTAAGACCGATACCCTTAATTTGGTCGAGAGAGGACTCTACGGCAACCTTCTCTCTTTCTTTGCGGTGGCCCCCAATAGCCCAACGATGAGCTTCATCTCTAATTCGCTGACAGAGAATTAAGGATTGTGAATCTCTAGATAAGATTAAGGGATCGGAATCCCCTGCGGGCCATAGTTCTTCTAAGCGTTTTGCTAGACCAACAACTTTAATCTCAATCTCACTACCTTCTAGCAAAGGGGCTAGAATAGCATTGGCACTTTGAGCCTGAATAGGGCCTCCATCGATGAGGAGCAAATCGGGTAAACCTTCCAAGCCACAATGGTTGCCCGTGAATCGACGTTCGACGGCGTATTT
>Ga0114968_10003317_pt1 | contig 12118 bp, 11 predicted proteins | sample M_130807_EF_Meta_FD_87020 | JGI IMG/M metagenome (GOLD analysis project Ga0114968, IMG submission 87020) | Freshwater microbial communities from Lake Montjoie, Canada to study carbon cycling - M_130807_EF_MetaG | ecosystem: Environmental > Aquatic > Freshwater > Lake | place: Lake Montjoie... | reverse complement strand
AGTACGGCATTGGCGACATCGTTGAGGTTGGTGACGTCACTGGCACCGTGGAGTTCGTCTCGTTGCGCTACACGCGTCTGCGGGATGCCGAGGGCGTCATCTGGTACCTGCGCAATGGCGATATTCAAACTGTTGGCAACAAGTCTCAGGGCTCGGCATGACCACTCACTACGAGAAGTTCGGTGGATCGGCTTTCTTCACAAGTCTCACCGCTGCCTTCTATCAGCGCGTCGCCGCAGACGACGTGCTTCGGCCGATGTATCCGGATGCTGACCTTGCCGAAGCCGAGCGACGCCTGCGCATGTTCCTTGAGCAGTACTGGGGCGGACCGACCACCTACGGCGAAGAACGCGGGCACCCTCGCCTGCGCATGCGTCACCATTCGTTCGCGATCGACTCAGTCGCCCGCGATCGATGGATCGTCGCGATGCGAGCGGCACTGACCGAGCAGAACTTGCCCCCTGACGACGACATGGAACTCTGGCGTTACCTGCTGGGCTCGGCGTACGCAATGCAAAACATCATGGACGACGCCCCACCCGAGGGTGCAATAGACGTCACGCCGTCGAACTAGCCGAGGGCACCGATTACTTCACTACGTGCAATGCCAGACGCGCAGCGGGACCCCTGTCATAGGTGAACACCTGGCCTCGCACCGTGCTGAATCGACGCCACGGGCCGTTGGCCGCCGCCGAGACTCGAGACATGTCCTCGGGCAGCAGCACACGCCGCTCAGCCGCATGCAGCGCACGCATCGTGAGTCCACCCCAGCCAGGGCGAGACCAGATCTCCTCGGCCACGGTCTGCTGTGCGAACTCCGACATTCCGGATGTGCGTGCTGCGAATTCCGCTACGGCGTCATTGATGGACGGAACGAGGTCTCGCGAGACCGCATGCAAAGGCATGTGCCAGCCATCCTCGGGAGGCAGATGGAGCACCGACGGGATCGACCCAGGAGCCACGTCGACCTGGGGAAGTGCGTAGAGGTTGAGTTCGCCCTCGACGGCGAGATGAAGGCAGTCGGCCAGAGCCGACAAAGCGACAACCGTGTCGACCGGGTCCTCCGGTGCGGTGGTGACGGGAATCGCCATGAAGGCGAGAACCCCCATGGGTGGTGTGGTGAAGACCCCGAGGGCGCGAGGCGTGGTGACCACGCGGGCCGCCTGGAGGGGGTCCCACCGAAGTTGGCGGCGAGCATGGGACACGAGCACCTGGGCTTCCAGTGCGCCAAAGGCGACGCTTCCGTTGAGTGCGGCTCTCACGCCTCGAGTCTTGGGGTCCCGATCGCCGCACGCAACTCGGCCGGCAGCCGGATCGGGCGCCCAGACTCACGGTCGATGCAGGCCATGGTCGTGGCACCCTCGGCCGACAGGTCCCCGACCTCGTCATACATGAGGTAGGAGAAGTCGTAGGACGAGTTGCCCAGACGGGCGACCCATGTCTCCACGATCACGGGGTCGGGGTGCAGGTTCAGCGGCTTGCGGAAGGTGAGGTTCTGCTTGACCACCACCTGCGTCACGGTCCCCACAGGCAGGCCGATGGCTCGCATGAATCCCACGCGGCCCTCTTGCAGGTAGTCGATGAAGACGACGTTATTGACGTGCCCGAGAGGGTCGAGGTCGCTGAACCGGCGATATACGGGGACGCGGACGCGCACCTAGATGGCTTCGACGTTGAAGGCTGGCGATGGGCCGATGAGCTCGATGAGGCCACCCCAGAGGCACTCGGTGAAGCACCCCTCGGTGAGCACCGGGATCCCGTCGATGAGGACGTTGCCCGGGGGCTCCCAGGGGGCCACCACGATCGGGATGCAGGGTGCCGGCATCGGCACCCCTAGGGCCGCCGCTGTCTCAGCGATCACCATGGGATTGATTGGAGACTCACAGAGCGTGAAGGTCGGGATGTTCACGAACGGGATGAAGGACAAGATGGTGGCCACGGGCAGGTCGCTGGCGAACACCCCTAGCGGCTCGGCGATGAGGACGCTGGGCGCCAACCCGAAATCGCAGATCATGGGGGTTCCGAGAACCGCAACTGGACCTGGCATGGCCCCAGATTAACGGCAGGAGGATGTTCCCGGAAGGCCGCGACAACTCTTTCACCGCGATCAGCCCGCGCCCGCAGGAGTCGAGTGTGGGAATCCGCAGGATGGGAAAGAGGAGGTGGTCAATACGACTGTAAGCGTCTATATTCATAGTGCGGCTTCCCCTGGCTCCCTTCTTCATCGGTCTCAGCGGACGCCCTTCCGACCTGAAAACCGAAAGGGAAGCACATGCCTACGTACTTGTCGCCTGGCGTCTACGTCGAAGAGGTTCCCGCTGGCACCCGGCCCATCAGTGGTGTGGGTACAGCCGTCGCCGCGTTCGTTGGATTCGCAGAGCAGGGTCCGGTCAACGAGCCCACACTGGTCACCAACTGGACGCAGTACGTCACAGCGTTCGGTGAGATCACCGAGAACTTCGCCCTGGCGAAGGCTGTCTACGGCTACTTCAACAACGGTGGTGGACGTGCTTACATCGTGCGCCTGCCCTACGACTCCTCCGGTGGCGCCACGGCTCAGCCCGTTGCCCAGCTGAGCACCAAGGGCGACAACAGCGTGCCTGCGTTCACCGTCAAGGCGATCAACGCGGCGAGTACCGACCTGTCTGTTCAGGTTGCTGCCGCCACCGGCGACGATGCCCAGCCCGACACGTTCGACGTGAACATCCTGCAGGGCGGCAAGGTCGCTGAGTCCTACCCCGGCGTCTCGAACGCCAAGGGGCGCAACAACCTGCTCACCCAGGTCAATCAGCGCTCCAAGCTCGTCCGCCTCGAGGCACTCGACGCACCGGCCGATTCGGTCAACGCCGGACTCGCCGATGGCACCGTCGCACTGGCCGCTCCCAAGAACCTGCCCGTCGCCAGCGTGAACCCCGCCATCGTGATCGGTGACGTGGCTCAGCGCTCGGGCTTCGGCTCACTTGAGATGTACGAAGAGATCACCATGGTGATGGCTCCTGACGTGGTCACCGCTCAGGTTGCCGGTCTGCTGGACTTCGATGGCGTCAAGGCCATCCAGACCGCACTCATCAGCCACTGCGAGCTCATGGGCAACCGCATGGCCATCCTCGACACCCCGGCTGGCCTCAATGCTCAGCAGGCGTCCGACTGGCGCGTCAACCAGGCTGGCTTCGACTCGAAGTTCGCCGTCGCCTACTGGCCCTGGCTGCAGATCTTTGACCCGTCGGTAGGCCACAACATCTCCTTCCCGCCCAGCGGCTACATGGCTGGCATCTGGAGTCGCAACGACGACACTCGCGGTGTCTTCAAGGCTCCCGCCAACGAGGTTGTCCAGGGCGCAGTCGGCCTCGAGTACAACGTCACCCGCGGCGAGATGGACATGCTCAACCCGGAGGGAGTCAACTCGATCAAGGCTTTCCCAGGACGCGGCATCCGCGTCTGGGGCGGTCGCACCCTGTCGAGCGACGCCGAGTGGCGCTACATCAACGTGCGTCGCTACTTCAACTACCTGGAGGAGTCGATCCTGCAGGGAACGCAGTGGTGTGTCTTTGAGCCCAACGACTCCCGCTTGTGGGGTCGCATTACTCGCACAATCCAGGCCTTCCTGGTCAACGAATGGCGGTCGGGTGCACTGTTCGGTGCAAGCCCGAAGGAAGCCTTCTTCGTGAAGTGCGACGGCGAGAACAACACGGCCGAGTCGATCGACGCGGGCATGGTGGTGTGCGAGATCGGTGTTGCGCCGGTCAAGCCCGCTGAGTTCGTGATCTTCAAGCTCGCGCAGTTCTCCGGCGGCACTTCAGTATCCGAGTAACTCCACCAATCGACATAGCTTCCACCCAGAGAATTAAGGAGAATCACCATGGCTGCGCTCACCAATGGCGACGCTCTAACCGCGTTTTCGTTCGAGTTCACGATTGACGGCACCGTGATCCCGAACGTGGTTGAGGTCAACAACATCGAGAAGAAGACATCGATGATGGAAACCAAGTCCATGACCCCGGATGGCAAGTACGTCCAGGCTCAGATGCTTGGCCCAAACCAAACAGGCACCCTGTCACTCACCATCCTGAACACCGGTGACCCCACGGTGTACTCCTGGCTGATGACCGGCATCAATGGCGACTTCAAGACTGCCCGCAAGACCGGCGTCCTCACCTACAAGGACACCACCGGATCCACCGTCCTGACCATCAACTTCTCTGACGTGATGCTCACGGGCGTCACCTTCGGCGACCTGAAGGCCGGCGGCGCGGAAGCCATCAACATGAAGATCGACATGACATTCACGGAGCTCAGCGCTTCGTAACGCATGGCCTAGGCAAGACGAGGAAGGTTTGACATGTCCACCCCGACGCTCCAGACGGCGTTCGACTTCGTACTCCCCCGCGGATACGTCGATATGAACGGCACGGTGCATCGGGAAGGCACGATGCGGCTGGCGACAGCGCGCGACGAGCTGATGCCCTTGATTGATCCCAAGGTGCAGCAGCACGAGGCATTCATGACTCTCGTGCTTTTGTCGCGCGTTGTCACCCGGCTTGGCACCCTGCCCCAGGTGGATGATCAGGTCATCGGTGGCCTGTGGGCCACCGATCTGGCTTTCCTCCAGGATCTCTACCGCCGCATCAATACCGAGGGCACGACGATCACCGAGATCACGTGCCCCCACTGCCAGGGCGCAGTCACGGTCGACCTGGCGGGTGATGCGCCGGGGGAATCCTGACGGTCGGGTCCGATCGCCTCTGGGAGGAGATCGGTTTCCTGGCCTACTACCTGCACTGGCCCCTAGACGAGTTGCTCGACCTGCCCAACGGGACGAGAGAGCGGCTTCTAGCCATCGTCTCGGGCATCAACGAAGCCGCGTCGGGAGTGTCGTGACATGGGTCTCCTTGACCGAATCAGAGGGGCGGGCGATCGCCCGAGCACGCCGACGTCCTCGAGTGTGACCGTTCGCGCTACCCCCGCTCGTTCCGGCGCCGAAGCAGCACTCTCCCCCGCACGCGGAGATGCGTGGACCCTTCCCGGGCTCAAGCCCACCTCACGACCCATGCACCGGATCATTCAGCCGCCTGCGTCGATGCTCGTCACCCGTCGTCCCACCACCGTCGTCAAGCCCGAGGTGCGGCACGGGGTCGACCTGCGCGTCTCCGGTGAGGTTTTGTCCGGCGTCACCGTGCGTGCAACAGGTCAAGCGCCGCCATCCCCGACGTCGGTGCGACGCAAGCGCAAGCCAAGCGTGCCCGACATGTCGACCATCGACTCCCCCGTCGACGACGAACCCACGTCGACCGGTCCAACCTTTGGCTCAGGTTCCCAGCCAGCCGCTTCCAAGCCGCGAGCATCACAACGGTCGTCCACTCCCGCACCTCCTCCGGTGACCCCGAAGCCGTCTACGTCTCGCCCCGTCGGCCAGATGCCGTCGGTCAGCGATGTGCGCAGTGGCGTGATGCTGCGACCAGTCGAGCCACCGCAGCCCAAACGTTCGGCTCCCACACCGGCATCCTCGCTCGACGGCCCCACGCCTGAGAACCCGCGCGTCTCCAGACGCATGAATTGGAACGACCTTGTGCCCTCGATCGAGCCCGAGGCGGAGCCAACCCCTGAGCCTTCACCCAACCGACGTCGCGGCAACGTGCCCCCGAAGGCGCTGGATGCCCCCTCGACACCTAGTCCGCCGCCTACGCTTTCTCCTTCTCCTTCTCCTTCTCCTTCGGCTGCACCGACATCCACGCCGGCACCCGCGACTGCCACGGCAGTTCCGCCACCGCCGGCTGAAGCGTGGCCCGGCACTCCTGTGGTCAGCCCCACCGCCGGTCGAGTCAACAAGCTTCCGGACCTCAGTGCATTTGGCGTCATCCCGGGGGTGACGACCGGTCCGGGAGCCCTGACATCGCCTTCGCTCCCGACGCCGGCCGCTGCTGCTCCGGCACCGCGACCCGTGGACGTCGCGCCTAAAGCTGCACCCGCCTTGCGTGCCCGACGCAGTCGCAGTTCACTCAATCCAGAAACGCCCGCATCAACGGACTCGTCACACGACGGCCCAGGTGCGATACCGGAGGCGCAGGCGACGCCATCGACATCAGCGACATCAGCGCCGCAACTGCGGTCGCGCGACGCCGACCCCGCTACACCGGTGTCGCCGGCACCAGCAACTTCTTCGCCGACACCTGCCCTGACGCCGGCACAGACGCCGGTACAGACGCAATCGCCTGCAACACCGGCAACCTCAGCGCCCCAACTGCGGTCACGCGACGCCGACCCGGTCACGCCCGCGGCGCCCGAACGCCCCGACCTCATCACGCACACCACATCCGCAAAGCAAGAACCCACTCCACAGACGCCGGCACAGAAGCAATCGCCTGCAACACCTGTGCAGACACCGGCAACCTCAGCGCCCCAACTGCGGTCACGCGACGCCGACCCGGTCACGTCCGTGGTGCCTGCAAGTCCGGCACCCTCCACCGTGCCATCGGCAGACGCCACTGGCGCCTTGCCATCCACACCTCCGGTGACGCCCGCTGATCCACATCTTCGATCGCGTGACGCGGAGTCCGCTCCAGCAGCGGCGTCGGCAACAGTGCAGCCCGTCGCCGAGACCTCTCGGCCCGACCTCGTCACTCACACCAAGGCGACCGCGACGTCGGAACCCCAACTTCGTGCGCTCGACTCTTCCTCGACACCAACCGGTAGCGCACCGACCACCGATTCACCCAACACGTCCTCACGAGTCAGCCTGACGGGCGATATCCGCTCCAGTATCGAGAGGGAGGTGGGATCGTCTCCCGCATCCATCGAAGTACGCCAAGGCCCGGCCGCTGATCGCAGGGCTCGCGAATTCAATGCCGAGGCCTTCACCGACGGTGGCGTGGTGCACCTCGCCGCTGACCGACCACTGACCAGCGCACGCGGTCGCCAGCTCCTGGCCCACGAAGCAACTCACGTGGTGCAGCAGACCAGTGGCAACACTGCAGGTCGCGACGACCTCGAGCACCAAGCCCGTCGCGTGGAGTCGAACGCCGGTGGGCCACCCGCACCGGCGCGTCCCACACCATCCCCCGCCGGAGGGTCCTTCGCCGCGTCTGCGCCAGCCTTGTCGCCACGCAGAACCCCCGCGCCCGCCACCCCTGCGAACACCGCCCGTGTCTTGGCACCTGCGGTGCCCACTCGTCGCACCCCCACACTCACGGGGTCACGCAACTCGGGCAACGGCCCCGCAGCACCAAAGTCGTCGGGTAAGCCCACGGCAGTCCAGCCATTGGCGTTTGGTGATGACAACCGTGTCACCGTTCCCCATGCGCCTGCATATGAACCAGCAGACCTCAAGGTCGCTCAGCAGCCAAGCGTGGTGGCTGCTGCCGTCGCCACTCAGGTCGCGCGCGAAGCCGTCGGCATGGATGCCGCGTCAAGTGGACCACTACTTCGCCGTCGCGAAGGCGAAGGGCTTCACCACCGCCACGACGAGTCAGAGCATCGCATGCACAGAGGCGAATCGCCTCAGTCACAATCGACTTCACAGTCTCATCAGTCGTCGTCGCATTCACACGAGAACAAGTCGTCTACCCATGAATCTCGGATGGGCGGCGGTCATGACGATGAGTTCTCTGAAGAAGAGCCCGACTGCAACTGTTCGGGACGCAACCATGACACGGCGCACGATCGTCGGTGGCTCGAGACGCACGCACATGCCCTTTACCCATTCATCCGTGGCGAGATACGCAGTGAACTCCTGCGAGACCGCGAAAGACGAGGACGCCTCATGAGGGAGCAGCAATGAGTAGCGGTCAAGGCAGCATTCTCATCGGTCCATACGACCCGACCTACCCGGCTGGGTGGTTTGGCGGCATGACCCTTGACATCGATCCACTGCCTCAGAGCATTCCGTCAGACCTCGGCGCCCACTGGACGTCGTTCAGCCTTGGCGACTACAACCAGCAATGGGACATCGTCAACGGCGGCGGATACGACCCCCAGGACTTTCGCGCGTGGGCCCAGTCAAGCTGGGGATCGGTGACTCTGACACGGTCATGGTTCCCCAACGGTTCCGTGGCTATCGCGGGGTGGATGGCATTTGCGAAGGCCAATGGGCCGTGCACGATCGCGATCACGGTTTCCGTCAATCCCGCGGCAGGCCAGAGTGGCGTTGTCTGTGAAAAATTGACGTTCGTCTTCTACAACGCCGTTCCCACCGCGTGGGGCGCACCCAAGTTCGCCAGTCCCATAGCGTCATCCACCGACGAACTCGCTACCGAATCTGTGACGTTCGAATTCACCGGATACGACATCTCGACGGTGGACAGCAGCGGATCCACCATCGCTCCCTCGTACACCCATCAGCGCGTCAAGGCGCCCAAGGCGCGTCTGCGCATCCTTCTGGGAGGAGCAACCGCGGACGAGGCCCTCGCCGCATTGACGACCTGGAACCGCGCAGGAACCATCTTCGGGGTCGAAACCACAGCCGGGAACGACCTTGTCGCAGCCGCATCAAGTGCCGATCCCGCCATCGAATTCTGGTTGCCCCCGACCCAGATCCAGATATCCAAGTCCAGCGGATGGTGTGTCCAGCCATCACCATTTAGTACCTCTGGCGGACCGGTGCAGTGGCAGGGCACCGACCCCATGACGATCTCGTTCAACTACGAACTCACGTGCATTCCGGCAGAGGTCAGCCAAATCAAGAACTTCTCCAACAAGGCTAAATTCAACCCGAACCCCTCCGCGGCGGACAACGGATCGAGCTCGAGCTCCAACTCGCCCATTGATCCCAATGATGTTGTGAGCGGACCTGGATCAAGCACGTCGATTCAGGCGAAGATGGATCAGCTCCTGAGCCTCTTGGAGACCGACCCGCTCAAGACCGATCTGGGCGAACCTTTGCCTCCCATGGTGATGTTTGAATTCGGGAACTTCTTCTCACCGGTGTGCTACGTGACGTCGGTAGATATGACCGTGGATCACTTTGACAGCAACGGCAATCCGCAACGAGCCACCGGCAGCATCTCGCTCACCGAGTTTCCCGTGCCAGATTGGGCGCAGAACCCCACATCGGGCGGTCTTGTCTCCGAAGATCAGGGCCAGTTGTATCCCGGTGACTCTCTGGCACATGTGGCTTATCGCTTCTACCGATCTCCCGCACGTTGGCGCGACCTTGCCGAAGCGAACGACATCGATGATCCAATGCGCATTGCCAGCGGATCGCGGCTGGCGATCCCCAACGTCTCTACTCTGCCTCCCCGAACTGAGGGCGGCGTGGTCCGTTTTCGCCCGGCGAGCGGCTCGGACTCGCGCGGTAAGGGAGCCGGGGGATGAGTCTGTCGCCTTTCGCCATCGGTCAGACCTCGCTGGCGGTCTACGTCGATGACGTTCCTCTCGAGGAGGTCGTCGCTCAGATTCGCGCGGTGAGCGTCGAGAGCCAGATCTTTCTGCCGTCGGTGGCCGAGATTGAGTTCGCAGATCCCGACATGATTCTCCTTGAGGAGACTGGCATGGCGCCAGGCAACATGATCGAGATCCGGGCGATCTCAAGTCAGTTGCCGGTCGGTGAGGCCATCTTCAGCGGCCAGATCGCCACCATCGAGACGCGTTACAACCTCACGGGAGGACTCAGATCGGTTGTGCGCGCATACGACCGCGGCCAGCACATGCTCGGGACCACGAGCACCAGGGCCATTCCTGAGTCCCTGTACTCCGAGGTTGTCGAATTCATCGCCGGATTGCATGAGATAGACGCCGTTGCTTTCCCCACAGATGTGATCTTTGAATCCGTCGTGCAGTCCAATGAGACCGACTGGGACTTCATCGTTCGTCTTGCACGCGAGGTCGGCTACGTACTTTTCATTGGTATCAATCCTGAGCTTGGGGTGCCGACCCTTTACTTTCAACCACCAACGCCCGCCGAAGACGCGCCTCCCCCGGCGGGAGAGGCGTCCTTGCCCTTGGCATTCTTCATCGGCGACGAGCGCATTCTCTCGTTGACAGCGACGGTCAGCGGGACAGGTCTCAGTAACGTCGGGTCTGCGCGTGGCTGGAATCAGATGGAAGCCGCTCCTTCTGTTGGCGAAGGCCCGGTCGAGGGCGACACCGCCGCGATCCTGTCGCAGCCGGAGGAACTGGCTGTGGCGCTAGGTGGTGAAGGACAGCGGGTGACCCTTCAGCGACTCAACCCCAACGAGGCCGCCACCGAAGCCGCTTCAGAGGGTTACGCGTCTCGCCTTGCCTCGGCCTACACAAATGTTGAGATAGAGATGCGCGGCAACCCCAACGCGATGCCCATGAACGCCCTCAGTCTGGCCAAAGCCGGCTCGCTGACGGGCGAGTACACGATCACCTCGGCCATCCACGAGTTCCACCCCGCCGACTTCGGCTATCGCACGCGCGTCACCTGCAGCGGCAGCGAAGACCGCACACTGGCCGGACTTGGCGACGCAGCGGAGGCTCCGCGTGGATTCCATGGCGTGTATCCCGCGATCGTCTCCGACGTGGAGGACCCCGAGCAGCTCGGCCGGGTGCTCTTGAGTTTCCCGTGGCTGGACATCGAGTACGTCAGCCCATGGGCGCGCGTCGTGCAGGCGGGTGCCGGTGAAACCACCGGATGGCAGGTCATGCCCGAACCGACCGATGAGGTCCTCGTCGCATTCGCAAACGGGCAACTGGACACTCCCTACGTGCTCGGCGGGCTTTACAGCGCAGACCGTCAGCCAGGCACACCCTGGGAAGAGGTCATCGAAGGTGTCCCGATGCAGCGGCTGTACACGTCGCGCGACGGGCATCAGATCATTTTCGATGACAGCCCGGAGAACACCTCGCTCACCTTGAACACCACATTCGGGGCGTCGTGCATGATTCGCATGTCGCCCGAGGAGGGCATCACCATCACCACCATCGAGGGTCAGCCCGTCACCATCAACAGCGATGCGGAGATCACCATCAACGCGGAAGGATCTGTGATCATCAACTCCGCAGACGTCACGATCAATGGTGAAGGTGCAGTCACGATCAACGCCGAGGGTGAGTTGTCCATCTCTGCTGCTTCCTTGAACTTCGAGTCCGAGGGCGAGATCTCAATGACGGCTTCCCTCATCTCCTTGGAGGGCGCTGAGATTTCGCTCGAAGGCGCTGAGGTCAACGTCGCCGGTGCTGTCGTCACGCTGGGGGCATGATGACCGGCCAATTCATCCAGAACGACTTCACCGGCTGGGGCTTCGACTTTCCTGTGGGAGTCAACCCCCAGGGCGGGATGCGCATGGTCACCGGGGCCGAAAACGTGGAACGCTCGATTCGCCTCATCATCGGTACGGCGTACGGCGAGCGCCCCATGCGCCCGGAATTCGGTTGCGGCATCCACGACCTTGTGTTCGAACCGTCTTCGGTCTCTCTCGCCGCACGCATGGCCATGTCGATCAAGACATCTCTGGCCCGGTGGGAAACTCGCGCGGACATCATCGATGTCTCCGTCACATTCGATCCGGCCGATACCTCTCTCATCAACATCCTCGTGACGTATTCGCTCAAGGGCTCCTACTCGCCCAGAAACCTGCTTGTCCCGTTCTATCGGATTCCCACGGAGGAATGACATGAGTATCCCCGTCCCCAATCTGGACGACCGCGCATTCCAAAGCCTGGTCGATGAAGCCAAGCGTTACGTGATTGCCTCATGCCCCGAGTGGACCGACAACAACGTTGCCGACCCTGGCGTCACACTCATCGAGACCTTCGCCTTCATTGCGGATCAGCTGATCTACCGCATCAATCGCACGCCCGACCTGAACTACGTCAAGTTCCTAGACCTCATCGGTGCGAAACTCTTTCCGCCCTCTGCCGCGCTTGCCGACTTGCGCTTCTGGCTGTCCGTTCCCCAGGCCCATGACCTGGTTATCCCTGCAGGAACACAGGTGTCCACCGTGCGCCGCGGTAAGGAGAAGCCCATCACGTTCTCCACCAAGGTTGATCTAGCCCTCGTATCAGTGTCCGCGCGCTCGCTGGTGACGCAAGCCTCGATGGGCCCGCTGGAATCCCACGACCACACGCTGGTCAGCAAGACGGAGTTCGAATGCTTCAGCAAAGTTCCAGCCGTCGGTGATGCCCTGTACATCGGGCTCTCCCAGCCGGCCGTCGACTGCGT
>Ga0114968_10003314_pt1 | contig 12120 bp, 14 predicted proteins | sample M_130807_EF_Meta_FD_87020 | JGI IMG/M metagenome (GOLD analysis project Ga0114968, IMG submission 87020) | Freshwater microbial communities from Lake Montjoie, Canada to study carbon cycling - M_130807_EF_MetaG | ecosystem: Environmental > Aquatic > Freshwater > Lake | place: Lake Montjoie... | reverse complement strand
TCGCGGACTTCCCGACCACGCCGGAAATCCAGACGCTGGTGAAAAAGCTGGCTGCTGATCCGGTGGTGAAGAATGACGAATGGCTGGCCGAAGCTGCCAAGATGCTGGGCAAGAAGCACAAAGCGCTGAATTACAAGGAAGGCCCGAACATCCTGCCGAACGCCGGTTTTGAAGAAGTAGCGGAAGGTGCCAAAACACCCACCGGCTGGAAGCAGCGCGACTACGGCACGAAGCCCGGCAACGCAGGTGCCGAGTGGAGCATCGTCACTGATGAGAAGATGGTCCACAGCGGCAGGCAGGCTTTCCGCGTCATCACCCGCGATGAGGCCGACACCAGCTTCTTTGCCGATGTGCCGCTGAAGCCCAACACCGAATACAAGCTCAGCGCTTGGATCAAGACCCACGGCTTCCGTGGCAAGGCTAGCCTCAACGACCACATTGGTCGCGTTGAAACCAACAAGCTCACACGCACCCAGGACTGGACCGAAGTGGAAGTGACACTCAACAGCCGAGCACGCGACAAGTCGAGCATCAACCTCCTCCATGTGGGCAAAGGTGACACTTACTTTGACGATGTGCGCCTCGTTGAAATGATTCCCGAAATTGAAGACGATGAATCCAAGCTCGCAGGTGATGTTAAGCGGGGTGAGAAAATCTTCTGGGAGCACCCCGTCGCCGCCTGCAAAAACTGCCACATGCTCAAAGGCCAGGGCAGCGCCGTGGGACCTGCGCTGGATGGCATCGCCACGCGCAAAGACGCCGCCTACATCCTTGAAAGCCTCATCAACCCCAACGCCAAACTCGCCGAAGGCTACACCGCCACGCTAATCTCCCCGATGCCGCCGATGAATCTCATCTTGAAGCCCCAGGAGTTTGCCGATGTGAGGGCGTTCATCATGAGCTTGAAGTGAGGGGCGGGCTGCAAGGCTGCATGACTACAGATCAGTGAACGATGCGCGAAAAGCTTCTGGATGACGTGCGCTGTGAAGCAAGGCTCCAAAGTAAATCAGCCCCTCTTCCACCAGATAATAGATGATGTAGGGGAAACGAGGAACCAGGCAACGGCGCACGCGACCGTCAAAGATGCGCCAACGCAATGGATCAGCGGCAATCTCAAGGCAGGCGCTTTCCACGGTCTGCACAAAACGTCGGCCAAGTTCTTTGCCCTCGGCGGTATAGCGTCCGGTGATGCAGCACAGTTCCGCTTGGAAGTGCTCCGAATAAACCACCTTCATGCCACAAGCACCTTGGCAGCCGCAAACACCTCATCATGGCTCAAACCCCGTTCGCGGCCCGCTTTGAACGCTTCAAAGCGTTTCTCGATCTCCGCAGCAATCGTGGAGTCGTTTTCCCACTGTGCTGGCAAATCCGCGTCCACCGTCTCCCAGATGATTTCGGCCAGAAAACGTCGTTCCTCGGATGGCAGACGAGCGGCTTGGGCAAAGAGTTCCTGAGTGGCCATGATTCCTGATGATAACGGATTGTTCCGAGACTGCCAAGAGTGGATTTTGATCCGTCCCTCCTCACGGTGAAAGTTCATGTCCCGTTCGCGGCGTATGAATGACCTCCCATGTCATTCTCGTCCTCCGCCTCTCCCCACCGCTGTTCAGGTCCGCTCTCACGGCGGAGCTTTCTCAGCATGGGCACGCTCGGCCTCACAGGGTGGTCATTGAGCGACACCCTGCGCGCCGAGGCGATTGCGAAGGCGGCGGGAAAACGGCTCAAGGACAAGTCGGTTATCTTTGTCTGGCTGCCGGGCGGCATGTCGCAGCTCGAAAGCTACGACATGAAGCCGAACGCGCCGGTGGAATATCGCGGCGTGCTCAATCCGATCCGCACCAAGGTGCCCGGCACGCATATTTGTGAGCTGTTTCCCAAGCAGGCCAAGATCGCCGACAAGTTCAACATCATCCGCAGCGTGCATCATGAGTTTGCGGATCACGGCGGCGGGCACAAACGCTTCATGACCGGGCGCAATCCCGCGCTGCCGGTCGGATTCGTCAATGATGCGCCTTCGGTGCAGTCGATCATCACCCGCAAGCTGCAACGGGCCGGGCAGGCCATGCCGACCTGTGTCGCGGGGGTGGATCGCAGTCGCAGCGGCATTGATGTGTTCTCAATGGGCGCGGCCTATCTCGGGCCTTCCGCATCACCCTTCATGGTGGTGGGAGATCCCAGCGCGAAGGATTTTAAAGTGGAGAACATCGGCCTGACGCCTGACATGGCCTCGCGCATGGACGACCGCATGCACCTGCTCAAAGGCATGGACAATCTGCGGCGCGAGATGGACCGCAGCGGCCTCATGGAGGCGATGGACAGCTTTAGTCAGCGCGCCTTTGGCATGCTCACCACGCCCTCGGTGCGTGATGCCTTTGATCTGACCAAGGAATCCACCCAAACGCGCGAACGCTACGGCTACAGTACCTACGGCCAGCGCGGCCTCATGGCACGGCGACTGGTGGAGGCCGGCTGCCGTTTTGTGACCATGGTCTGGGAGAATCCTTTCTCCACCACCATCCCGAAAAACTGCACCTACAACTGGGACAGCCACGCGGTGAACTGCGACATGTATGCCGACGCCCGCTGGCGCATGCCCGTTTATGATCAGGCGGCATCTGCATTGATCGAGGACATCCACCAGCGCGGGCTCGACAAAGACGTGTTCGTCATCATCACCGGAGAATTTGGCCGCACGCCCAAGATCAACACGCAAATCGGCACCCAGACCGGTGTGAGCCAGCCCGGGCGTGACCATTGGCCGAATGCCATGTCCTTCATCGTCAGCGGTGGCGGCATGCAAACCGGCCAGGTGATCGGCGCGACGAATCCACGGGCCGAATACCCCACTGAGCGTCCCCTGAGTCCCAATGACCTCTGGGCCACGGTGTATCAGCACTTGGGCATCGACCCGAATGACACGTTTGATGACTTTCAAGGCCGCCCGATGCCCATCCTGCCCTTCGGCGATCCCATCAAGGAGCTGCTACCGCTGGTATGAGGCCCTGATGAACGCAGATTTAGGAAGCCAGGAATAATTGTTCGCAGTAGCTTTCCAGGAATCACATATGAAAGCATGGCAGAGTTCATGCATAACGCCCATGTCTTAACAAGGTTGTCACTGATGGAACTAACGCGCTGGGGATCGTCCAAATCAGTGGGGGGCGGAGACTTTGCAGCCGTCAAAACTTGGCGATTTGGCATCAGGCGTCTTGTCTTCAATCACCGGCTCAATCAGTAAAAATCGCCCCCATCCATGCCTGCGTGCCAGATCCTTGTTTTTCAAGATTCTCCTGCGAACCGAGATGAGCTTGCAGAATGGTTGTCACGGCATGCGCCGGACACGCTTGATGCCTCCGGCTGGTGCCGTCGTATGGCGCACTGGTGGGATGAGAACCCGTTTTCCTCAATCGCTCCTGATCGCGGATGGGTCATGCGGCATGAGGGCCGCCTCGTTGGCTTCATGGCTCTGATTCCCGCTGGCTATGCGGTGAGCGGCACACTGACGCCCGCCATGATCGCTTCAACCTGGTGCGTTGAGGAGGCTCATCGCAATGCCAGCCTGCCCATGCTGATGAAGCTGCGACGACTGGCGGAATGCACACTGATAGCGGATACCACGCCGACTCCGGAAGGACAGAGCATGCTGCAAAAAATCGGCTGGACGCCTGCCAAGGACATTACACGCCACTTCGTGCCGCTGGGCCTTTTTGCACTGCCATTGCGGGGAAAATGGCCAGGATTAACTTCCGGCAAAAAGCTGACACGAGACCCCTCAGAAGTGCGCAGCATCGCCGCCAACTTTCAGAGGTCGGATCGCATCGAAAAATGGATCACACCGGAGTATCTGCGTTGGTTCGCCGCCTCGCCGATGCGACGCCATGAGTTTATCGGCGTGCTTGATGCCTCCTGCTGCCTCTCCAGCTACCTATTTCTCACCCCCAAGAAAATCCGCGGCATCCCTGGCTGGATGGAAGTGGATCATTTTACAACCTGCGATGACTTCTCCGAGATTTACGCCCTCATTGGCGAAATCGTGCGGGAGCCCTCACTGCTTGGAAGCGAGCGTCTTCTCTCCCTCGCCAGCTTTCCTGGCGATGACTCGTGGGATGGCGCGCCCATTTTGCATCGACGCCCAGAGCAGGTCGCGCATCACTTCTCCATTCCTGAGGCGATGAAGACGCTGCCAAAGCAAAGCGTGCTCGCAGAGGGAGACTGGGGGATTTAGATGAGCTTCTCGATCACCGCCCGAAGGTGACTCCCGGTGGCAAAGGTGTCCGCCGTCATGAGTTCATCAGGAATCTGCACACCGAACTGCTGTTCGATCTCCATCAGCAGATCGATGGAAGCCATGGAGTCGAGGCCAAGCTTGCCAAGATCCTCATCCATCGGCAATTCGGCGCTGGGCGCAAGGAAGCGGAGCTTCGGGCGGAGGATTTCCTGGAGTTTCAGGGGGAGATCGGTCGCTGTCATTGGAAACACGGATTAGAAAGCATGATAAAAAAATCGCCAGCACCGGAAGACTCAATTCTCGATCACCTGGGTGCCGCGAAAAGCAACTTCCTCAGGCCTCTGGTGGCTGAGGAAGCCCAGCAGGCTCGCTGTAAGGCCGTAAGCTCCCACATTCGGCACGGCGAGCAGATCGCCGACCTCGACAGGCGGCATCTTTTGGCCACGCGCCAGGCTGTCTAGCGGACTGCACAGAGGACCCACGACATCGGCGACGATCTCGCCTTCTCTTTCAGCCGTCAGATTGACCAAGGTGAGCGCAGACCGCGGAATGCGACCGAGGCCGGACATGCCACCGAGGTGATGAATGCCGGTGTCGAGCACGACGAAGGTCTTCGATCCGGCCTTTTTCACATCCAGCACGGTCGTGATCAGCGTTCCGCTGCTGCCGCAGAGGTAGCGGCCACTTTCAAAGCAGAGCTGGGTCTTGCCATGCAGCGGCGAGGCTTTCCACACGGCATCCAATGCTTCGCGCAGCCCTGGAAGGTCACTGCCCGCCGAATCGCTCGCATAGGGCCAGGGGAAGCCGCCGCCAGCGTTGACGACCTCGCATTCAAAGCCTAGCGCAGCCGAAACCCGCGTCGCCGTCTCTAGGGCGCATTGCGTGTTCTTTGCCAACGCCTCCACAGAGCCCACCTGGGTGCCGAAATAAACATGAACACCGTTGACCTTGAAGTTCGGCAGTTTCAGCCGCTGCGCCGCGCCATCCGCGAACAGCAGCGCCTCATCAAATCCGAACTGGCTTTCCACGCCGCTCATCGCCAGCCGGGCATCTGGAGCGTTTTGTGGATTCACACGCAGCATGGCGGTGATCTCCACCCCGGCCTGCACCGCCATCTTCGACAACCGCCCGGCATCCGTGTAGCTCTCGCAGGAAAAATGCATCACTTCATTCTCAAGCATGCGTGCGATCATCTTTTCGGACTTGCCCGGTCCGCCGTTGACGATGCCATTCTCAAAGCCCGCTTTTTGCGCCGCCAGAAGTTCCCCGTCCGAGGTGATCTCCGCCCTCACGCCCTGCCTCCTCAGCTCGCGTGCGATGGCGGGAAGTGGATTCGCTTTGAAAGAGTAGTAGAGCCGCGAGCCCTCTGGCAGCGCTGCGAGCAAAGTCTGCAGTCGCGCATTCACCGCATCCAAATCATACGCGTAGAGCGGTGAACCGTGCTTTTCGATGAGTTGGCGGGCGAAATCAGCGTTCATGGTTCAAAGGATCGCGCGAAGGGCTTTCCGGTCGATCTTTTGATTTCCGGTTTTGGGCAGTTCCGGAAGCAAAAACACTCGGTTGGGCACTTTGGCGGGTTCGAGCTTAACGCTGAGCGCCTGGATGATTTGCACCTCGCCGAGCGAAGTGTCCGAGAAACTCACAAACAGGCACAGCAGATCGTTAGCCTCGTCTTTGACGCATCCCGCAGCCACGATGCCGGGAATAAGGCAAGCTTCCTCCTCCACCTCAGCAGGACTGAGTCGATGGCCCTTGTGCTTGATGAGGAAGTCACTGCGTCCATGGATGTACAAGAAGCCATCCACATCCAGGCTGCCGAAATCTCCACTGCGAAGCACACGTGTGCCTTCGATCACGGGATAGCGCTTCGCTGTCTCCTCCGGAGCCCGCCAGTAGCCGAGCGCTAGGTGTGGGCCACTAATGCAAAGCTCGCCTGTCTCGCCGGGAGGCAGACGTTTGCCGTGCTCGTCAACGGCGAAAACCTCCGTGCCATCCAGCGGCCTGCCGACAGACTCAGGTTTGGCCTCCAACTCATCAGGCAGCAGAATAGAGACGCGTTTGCACTCCGTTAGACCATACATCGGATAAACGCGAGCCTGCGGAAACAACTCGCGAAGGCTGGCGATGTAACTTTGCGGCAGATGATCGCCCGTGCTCGTGATGATGCGCATTTTTGGCAGTGGCACCGGGCGGTATCGCTGCATCTTGATGATGCCTCCAAACAGGGTCGGCACACCTGGCAGAACGCTGATCTCCTGCGCCGCAAGAATCCGCAGCAGCTCCGGCCCGGCATGCTCCGGCCTGCCAATGAAGATCGACGCTCCTCTGGTGGCGGCGTAAAAGAGCTGGTAGAGGCCGTAATCAAAACTCAGGGGCAAGAAGATCGCCACCCGATCCTCCGCCCTGTATGACAGCCTCGCCTGAATGGCGGCGGAGACGAAGCGGACGTTGTCATGCGTCAAAATCACGCCGCGTGGCGTGCCGGTGGAGCCCGAGGTGAAGACTAGGAAGGCCGGATCAATCTTCAGCCCGGGATAAGGCACGTCTGGCGGTTCCTCCTCCGCGATCAATTCGGCGAAGTGGCGATCTTCATTCTCGCAGCCGACCCAAACGAGCGGCTTATCTCCGAATTCTTCACGTAGCCAGGCCGTGGCAGACTCCAGCAGGCCCAGCTTCGGTTCCGTTTGCGACAAAATGCGTCGCAGCCCCTCCGGCTTAATTTGAGGGTGCAGTATCACTGAGATGGCACCGATCTGCGCCACAGCATAGAACAGCAGCACCGTCTCGATGCGATTCTCAGTGACCATCACCAAGCGGTCTTGGTGTTCGATGCCCTGCCTGCGAAGCCACGCGGCGATGCTGCAGATGCGTCGCCAGGTCTCTGCATAGGTCAGCTCCTGCGTAACATCCCTTAAATAGATGCTTTCCGGCCACCTGCGAGCGCCTTCACGCACATACGCGGAGATGCACCAAGCCGCATCAAGGCCATCGAGTTCCGAAGGCGGCAGTAAGGGATGCGGGGAAGTGTTCGAATGCATCGATAAACAAAAGTGCAAATAACGTTAAGATCCGAATATTTGCCGTGCAACCAGATGAGTTTAATTTTCACAAAAAAGATACCTCCATGTAATTTTCATCTTTTCTGATCCGAACGGCCTCCTCCGGGGAGCCGATCAAGTGAGAGCTGCCGCTGGGGTGGCCGGCAGAGAATCCGAAACGGAGGGCAGCAACGTTAGTTTGACCTGAAGGCCAGTCTGGCCTTGATAACCGGACTCCTGGCCACCCGGCCTGAACGCAACCCACACCCACACAACCTCTATGGCACTCTCCGTCGGCTCCAAAGCCCCTGGCTTCACCCTCAAATCCAAATCCGCCACCGGTCTCAGCGACGTCTCGCTCCCAGCCGGCAAGAACACCGTCCTGCTGTTCTTCCCCCTCGCTTTCACGGGCGTCTGCACCCAGGAACTCTGCGACATCACCGCAGGCCTCAGCTCTTACAGCGATCTGAATGCCGAAGTCATCGGCATCAGCGTGGACAGCCCCTTTGCGCAGGAAGCCTGGGCGCTGAAGGAAAAGATCGGCATCACCCTGGTCAGCGACCTGAACAAGGAAACCACCAAGGCCTACGACGTGCTCTTCCCAGGCCTCGCCGGCATCGGTGACACCTCGGCTCGCGCTGCTTTCGTCATCGACAAGAGCGGTGTTATCCAATACGCCGAACAAACCGCCACGCCGAAGGATCTGCCTGACTTCGCGGCGGTGACGGCAAAGCTCGCTGAGCTGTCGTAATCGACCTGCAGTTTAAACAATCAGATGCCATGTGATGATGAATCACATGGCGTTTTTGTGGTTGTAAGGTTGCCTTGTTGCTGTGCAACAAAGACTTCCATGTTCCGCAGGAACAGGGCTACATTGAGTTCATGGCCGCTCACGCTGATCAATTTTCCATCGCCACTCGGGGCAAAGGCACCTACGAGATCACCGAGCGCTGCCAGCAGATCGTGCGCGCTAGCGGCATCCGCACAGGCACCGCCACCGTATTCGTACAGCACACGAGCGCCAGCCTGGTGATCTACGAGAATGCCGATCCATCAGCGCGCACCGACCTACACAGCTTCTTTGACCACCTCGTGCCGGAAGATACGCCTTACTTCGTTCACACTCACGAAGGGCCAGACGACATGCCCAGCCACCTGCGCATGGCGCTGACCCGCACCTCCGAAGTCATCCCCGTTCTGAATGGCCGCCTCGCGCTGGGGACATGGCAGGGCATTTTTCTCTTTGAGCACCGCCGGGCTCCGCATACTCGGAGTGTTGTTATAAGCGTGGTAGGAGAATGAAGTTAGGAGCGGCGCACTCGTGGTCGTCTGAGGTCCTACTCGTCCTCTTTGTCTCATTCGTCCTGCTTGGGAGCCCTGGGGTGAATGCGCAAGTGGCAGACCACCGGAACCGGCTGAAGCCGGGACTACAAAACGTGCGGCATTGCATGAGACGCCACCTGGCTTTGAAAGCGAAATTCACCCCTCACCTGCGCCATCCAGCGCCCGCAAATAATCAAACGTGTACAGGCCTGTATTGTGGCCATCGCTAAAGTCGAACTGGATAGCGTAGCCGCCGACCATGCGCCAGTCCTTCACGGTGACGCCGGGAAAGTGTTTTTGATTGGTACCGCCGATCTTCTTTCCCAGCAGATCACGTTCACCGGTGTTCTCAGCGCTGGGTGAGGCGGCGCGGAGTTTTTCCATGGCGATGAACTGCTCCGTGCCATCGCTCCAAACAAGGGCGACTTCGGTGCCAATGAGTTCCAGGCGGGTCGGGGTCATGAGGGAAGACTAGGCAGAGGAATTGGAAAAGCAAAAGGGACGCTTGAAAGCGTCCCTCTTGAAGTTTGATGGCCAATCCGGAAGGATTAACGGGAGTAGAGTTCGACGACGAGCTGCTCGTTGGCGATCGGGTTGATCTCTTCACGCACAGGGACGCGATTGACCACACCGCTCATCTTGTCGCGATCGACGGTCATCCAGTCAGAAGCAGGTGTGCCCTGGGTCATTTCAAGGAAACGACCGATGAGCTGCTGGCTGCGCTGGCTGCTGGCGCGAGCCGCAACGACGTCACCAGGCTTGACCTGATAGCTGGCGATGTTCACCACTTTGCCGTTCACAGTGATGTGACGATGGCTGACGAGCTGACGGGAAGCGAAACGGGTGTTGGCGAAGCCCATGCGATACACGACATTGTCGAGGCGCAGTTCGAGCATCTGCAGGAGGTTTTCACCGGTCACACCCTTGCGGCGCTGAGCTTCGGCGAAGAAGCGGCGGAACTGCTTTTCCATGAGGCCGTACTGGTAGCGCAGCTTCTGCTTTTCAGCGAGGGCGGTGCCGTATTCGGAAGTCTTGCGGCGGGTGTTACGGGCACCGTGCTGTCCTGGCGGAAAGTTACGGGTTTCGAGAGATTTGGAAGGACCGAAAAGCGCAATGCCGAAACGACGATTGATTTTTTCGCGAGGACCTGTGTAGCGAGCCATAGTGGGTAGTAGAAAGGAGCTGGGAAAAAATTAAACGCGACGAGCTTTTGGCGGACGGCAGCCATTGTGCGGGATAGGAGTGACATCCTTGATGGTGGTCACTTCGACACCGAGGGCCTGCACGGCACGCACGGCGGACTCACGACCGGAGCCAGGACCACGCAGGCGAACTTCAGCTTCACGCAGACCATGGCCCATCGCCTGACGGCAGGCATCCTGGGCAACGACCTGAGCGGCGTATGCGGTGCCTTTACGGGAACCACGGAAGCCCATCTTGCCAGCAGTGGACCAGCCGATCACACCACCCGCGCGGTCCGTGATCGTGACGATGGTGTTGTTGAAAGTGGCGTAAACGTGGACGAGGCCTGAGGAGACGTTTTTGGAACCCTTGGCCTTGACGACCTTCTGTTCAGCGGCTTCGCCACCGATCTCGAGCCAGACGCTCTGGGAGACCTGCTTGTCACCACTGGTGGAGGGGCGCTGATCCGCTGGTGCGGCAGGGGCAGCGGGAGCAGCAGGTGTTGCAGGAGCGGGAGCTGCTGCAGCAGGTGCGATAGGGGTCGTTTCTTCAGCCATGATATATAGACGGGGACGTTGCTAAAATTCAGATTACTTCGCCTTCTGGGCACCGACGGTCTTACGTGGGCCTTTACGAGTGCGGGCGTTGGTGTGCGTACGCTGGCCGCGCACTGGCAGACCACGGCGATGACGATGAGCACGGTAGCAGTTGATACCGAGAATGCGCTTCATGTGCATCTGGAGCTCACGACGAAGGTCGCCTTCGATCGGAATCTTCATCCCCTGGATGGTCTGGGTGATCGCGGTGATTTGCTCATCGCTCAATTCACCTGCCCGGATGTTCGGGTCGATATTGGTTGCAGCCAAAACTTTGCGGCTGATCGAAAGACCGATGCCGTAAATGTAAGGCAGCGAGTATTCGATTTTCTTTTCGTTCGGGATTTCGACTCCAAGCAGGCGTGCCATAATTCAGTGTAGTAGGATTTGAGAAAGGATTAACCCTGGCGCTGTTTGTGACGTGGATTTTTGCAGACAACACGGACAACACCTTTGCGGCGGATAACACGGCAAAGTTCGCAGAGAGGTTTAACGGAGGTACGGACGCGCATACAGGAGTAGTTAAAAAGGTGAGTCGGGGGGAACTCAAAACCCCGCTTTGGGAGCGGGGGGCAGGATGTCTAACACAGACGAAAAAAGGCGCAAGCTGGATTTTGATGAGTTATTCACATTTGTGGAGAGCAGTTGCTCCAGCTTCGATGAACGGCATCATGCACGTCTGATGAAAAATGTTCTCTGTTTTGGCGACTCAAACACCTGGGGCTTCATGCCCGAAAGCATCTCACTCCCCTCCCCCGAACGCCACCCGCATGACGTGCGCTGGACGGGCATTCTGGCACGCGAACTCGGCACCAGCTTCCGCGTGATCGAGGAAGGTCAGAACGGGCGCACCACAGTACACGACGACCCCTTTGCCCTGGCACGCAATGGCAAGGCCGTGCTGCCTGCGATCTTGGAATCCCACAAGCCTCTGGATTTGGTGGTGCTGATGCTCGGCACGAACGATCTGAAAGCAGTGTTTGGCGTATCTCCCGGAGAGATCGCCACGGGCGTCAAAATGTTGGGGCAGATGATCCTTGGCGGCGATGCCGGCATCAGCAACAAAGCGCCCAAATTGCTACTGCTTTGCCCACCGGCCATCGGTGACCAACTGCATCTGCCAGACGTCGCTGCCAAGTTCCCCAACGGCCAAAAAGACAGCCGCAGACTACCCAAGTATTATGAGGCCATCGCCAGCTCTCTCGGCTGCGGTTTTCTCAATACGCAAACCCTGATCGAACCCGGCAGCGACGGCATCCATCTGGATGCGGCTGCACATGGACGGCTGGGCAAAGCCGTGGCGGCACTTGTGAAATCCATCCTCCTGCCTGACGCATGACTTTGATCGAATCCTTTTATCCCGTGCTGAAACCCTGGCTCTTCCGCCTCGATGCGGAGCGTGCCCACGCACTCACGGTGAAGATGATGATCATCGCGCATCGTCTCGGCATGCTCAGATCGGTGGTCAGCGGGCCGCAGCAATCACGCAGCGTGATGGGCCTCACCTTTCCCAACGTACTTGGGCTCGCGGCCGGCATGGACAAATCCGCCAGCGCCGTGGAGGCCTGGGGCGCGCTCGGGCTTGGCGCTGTGGAAGTCGGCACCCTCACGCCGCGCCCGCAGCCGGGGAATCCCAAGCCGCGTCTGTTCCGCCTGCCCGAACATGAAGCACTCATCAATCGCATGGGCTTCAACAATCCTGGCATTCAATCCGCCGTGAAGAAGCTCAAACATCGGCGCACCAAAGCAGTCG
>Ga0114968_10003312_pt1 | contig 12125 bp, 11 predicted proteins | sample M_130807_EF_Meta_FD_87020 | JGI IMG/M metagenome (GOLD analysis project Ga0114968, IMG submission 87020) | Freshwater microbial communities from Lake Montjoie, Canada to study carbon cycling - M_130807_EF_MetaG | ecosystem: Environmental > Aquatic > Freshwater > Lake | place: Lake Montjoie... | reverse complement strand
TGGTAGAAATGGTACATCAGGAACCTCAGCTACAAGTGCAACAAGCGGTACAAGTGCAACTTCTGGTATCTCTGGAACATCTGCTACATCAGGATCAAGTGGCTTCTCTGGAACTAATGGTACATCTGCTTCATCTGGAACAAGTGCAAGTAGTGGATCTAGTGGTAGTAGTGGAATTAGTGGATCTAATGGAACAGATGGATCTTCTGGAACTAGCGCAACTAGCGGTAGTTCAGGTGTAAGTGGTTCAGATGGTTCATCTGGTCAGTCTGGAACAAGTGGTACCACTGGTACTTCTGGATCATCTGGTAATACAGGAACCTCAGGAACTTCAGGAAATGACGGCAGTGGTGGTACTACAGGTACTTCAGGAATTGGTGGAACTAATGGTACTAGTGGAACTAATGGTACATCTGCTACATCAGGAAGTTCAGGTTCTTCAGGATCTAGTGGTACTACAGGTACTTCTGGTATAAATGGTAGTTCTGGTACTTCGGCTACTTCTGGATCTTCAGGAAGCTCAGGAAGCTCAGGATCTAGCGGATCTAGTGGATCTAGCGGATCGGCAGGAACATCAGGGAATGGTGGGACATCTGGAACTACAGGAACCTCTGGTTCAAGTGGTGCATCAGGTAACTCTGGTGGACAGATATATTACATGAACTATTCTGTTACAGCAAGTAGTCCAGTAAATGGTTATAAACAATTAAGTGTTGTTCCTACTTCTGCTGCACAACAAGATATATCAAATACAATAGCAAGTAATGCAACTGCTACATTAGCTACATTTATAACAGATTCAGGAGTTCCTGGAGTAACACAAATACCTGCTGGTAACTGGATAGCGGTTACTCATATGCTAATAAATACAAGCAACGCAGGATTTGATATATATTGTGAATTCTGGAAATACTCAATAGGTGGAACATCTACATTAATAGGAACAACTAACACTGTAGCTGTTATTTTAGATGGCATAATTATACAACAGATCTATACTGATACATTTATACCTGCACAATCTTTACTTAGTACAGATAGAATATATGTAAAGGTTATTGCTACAAACACTAGTAATCAATCGCATACATTACACTACTATACAGAAGGTTCCACTTACTATTCATACGTACAGACATCGTTCAATGCTCCTTCAGGGACCTCTGGCACTACAGGTACGTCAGCAACAAGTGGTACTAGCGCAACATCGGGTACATCTGCTACGTCTGGATCTAGTGGTACTACAGGTACTAGCAGTACAAGTGGAACCTCAGGTACATCTGCTACAAGCGGTACTTCTGGAACTAACGGATCAGGTGGAACCTCAGGAGTTAATGCAACTGCAGGAACTTCTGGAACTAGTGCTACTAGTGGAACTGCAGGTAGTTCAGGTAGCTCTGGAACAACAGGTACATCAGCATCATCGGGCACTAGTGGAACATCAGGCTCTTCAGCAACATCAGGAACTGCAGGAACTGCAGGTTCTAGTGGTACGTCTAGTACATCTGGTACATCAGGAAGTAATGGAACTTCTGGTACAAGTGCGACTTCTGGAAGCTCAGGCTCTAGTGGTACAAGTGGTACGTCTGCTACATCTGGAACTAGTGCATCGTCTGGTTCTTCAGGAAGCTCAGGATCTAGTGCTTCTTCTGGAACATCTGCAACCTCTGGATCTTCTGGTACAAGCGGTACATCTGCTACAAGTGGTTCAAGTGGTTCCTCTGGATCTTCAGCCAGTTCAGGTACTACAGGTACATCAGGAAGTAGTGGGACATCTGCTACTTCAGGAACTAGTGGTACTAATGGAAGCTCTGGAACTAGTGCTACATCAGGAACGTCAGCGTCATCAGGTACTAGTGGATCTTCAGGAACTTCTGGTATAAATGCCACAGCAGGAACTTCTGCATCTAGCGGCACCTCAGCAAGTTCTGGTAGTTCTGGAACATCTGCTTCAAGTGGTACATCTGGAACTGATGGTACATCTGGATCTAGTGGAACTTCAGGTACTAAAGGTACATCTGGTACATCTGCTTCTTCTGGTACGTCAGGTGCTAATGGTACATCAGGCACTTCAGCATCCTCTGGAACTTCTGCTACTTCAGGATCTGCAGGAACAAGTGGAAGTAGTGCAACTAGTGGAACTAGTGGAACTACAGGTTCCTCTGGAACATCTAGTACATCAGGTACATCAGGTAGCTCTGGAACCTCAGCTAGTTCAGGAACCTCAGGTTCTTCTGCAACATCTGGTACAACTGGAACAAGCGGTACTAATGGTAGTTCAGGTACAAACGGATCTAGTGGTACTAGCTCAACTTCTGGTACCAGTTCCACATCAGGCACATCTGGTAGTTCAGGAACTAGTGGTGTAAATGCTACAGCAGGTACATCAGGAACTAGTTCTACTTCTGGAACATCAGGAAGTTCTGCAACATCTGGTACATCAGGAACTAACGGATCATCTGGCACAACAGGTACCTCAGGCACAAACGGAAGTGGTGGTACATCTGCTACATCGGGCACAGCAGGTTCTAGTGGAACATCAGGTACGTCTGCAAGTAGCGGAACTAGTGCATCTTCGGGTACCAGTGGTAGTTCAGGTTCTTCAGCTACTTCTGGAACAACTGGTTCCTCTGGTACATCCGCTTCTTCTGGTACTAGTGCATCGTCTGGGACTGCAGGATCTTCAGGAAGTTCTGGCACAAGTGGCTCGAGTGGCTCGAGTGGAACGTCAGGTACTTCTGGATCTGCTGGTACAAGCGGACTAAATGCTACTGCTGGTACTGCTGGAACTTCTGGTTCGTCAGCTACAGCTGGTACTAGTGGAAGCGCTGGGACATCAGGAACTTCTGGATCATCTGGAACTAGTGGTACAGCTGGTTCTTCTGCTACAAGTGGTACTAGTGGCACAAGTGGTAGTGCAGGAACCTCAGCTACATCTGGTTCTGCTGGAACCTCTGGCACATCAGGTAGTTCAGGAACTTCTGGAATTAATGGTAGTAGCGGTACTAGTGGAACAAAGGGTACGTCAGGTACTTCTGCTAGCAGTGGTACTTCTGCTTCTAGTGGTACATCTGGCGCCAATGGCTCTTCTGGAACATCAGCATCATCTGGTACAAGCGGATCAAATGGAACAACTGGAACATCGGGTTCTTCTGGGACTAGTGGTACATCGGCTTCTTCTGGTACAAGTGGGACTAGTGGTTCATCAGGTAGCAGTGCTACTGCAGGAACATCAGGATCAGCTGGTACTAGCGCAACTAGTGGATCAAGCGGTACATCAGCTACATCTGGTACCAGTGGTTCTTCTGCAACATCTGGAACCAATGGTACTTCAGGATCTGCAGGAACAAGTGCTACATCTGGTACAGCTGGATTAAGTGGTGACAGATATGCGACTACGTCTACTACATCATTTACACTTGGTAATAGTGGAACAATAACTGTTGGTACTGGGCTTGCTTATTCAGTGGCCCAATCAATTATTATTGCTAACAATGCTAGTAACTTCCAAGAGTGTGAGGTAGCTTCTTACAATCCCTCAACAGGAGCTTTAGCTTTTGCTGCACCTACAAGAACTGTTGGGTCTGGTACATTCACATCATGGAATGTCAACTTAGATGGTGCTTCTGGTGGAAACGGTACAAGTGGTACTAGTGGAGCACAAGGAACAGCTGGTACATCTGCCTCTAGTGGTACTTCCGCTACCAGCGGTTCTAGTGGTACTTCAGCTACTGCAGGTACATCTGCTACTTCTGGATCATCTGCTACTAGTGGAATTAACGGTAGCTCTGGAACATCAGGTACAAAAGGAACATCAGGAACTAGTGCTAGCTCAGGCACAAGTGCGTCCAGCGGTACTTCTGGTGCAAATGGTTCTTCAGGAACCAGTGGAACAGGTGGATCTTCTGGAACATCTGCAAGCAGTGGAACATCTGGTAGTTCGGCAACCAGTGGTACATCTGCATCTTCAGGATCTTCTGGAACTTCAGCAACCTCTGGCGTAAATGCAACAGCAGGAACTTCAGGAGTGAATGCTACTGCTGGAACTAGTGGTACATCAGGATCTAGTGCAACTAGCGGAACTAGTGGAAGTGCAGGAACAGCAGGTACGTCTGGTTCAAGTGGAACAGCTGGTACATCAGGAAGTTCAGCTACGAGTGGAACTTCTGCTACGTCAGGAAGTAGTGGAACATCTGGTACTTCAGCTAGTTCAGGAACATCTGGAAATGGTACATCAGGAACTAGTGGAACCAGTGCGTCATCTGGAACAAGCGGTTCTAGTGGTAGTTCTGGAAGCAGCGCTACTTCAGGAACATCTGCACTTAATGGAACAGCAGGTACAAGTGGAAGTTCTGGTGCAGGGACTATTTCTGGTACAACAAACTATGTATCTAAGTTTACATCTACTACGGCAATAGGTAATAGTCAGATATTTGATGATGGTACTAATGTTGGAATTAAAACAACATCTCCTTCTATATCTCTTGAATTAAGTGGTTCATATAAGGTTGGAGGAACTGCTGAAATACAATCCTTTATAAATCCAAATGGGTCACCTTTAGCAACAGCTGTAGTTACATCATTAATACAACCTACTGAAGTAGTTTATACAAGTGGTTCTAATACCTTATATGGACTAGTATCATCAATATCTTCTCAAGCTTCATCTACTGCTAATGTTACTAATGTAGCTGGTTTTTTTGCTTCAAGACCTTATGGAGTTTCAACAGGATTTGTTAATGGTACTGGCATACAAGCATATGCTTATAGAAATAATACTTTAGATACTTCTACAAATGCTAGTAATTTTTTAACTGGAGCAGTTATAAATGCAGGGCATCAATCAAGTGTTAATACTGGGGCGTCAACAACAAATGTAACTAGTATAAGTAGTACTCTTTTAGCTGCACGGGGAACAATAACAAATATGTATGGGCAGAACATATCGGTAACTGTTGCAACAGGTGCTAATAACTCAGCAACTATTACTAATTTTTATGGACTTTATACAGTAGGAACAGTTGGTGCAACATCTGGAACTGGTGTTGGTACTGTTACTAACTGGTATGATGCTTATTTAAGTGGAGCAACTGTTCAAACAACTGGAACAATCACAAATAAATGGGGAGTTTACCAAAATAACTCTGATCATAGAAACTATTTAAATGGTTCTTTACTAATTGGAACTACAACGGATGCAGGATATAAATTAGATGTTGTTGGTACTGCAAGAATTTCAGGTGTAACCACACTTTCTAATCTTGCAGGTACAGGGTCACGAATTGTAGTTGCTGATGCAACTGGTATATTAAGTGCAACAACTGCTCCAACTAATGGTACATCAGGAACAAGTGCAAGTTCGGGAACTAGTGGTACTTCTGCCTCATCTGGTACTAGTGGAACATCTGGTTCATCTGCTACTTCAGGTACATCTGGTATCAATGGAGTAGCTGGTACAGCAGGTACATCTGGTACAAGAGGTAGTTCTGGAACTTCTGCAAGTAGTGGAACATCAGCTAGTTCAGGTACTTCAGGAACAAGTGGATCTTCTGCTAGTTCTGGTACATCAGCTTCTTCAGGAACCTCAGGATCATCAGCTACATCTGGAACTAGTGGAATTAATGGTACTGTTGGAACTAGTGGCACATCTGCAAGCAGTGGGACATCTGGTAGTTCTGGAACTAGTGGAACTAGTGGAACAAGTGGTAGCAGTGGTTCGTCTGGTAGTTCGGCTTCTTCAGGTACGTCTGCAAGTTCTGGTACTAGTGGATCCTCAGGGTCTTCAGGTAGTTCAGGATCAAGTGCTAGTTCTGGAACTTCGGGAACTGCTGGTACATCTGGTTCTGCAGGAACAAGTGGCACATCTGCATCGTCAGGTACATCTGGAACTAATGGTTCAGGTGGTACGTCGGCTTCCTCTGGAACATCTGGTAATGGTACTTCTGGAACATCTGGTAATGGAACTTCTGGAACTTCAGGTACTCGTGGTAGCTCAGGAACATCCGCTTCTTCAGGAACAAGTGCATCATCTGGTACTTCTGGAAATGGAACCTCAGGTACTGCAGCTACATCAGGAACAAGTACTGGAACATCAGGTACGTCAGGGACAAGTGCATCGTCTGGTACTAGTGGATCATCTGGTACAAGTGCATCGTCGGGAACTAGTGGAACATCTGGTAGCTCTGGAACCGCTGCGACATCAGGAACTAGTACAGGTACTTCAGGCACATCTGGAAATGGTACATCTGGTACTAGTGGTACTAGAGGAAGTTCTGGTACATCAGCTTCTTCAGGAACTTCTGCTTCTTCAGGAACCTCGGCTAGTTCTGGAACTTCTGGTGCTGGAACTATCTCAGGAACAACAGGTTATATTGCTAAGTTTACCGCTAGTACAACTATTGGTAACTCTATCATGAGTGAGTCTGGTACAGTTATTACTCTTTCTGGTACATTAACTGAAACATCATCTATACGTTATAAGAAAAATATTGCTAACTTGCAGGGATCATTAGATGCTGTATTGAAACTTCAAGGAGTATCATACATGTTAAAGTCTAATGATTCAAGAGAAATTGGATTCATAGCAGAACAAGTAGTAGAAGTATTACCAGATGTGATTGTTACAAAAGATGGAGAAGTAGACTCTATAGCATACGGAAGATTAACAGCTATTCTTGTTGAGGCTATTAAAGAACAACAATTACAAATCAACGAACTGAAGAGTAAGTATGATAACCTATAACAATGATGGTATTAGAGAGTATAATAACACTGTCAACTATGGTGTAAAAATAGTTAGCAGCACTAAAATAATTAGTGTCACAAATACTGTAGCTGAGAATATAAGATTTACATTTGGCACAGGTGTTGACTTTGCATTTGAGGTTACTTGGTACGAGTTTAATATTTTTAATAATGCAACTCAATGGACTTGGTGGGGAGACTATGGTCTATGGGTTAGGTCAGATGGAACTGTATTTTCTCGTTTTGGACCAACTGTACGTGCACAGACAGGAACCAATAACGGTGTTGGTACATTTGTTATATCAGGAAGCAGTGTTTATTGGGAATCTCGTTGTGGGGCTGGTGTTTCTCAAAATATATCATCAGTATATCTTGCTGTGCATTGTAGCAGATGGGATAAAGTCACTATATCATATCCTGGTGTAACTACTACTTCTACTACAACTATAGCAGCTACAACAACAACAACTACAACCAGAGCTGCGACAACAACAACAACGACCACTGCACCAATTATACCACCTACTACTACAACAACAACAACTGCACCAATTATACCGCCTACAACAACTACTACTACTACAGCACCAATTATAGTAACAACTACCACTACCACTACAGCACCTATTATTATTACTACGACAACTACAACTACTGCGTTTATTCCTCCAGCTACAACTACAACAACTACCACTAGAGCAGCCACTACTACTACAACAACTACAACTACTGCATGTTATGGATTTAATTTAACACCAGTATTTGATACAACTTGTACCGCTAGTGGTCCAGATGTTACTGCATATAAAAATACAGCTGGTGCTATTATAGTAGGAGATACATTAAGAAATACTTGTGGAGGTACTACGTTAGCAACTGGTTTCTATTCAGATGGAAGTTGGAGATATGTTGTTAATGTTGGAGTAGTAAGTAATAAAATTGCTTGTCCTGTTGCTACCACTACAACTACAAGTACAAGTACCACTAGTACAAGTACAAGTACCACTACAAGTACTACTAGTACAACAACTACAAAAGTATACTTTGCTTTCCCAATAACTGCAGGTTACGGAAGTTCTGCTTCAGCATGTGCTGATACATTTACTAATTTAACTATTTATGGTAGTTCTCCATCATTCTTAAGTAATGCTACATTCTACAGCGATTATACATTACTTAGTCCATATGCTGGTAGCAATTTATATTATAAAAATACAAGCAATAATGAATATGTACAAATTAGTAATATCGGAAGTCAAACCGCAGGTGGTAGTTGTTAATATTTAAGACATAGGATATCCTTAATAAATTAAATATGGCAATTATACAAGGAGTTGACGGTATCCACATGAATATTAACAGTAGTACTACTGCTGGAAGTAGGATATTGTCTTATGGTAAAGCTATTCCAGGTACTAGTGTTTGGACTACATTAATTAAATTTACATTGATTAGTGGAGCTGCTTCTAACTTTGGAATATCACTTAGGCATTATGCAGGAGCAGATAGACAATCTGGAACAATTGCTGAGAACTTTTGGTTTTCTCAATTTGCATTATACACAAGTAACGGAACTACCTGGACAGAAACATATAATGCTTCACCTTGGGTTGGTCCAGAGGGTAATGCTATTGTAAGTTATAGAATGAATAACTCTGGTACATCTGTTACGATTGAAGCAGTACAAGGTGATACAGGCGCTTATGTAAGTGGATATTGCGAAGTACAATGTGGTAAGTGGGATCAATTAACAATCTCTTATTAATATGAATATATTAAACGCGCAAGGGTTAATTATACAAGGAACTGGTTCAGGTAACCTTAACTATGGAGTTAGACAGTTATCTAAGACTGCCACGTTTACTTATGCAGCAGGTCTTACTACTATATTAACAATCACTGCAAATGGTAGTACACCCACTGACTCTATAATTTCGTTTTATTATACATGGAATGCAGAAAACTTTACTAGTAATTCAGGAGGTCCACAAACAAATTATGGATTCCAATCATATAAAATGTTATCTTCAGGATTTTGGAGTCTTATAAATGATTCAACTTATGTTGGACAAGGAAATGCTTGGCAGAACCAATCATTTGATATTGCTACATCAAGAACACTAAAAATGCAATCTCAAGGTAATAATGGATCATTTACATCATTATCATGTACATATCAAATACTAATATCATCTAGTAACTTTAGTTTTTTAACTTTCTCATAAATATGGAAACAACATATTCAACAAGATTTGATAGAGCCTCTGTAATAAAGTCTGAGGATACACTTGTTAATGTAATAAACAAAGTGTGGTACACTATAGTTGCTACAACTAGTGATGGGTATATGAAGATACTGAAGAAGAGTATTGACTTCCCTTCTCCAGCTCCTCAAGACTTTGTAGAAATCCAGTATGTCACTGAACAAATGTTAATAGATTGGATAGAAGCTCAACCAGATTATCTAACAGATAATGACAAGCAATCTATTCAGTTTAGATTACAGTTAGAAAGAGATAAACCTTCATACTCTGATTACATGTTTAGCTTTATGCCATATGATGAACTAAGATATAATCTTGTTAACTAATAGGTAGTACATTGATTACATCATTGACAGAGATACTCTTATGGCATTCAAACTGTCTAGGAGTATCTTCATGTTCAGGACACCAGTTCCAGTTACCTTTATCGAATCTAAACTTAGGGTTGTTCCAACATCCATTACACACACTCCTGTTCTCTACACGTATACATTCAAACTCATGATCAGCTTCTGTGAAGTTAGATATCATCACTACAGGTACTTCCATAGCCCAAGCTAACCAGCTTATTCCACTACTGAGTCCTATATAGAATTCACATCCTGATAAAAGCTCCATTGTATATTCTAAAGATGTATTTGCAGGATTAATAACACCATTCAAAGAAGACTTATCCTTACTCACTTCATACACGTCATATCCTAAAGTTATAAGTATATCTATAACTTCTTGCCATTTGTCCCAAAGTTTTAGTTGTGATGTAGATTGTACACTAATACAAACATACTTATCAAAACTTACTTTACTGTGATAGGTCATGAGCGTCCTAGGTCTCATCTCTTTGTATGGTAGATTTAGGATATTACATGCAGACTTTTGTAATGGTATTGTTACAGGATTGACTGGTTCTTTAGTATTATCCCAGTGCCACCCTAACACTGGCATTGCTACAATGTCTTCTACAACTTGTCCTGGTTGAACCATCTCAAGCTCAGGATACATTCCTTCAAATAAGAAGTTCTTGAATGTACTTACAATAACATCACATTGATACTTCTTCTTGAACTCAAGAGCATAAGGCATCCATGCAATGTTATCTCCTAACGAGCTACTATCAAAAGCAATAAACACTCTCTTGCCTTTTAAATGATGTAAGAAACTTATTCTTTCTTTTAATACACCATTAAGTTTTCTCACTTCTACAAAGTAATCACCTATATACTTTCTAGTATCTGTAGACATCCATTCTCCTGCACCAAGTTCGGCTGTATAAAGCTCTTTATCTTTATCAAAGAATGTACAAACGTATCGTTGATCAGTATCAGTTATCTCAAAGTATAACTTATCAATACAATGAAAATTATATCTAAACATATACTTCTAAGTAAGCTTTGGTTGTATCTTCACTAGTCCATTTCTTATTAACAATATCTGCTGCATCGTACATCTTCTTAAGTCTCTTACATATCATTGACCAATCATACTCTTCACGATGTTCTAGTTGATCGGTGTAATACTTAAACCAACCTCTATCTAATGTTGCTAGTCCTCTCCTTGCTTCCATCTCTGTTGCTTCTGACATTCTATACATACCAGGTATCTGTTCATTACATGTACCAACAATTGGTAACCCACAACTCATTGCTTCTAATATAGAAAGATTAGGATGTCCATATTCTAAGAACGATGGTGCCATGAATATACTATGTGTATGATAGAGTTCTAATATCTCTACATCTGTAGGATTTGTTAACTTTAAAGTTAACTTTTCATACTCTAATAAATCTGGATGACCTTTAAAGAACTCTAGATTATTCTCAGGACCAGCAATAGTGATGGGTAACTTAAACCATTTAGCTGCAGCTATTGCTATCCTGAATCCTTTACGATCAATAGTACTATCCCCTGCTAGTCCATTATTACATATCATTAATAGCGTTTTATTCTCACGAACGTCTGGTAGAATAGGTTTGAAGAACTCTGTATCTACACCATGAGATAAATAGAATAGCTTATCTGTCTCCTCAAAGTAATCAACTATATGTTTACCATGACATATAGAGAATACAGATCCCTTGATAGCTTCTAGGTTGTGACGGTATACACCACTGTCCTTACCATAGTATTCAGCATGGTGGTCGTGTAAAGAGTATATATAAGGTATATCCTTGTCACGCATGTCTGTAGCTATATTTGCTGTATGACAATGCACGAGCTGACCATCTTTCTTTTGAACATCTGACCATTGTTGTATGGTACAGTCTACTCCTAGTTTTTGTAGTTCACTATAATATGACCAAATGATTCTTTCTATAGCTCCCCATCCGTTTGGTGGTATAGATATAAGTCCTGTTGCTACTTGTACTATTTCCATTTGTTTTCAAATTTAATAAAATCTTCTTGTAGTTTATAAATCTTCTCCAGGTCCATTGGTTTTTCAACAAACAACGTATTGAGGTGTGACGCAATAGAGTCTCTCACTAATGCATGCTTAATCCCTTGTTGTTTAAGGCACTCCACAAAATCATTGTCTTGATAGTACATATCAAACTGTTCATCTAGTGGTAATATCTTATCAAGTGCAGATCGTTTAATCATGATTGACCAACCCATGAATGCTTCTGATACTATATAACTCTCAAAGTAATCTTCTTGATTCCCTGAGAAATGACTATTAAAGTATCTTAGATAAAGCATTGGGTCTTTAGGAGAGAAGCATTCAATGTCTGGTCTAGCCTCATGTACTTTCATCATGTTACTAAACCAGTTACGTTCATACTTAACATCATCATTAGATATTAGCACCCATTCATTAGTTAAATACGTAAACCCTTTGTTTAAAGCTTTGTTATAATTGAAAGGTCCGTCTATGAATACTTCACCTGATGCATTCATGTACCCACCATTCTTTCTACCAGAAGCAACAGTAATCACTTGAAACTGATGTTCAGTCTCGCTATCATGCAATGACTGAATGGTTTCACAAGTCATTACTGTGTCTGCATTGTCCGTAAGAATAATTACGTCTACAATCATTTCTTTAAAATTCCCCAAAAGTATAAATCACAGCTACCATGATCTATATAGAAATGATAGATGCTGAAATACTTATCAAGA
>Ga0114968_10003310_pt1 | contig 12128 bp, 10 predicted proteins | sample M_130807_EF_Meta_FD_87020 | JGI IMG/M metagenome (GOLD analysis project Ga0114968, IMG submission 87020) | Freshwater microbial communities from Lake Montjoie, Canada to study carbon cycling - M_130807_EF_MetaG | ecosystem: Environmental > Aquatic > Freshwater > Lake | place: Lake Montjoie... | reverse complement strand
ACCACGGTGGCATACCAATGGCGGCCATCGCCCTCGACATGCACATGTTCACAGGGCAGGCCTGCGCCAATCATGGTTTGAATTTGGTCTGCCGTCATAGATCACCCTCGAATTTTGTAGCCTATGCGCAGCAAATGCAGCGCCAAGGCAGCCACCAACACAAATGCGCCACCCACCAACGACAGACTCAGCCATGGCGAGACATCGCTCACGCCAAAAAAACCATAGCGAAAGCCGTCGATCATGTAAAAAAACGGGTTGAGATGGCTGACTTGCTGCCAAAAAGGCGGCAGAGAATGGATGGAATAAAACACGCCGCTCAAAAACGTCATGGGCGTGATGAGGAAATTTTGAAAAGAGGACATTTGGTCAAACTTGTCAGCCCATAAACCGGCAATCAGCCCCAAAGTCCCCAGCATGGCTGCACCCAAAAGTGCGAAAACCAAAATCCAGACGGGCCACACCACGGTTAGGGGGGCAAACCACACCGTCACCAGCAACACGCCCACGCCCACCGCCATGCCACGCACCACCGCCGCCAATACATAGGCAGCAAACCAACTGCGCGGCCCCAAGGGGGTAAGCAAAATAAACACCAAATTGCCCATCATCTTGCTTTGCACCATGGAAGAAGAACTGTTGGCAAAGGCGTTTTGCAACAGGCTCATCATCACCAAACCTGGCACCAAGAAGGCGGTGTAGCTGACACTGTCATAGACCGTGATTCGGCCTTCGAGCAAGTGACCAAAAATCAGCATGTACAAAAGCGCGGTAAGCACTGGCGCTGCAATGGTTTGGGCACTGACTTTCCAAAAGCGCAGCACTTCTTTGTAAAACAGCGCTTGCCAGCCGGTCATGTCGCCGCACCCATGACATCCAAAAACACGTCTTCCAAATCGGCTTTACGGATTTCCACATCTTCAGCCACCAACCCCGCTTGGCGCACGGCGGCCAAGTAGTGCTCGATTTGGACGGCGTCATGCGCAGGAAACTGCACAATGCGCCCCGTTACACGGGCTTGCGAGGCCAATTCAGCGGGAAGTTGCTGATCGATTTTGAAACGCAGCACATTGCTGGAGGCGTTTTTAAGAAGGGTGCTGGTACTGTCCAAGGCCACCACCTTGCCGTTTTTCAGCATGGCAATGCGTCCACATAAGGCCTCTGCTTCTTCCAAATAATGGGTGGTGAGAAGCACCGTGTGGCCTTCACGGTTGAGTCGCGCAATGAACTGCCACAGGGTTTGGCGCAACTCCACATCCACGCCAGCGGTGGGTTCATCCAGCACGATGACGGGGGGTTTGTGCACCAAGGCCTGCGCCACCAGCACACGCCGCTTCATACCGCCCGAGAGTTGGCGCATATTGTGGTGGGCCTTGTCAGCTAAGCCCAAGCAATCGAGCAACTCGTCAAGCCAAGCGTCGTTGCCGCTGATACCGAAGTAGCCCGACTGAAACCGCAAAGCTTCACGCACGGTGAAAAAAGGGTCAAAGACCAATTCTTGAGGCACCACGCCCAATATTTTGCGCACCTGCGCGGACTGAGTTTGCACGTCCAAACTCTGCACTTTGATATGACCACTGCTGGCCTGCAACAAACCCGCCAAGATGCTGATGAGCGTGGTTTTTCCCGCGCCGTTGGGCCCAAGGAGGCCAAAAAATTCGCCTTGCTCAATGTCAAAGCTGACGCTGTCCAACGCCTTAAAAGCGCCGCGAGCGCCTGTGAAGGTTTTATTGACGGACTGAAAGGAAATGGCTGTCATACGTGAAGCCGTCGATTCTAAGGCTTCGAGCTTGAAGCACCCTTAAGCTTGCAGTTCAAGCAAATCTTGTATGCCATAGACGCGGGCCAAAGCCAGCGCCTTGGCTGGCAAGCCCGAGACAGTCAAGGCGTGCTGCTGCTGCGCTGCTTCACGCAGGCCCGTTAACAAAACGGCCAAAGCAGAGGAGTCAAATTGCTGCAAAAACGAGGCATCGATAAGCAGCGAGGGCTGGGTTCGCGCCAAGGCGCCCAACTGCTGAGCCACCGTCGCAGCTTGGGCGTGGGTGAGCTGCGCAGGTAACTGATAAACCGTGGTGTTTTTCACTTGCGGCTGTTGGATTTGTTGCGTTCGACCAAAGTGGCAATCAGACCGTCCACGCCTTTGGCGTTGATTTCCTGCGAAAACTGGTTACGGTAGTTATCGACCAACCATACGCCCAGCACATTGAAGTTGTAGATCATCCACCCGCCTGGCGCGTCCGGATTTTTCTCCAAACGGTAGTCCAAAGGAATGGGTTCGTTGCCGCCACGAATTTCAGAGCGCACCACCACCTCGTTGTCTTCTGCGCCGCCCTTGAAACCTTTGACAACAATGGTGTGGCTTTGTTTGGCTTGAGACAAAGCACCAGCATAGCTGCGCACCAACAACATCTTGAATTCTTCTTGCAAGCGCATTTGTTGCTCGGGTGTGGCTTTGCGCCAAGCGGGGCCGACCGCGGAAGCGGTCATGCGCTGAAAATTGACATTGGGAAGCACCTTAATATCAACCAAATTGGCCAGTTTTTGAATATCCCCGGATTTGACTGCAGGGTCTTTGCGAACCACCTCCATCAACTCATTGGACAACTGCTGCATAAAAGCGTCAGGGGCTTGTGGGTTGGCATGTGCTGGCAAACCTAAAGCCCAAACCACCACCAACAGCCCAGAAGGTATGACCCTGTCAAGCCAAGTAAAAAGAGCCGATATCCTTAACTGAAACATGTCTACACCCTGTAATTCTTAAAAACATAACGAGCATTATTGGTTATTTGGGCTGCTTTTGTTACCAAGATCATTGTTTTTTTCTTCTAACTCGTCCACATCCGAGGGGGGGCCACGGCGCACCTCTGATCTGCGTTTTTGCAGAAAGGCGTCTCGCACAAAGCTGTATTTGTCCAAAGCCACCTCGTTCAAACGCTCGTCCATGCCCAAAAACTGAGCTCTCTTGTCTACCAAACGCAAGGCAATGCCTTGGTTTCGCGAAGCCACAGGGTTGATTTGTGACCAAGGGTCGCCGTGCCGGTCTACCAGCAACGCGGCAGTGTCACGAGCGGTGGACGGCCCCATCAAGGGCAAGACAACATAGGGGCCCGAAGGCATGCCCCAGTAACCCAAGGTTTGGCCGAAGTCAGCGGTATGTCTTTGCAAGCCTATATGAGTGCCTACGTCGATCAAGCCATACAAACCTAAGGTGGAGTTGACCACCACCCGGGCACCAGTTTCAACGGTTTCTTTAGGCTTGAGTTGCAAACCATTGTTCACCACCGACCACATATCGCGCAAATTGCCAAAGAAGTTTTTGACGGTTGTTTGCAGCAAATCGGGCGTGTAGTCTTGGTAAGACTTGGCAACTGGTTTTAAAACTGCTTGGTCTACGCTTTCATTGAAAGCATCAATCTTGTGGTTGGTTGCCTCAAAGGGGTCCAAGGGGTTGCTGCCAGAAGTGCTGGCACAACCGACCAAAGCCAGCAACAAAGTTGCTAGCCAAAGGCTCAAGCGTGAAGGCAGGCTCGTCATGCTTATTTGCTTTCAGGAGCAGCAGGTTCGGCCGCCTTGTTGTAGAGGAAACGGCTGATGAGGTTCTCCAACACCACCGCCGACTGTGTATCTTGGACTTTATCGCCTTCGGCCAGCACTTTTTCTTCAGCACCCGCCTCGATGCCAATGTACTGTTCGCCGAGTAATCCGCTGGTGAGAATTTTCAAGGAACTGTCTTTGGGGAACTGGTGCTGGGTTTCGATTGCCATGACCACCCGCGCTTGGTAGCTTTTGCCATCAAACACAATCTCTTTGACACGCCCGACCACCACGCCTGCGCTTTTGACAGCCGCTTGTTTCTTCAAGCCACCGATGTTGTCGAACATGGCGGAGACGGTGTAGGTTTTTTGGAAATTCAGACTGAGCAAATTGGCCGACTGCAATGCCAGAAACAGCATCGCCGCAGTGCCAATCACGACCAGCAGACCTACCCATATATCGTTGTTCGAGCGTTGCATTCTGACAGCCCCTTCAAATTGAAAACATCAAAGCCGTAAGGACAAAGTCTAAGGCCAAGACACTCAAAGACGCCATCACCACGGTACGGGTGGTGGCACGTGCCACGCCCTCGGGTGTGGGTTGCGCCTCAAAGCCTTGGCGCAAAGCGACAAAGCTCACCGTGATACCAAACACCAAGCTTTTGATCACCCCATTGCCCACATCTTGCCAAACATCGACGCCGCTTTGCATTTGCCCCCAAAACGAGCCGCTGTCCACACCAATCATCAAGACGCCCACCACCCAACCGCCCAAAATACCCACGGCGCTGAAAACCGCCGCCAAGATGGGCATGACCAACACACCACCCCAAAAGCGTGGCGCCAAAATGCGCCGAACGGGATCGATGGCCATCATTTCCATGGCACTGAGTTGCTCGCCAGCTTTCATCAAACCAATCTCCGCGGTCAGGGAAGTGCCTGCCCTGCCCGCAAACAACAAGGCGCTGACCACGGGACCCAACTCTCGCACCAAGCTGAGCGCTACCAACAAACCCAAAGCCGAGGCCGAGCCATAGCGCTGCAAGGTGTAATAGCCCTGCAAACCCAGCACAAAGCCTACAAATAAACCTGATACCGAAATGATGGCCAAGGAGTAATTGCCTAAAAAATGCATTTGGTCACGCACTAAACCAAAGCGTCGCACACAAGCAGGCGCAAAGGAAAGCAACTGCACAAACAAACGCGCAGCGTGGCCAATATCAGCCAGCCAACTGCGGGTAACCCAACCGATGTGGGCCAAGCCTTTGAAGATCATGGCCGCCGCCCCCCAGAAGCTTGCACACCAAAGTCTTGATCCGCTGATGGTGCAGGGTAATGAAAGCGCACAGGACCATCAGGTGCGGCGCTGACAAACTGGTGCACCAAGGGGTCACGGCTTTGGCGCACCTCGTCGGGAGTGCCTTGCGCGGCGATGCGACCATTGGCCAGCACAATCACCTGATCGGCAATGGCAAAGGTTTCGTCCAAATCGTGAGAAACCACGATGCTGGTCAAACCCAGTGCGTCGTTCAACTGGCGAATCAACCGGGCCGCCGTGCCTAAAGAGATGGGGTCCAGGCCCGCAAAAGGCTCGTCGTACATCACCAATTCAGGGTCCAAAGCAATGGCGCGTGCCAGCGCCACACGCCGCGCCATGCCACCCGATATTTCGCTGGGCAACAAATCACGCGCGCCACGCAAACCGACGGCCTCTAGTTTCATCAACACAATGTCGCGCACCATGGCTTCAGGCAAATCTGTGTGTTCACGCAACGGAAAGGCCACGTTGTCAAACACGCTGATGTCGGTGAACAAAGCACCAAACTGAAACAACATGCCCATGCGCCGGCGTGCGGCATAGAGTTGCTCGTGGGAGAGTTGGGATACCTCTTGACCGTCAAACAACAAACTGCCCGACTGGGCCTTGTACTGCCCGCCAATCAAGCGCAAAACCGTGGTTTTACCGCCCCCCGAGGCCCCCATGAGCGCGGTGATTTTGCCGCGCGGCACCTCCAAAGTGACGCCTTCCAAAATGGGGCGATCACCGTAACCGAAGTGCAGGTCGCGCAAAACGACCAAAGTGGGGGAGAAAGAGGACATGAACCGCTACTTTAACGCGGCAGCGCGCTCTCACCCATCAGGTACTGGTCAATGGTGCGCGCGGCTTGGCGGCCTTCGCGGATGGCCCAGACCACCAGCGACTGGCCGCGGCGCATGTCGCCAGCGGCAAACACCTTGGGCACATTGGTGATGTAGCCACTGCCCTCCTCGGTGTGGGCGCGGGCGTTGCCGCGGGCGTCTTTGTCCACACCAAAGGCTTCGAGCACGCTGGCCACAGGGTTGGTAAAGCCCATGGCCAAGAGCACCATGTCGGCTGGGTAGTCCTTTTCGGTGCCCGCCACTTCGCTGAGCTTGCCGTCTTTCATTTCCACATGCACGGTTTTCAGGCCCGTGAGCTGCCCGTTTTTGCCCATAAAGGCTTTGGTGGAAATGGCGAACTCGCGTTGCAAAACACCTTTTTCAGTGCCCTCTTCATGGCTGGAACTGGTGCGCAACTTCAGCGGCCAATAAGGCCAGACCAGCGGTTTGTCCTCGTGCTCGGGTGGTTGCGGCATGACCTCAAACTGCGTAACGTGGGCAGCGCCATGGCGATTGGAGGTGCCGACGCAGTCAGAACCGGTGTCACCGCCGCCGATGACGATGACGTGTTTACCGTCTGCCCGCAATTGACCTTTGAGCGTGTCACCCGCATTCACCTTGTTTTGCTGGGGCAAAAACTCCATGGCGAAATGCACACCGTCGAGGTCTCGGCCAGGAACGGGCAAGTCGCGCGATTGTTCGGAGCCGCCGGTGAGCAACACCGCATCGAATTCTTTTTTCAGTTGTTCGGCGCTGATGGTGTTCTTGGCCCAATTGGTGACCTTGCTGTCTTTGGGCCAGGCACCGACCATCACGCCGGTGTTGAACACCACGCCTTCGGCTTGCATTTGTTCGACACGGCGGTCGATGTGCGACTTTTCCATTTTGAAATCGGGAATGCCGTACCTCAATAAGCCACCGACACGGTCGTTCTTTTCAAACACAGTGACTGCATGACCGACACGCGCGAGTTGTTGGGCAGCGGCCATGCCGGCAGGACCAGAACCTACGACCGCGACTTTCTTGCCTGTTTTTTTCAATGGCGGTAAAGGCTTGACCCAGCCCTCGGCCCAACCGCGATCAATGATGGCGTGTTCAATCGATTTGATACCGACTGCGTCGTCATTGACATTCAACGTACAAGCCGCTTCGCAAGGCGCAGGGCATATGCGACCGGTGAACTCTGGAAAGTTGTTGGTGCTGTGCAAAACGGTTAAGGCGTTGTGCCAGTCATTGTTGAACACCAAATCATTGAAATCGGGAATGATGTTGTTGACTGGACAACCGCTGTTGCAAAACGGAGTCCCGCAATCCATGCAACGCGCACTTTGCGTTTTTGCTTGCTCGGCACTCAAACCGATGACAAATTCTTTGTAATGTTTGAGCCGTTCAGGGACGGGTTTATAGCCCTCTTCGACGCGCTCAAACTCCATGAAGCCGGTGATTTTTCCCATGATATTTCCTGTGATGACGCGTTAAGACTTGACTACTGATTTGACAGCTTTGGCTGCGGCGACAGCTTTGACTTCAGTTGCAGCCGCCATGTCGCCCAAGGCGCGCTTGTATTCATTGGGAAACACTTTGACGAACTTGGAACGCGCTTCGTTCCAGTTGTCCAGCAAGGCGCGCGCACGTTTAGAACCTGTCCAACGGTGATGCTCTTCCAGCAGTTTTTTCAATTGGGCTTCGTCCGTTTGACCACGGTGCCACATGGCTGTCGCCATGCTGTCGGTTTGTTCCTTGTCAGTCAAGACTTTGTCCATGCTGACCATGGCCGTGTTGCAGCGCTGTGCGAACTCGCCATCTTCGTCGTACACATAAGCAATACCGCCGCTCATACCTGCTGCGAAATTGCGGCCAGTGCCGCCGAGTACCGCCACGGTTCCGCCAGTCATGTATTCGCAGCCGTGGTCACCAGTGCCTTCGACCACGGCGGTGGCACCTGACAAACGCACCGCGAACCGTTCACCTGCCACGCCGCTGAAAAAAGCTTCACCGCTGGTCGCGCCGTAAAGCACGGTGTTGCCGACAATGATGTTATGCGTGGATTCGCCGCGGAAATCGATGCTGGGTCGCACCACCACTCGTCCGCCGGACAAACCTTTGCCGGTGTAATCGTTGGCGTCACCGATCAAATACAAGGTGATGCCTTTGGCTAAGAAAGCGCCAAACGATTGACCACCGGTGCCTTCGAGTTGAATGCGCAACGTATCGTCAGGCAGACCTTCGGGGCGTACCTTGGTGAGTGCGCCAGACAGCATGGCGCCGACTGAGCGGTTGACGTTGCGAGCGACTTCCATGAACTGCACTTTTTCGCCTTTGTCGATGGCGGCACGGCTTTTCTCAATCAGCACCTTGTCCAATGCTTTTTCCAGTCCGTGGTCTTGTGTAGCGACATGAAACAGCGGCGTGCCTGGAGTTACTTGCGGCATGGCCAATAACCGACCGAAGTCCAGTCCTTTGGCTTTCCAATGTTCCACGCCTTTTTTCATGTCGAGCAAATCGGCACGGCCAATCATGTCGTCGAACTTGGCTATGCCTAGTTGCGCCATGATGTGGCGTACTTCTTCGGCGATAAAGAAAAAGTAATTGACCACGTGTTCGGGCTTGCCAGAGAATTTTTTGCGCAGCACCGGGTCTTGGGTGGCGACACCGACCGGACAAGTATTGAGATGACATTTGCGCATCATGATGCAACCCTCGACCACCAGCGGCGCGGTAGCAAAACCGAATTCATCCGCGCCGAGCAATGCGCCGATGGCGACATCACGGCCTGTCTTCATTTGTCCGTCGGTTTGTACACGTATGCGACCACGCAAACCATTTAAGACCAAGGTTTGCTGGGTTTCGGCCAAGCCGATTTCCCACGGACTGCCCGCATGCTTGATGGACGACCAAGGCGAAGCGCCGGTTCCGCCATCGTGACCAGCGATGACGACGTGGTCGGCTTTGCACTTAGCCACACCTGCGGCAATTGTGCCAACGCCAACTTCTGACACCAATTTGACGCTGACGTCAGCATGCGGCGCCACGTTTTTCAAATCGTGAATGAGTTGCGCCAAGTCTTCGATGGAATAAATGTCATGGTGGGGCGGTGGAGAAATCAAACCCACGCCTGGCACGGAATAGCGCAAGAAGCCGATGTACTCTGACACCTTGCCGCCGGGGAGTTGACCACCCTCACCCGGCTTGGCGCCTTGCGCCATTTTGATTTGAATCTGATCAGCGCTACTGAGGTACTCCGCAGTCACACCAAAACGTCCGGATGCCACTTGCTTGATTTTGGAGCGCAGTGAATCGCCAGCCAGCAACGGCAGGTCGACCTCAACTTGTTTGTCGCCGATCACGCTTTTCAAGGTCTCGCCTTTTTGAATCGGTATGCCTTTGAGTTCGTTGCGGTAACGCGCCGGGTCTTCACCGCCTTCGCCAGTATTGCTTTTGCCGCCGATGCGGTTCATGGCGACAGCCAATGTGGCGTGCGCTTCGGTACTGATAGAACCCAAGGACATGGCGCCGGTGGCAAAGCGTTTGACGATCTCAGTGGCAGATTCCACTTGATCCAACGGGATAGCCTTGGCGGGATCAATTTTGAATTCGAACAAACCACGCAATGTCATGTGGCGACGGCTTTGGTCGTTGATGATTTGCGCGTATTCCTTGTACGTGGTCCAGTTGTTGGCACGTGCACTGTGCTGCAATTTGGCGATGGCGTCTGGTGTCCACATATGGTCTTCGCCACGGGTACGCCAAGCATATTCACCGCCAGCGTCCAACATCGTAGCCAACACAGGGTCTTGGCTGAACGCACTGGCATGCATGCGGATCGCTTCTTCGGCAATTTCAAAAATACCTATGCCTTGCACACGACTGGGTGTGCCGGTGAAATATTTGTCGATGGTCTCGCTATTGATACCAATCGCTTCAAATAATTGCGCACCGCAATAAGACATGTAAGTGGACACGCCCATTTTGGACATGATTTTGGACAAGCCTTTGCCGATGGCTTTGACATAGTTGTAAATGGCTTTATCGGCTGACAACTCGCCTGGCAACTGATCGTGCATGGCTGCCAGCGATTCCATTGCCAGATAAGGATGAACGGCTTCAGCACCGTAACCAGCCAGCACAGCAAAGTGATGTACCTCTCTTGCGCTTCCGGTTTCAACCACCAAGCCAGCGCTGGTGCGCAATCCTTCTTTCACCAGATGTTGGTGTATGGCAGACAATGCGAGCAAGGCTGGGATGGCCACTTGCGTGGCTGATAACGCACGGTCGCTGATGATGAGAATATTGTGGCCGCTTTTGATCTGATCCACGGCTTGTGCGCACAGTGAAGCCAATTTGGCTTCCACACCTTCATGGCCCCAAGCCAAGGGATAAGTGATGTCCAAGGTGGCGCTTTTGAACTTGCCATGGGTCATGCTCTCGATATGGCGCAGTTTGGCCATGTCCTGAAAGTCCAGCACCGGTTGGCTGACCTCCAAGCGCATCGGAGGGTTGACCTGATTGATGTCAAGCAGGTTTGGTTTAGGCCCGACAAACGACACCAGCGACATCACAATGGCTTCCCGAATAGGGTCGATAGGCGGGTTGGTTACTTGCGCGAACAACTGTTTGAAGTAGTTGTACAGCGATTTATTTTTGTTTGATAAAACAGCGAGTGGGCTGTCGTTACCCATAGAACCCAAGGCTTCTTCGCCATTGGCGGCCATGGGAGCCATCAGGAATTTGAAATCCTCTTGGCTAAAGCCAAAGGCTTGCTGGCGGTCCAGCAATGACAAACTGGTCTGCTCGGGCGAGCCCACCGGATGCTCTTGCACATCATCCAAACGGATGCGCAGATTTTCAATCCATTGTTTGTAGGGCTTGCTGTTGGCCAGACCAGACTTCAATTCTTCATCGTTGATCATTCGACCTTGTTCCAAGTCGATCAAGAACATTTTGCCGGGTTGCAAACGCCATTTGCGGATGATTTTGCTCTCTGGCACGGGCAACACACCGGACTCGGAACCCATGATCACCAAGTCGTCATCAGTGATGCAATAACGCGATGGACGCAGGCCATTGCGGTCCAAGGTGGCGCCGATTTGTCTGCCGTCTGTGAATACGATGGAGGCAGGGCCGTCCCAAGGTTCCATCATGGCGGCGTGGTATTCATAGAACGCGCGGCGACGCGAATCCATGGTGCTGTGGTTTTCCCAAGGCTCAGGAATCATCATCATCATGGCCTGGCTGATCGGGTAGCCGGCCATGGTCAGTAACTCGAGGCAATTGTCAAACGTGGCGGTGTCTGATTGATCGGCAAAACTGATGGGATAGAGCTTTTGCAAATCTGCGCCCAACACGGCAGAGGACATGACGCCCTCGCGTGCTTTCATCCAGTTGTAATTGCCTTTGACAGTGTTGATCTCACCGTTATGCGCTACATAGCGGTATGGGTGGGCCAACGGCCACTCAGGAAATGTGTTGGTGGAGAAACGCTGGTGGACCAGACCCAAAGCAGATACACAGCGCGGGTCTTTCAAATCATTGAAATAAGTACCTACTTGGTCTGCCAGCAACAAGCCTTTGTAAATGACCGTGCGGCTGGACATGCTGGGGACGTAATATTCTTTGCCGTGCTTTAGGTTGAGGTGCGAAATAGCTGCGCTGGCGGTTTTGCGAATCACATACAGCTTGCGCTCGAGCGCGTCTTGCACGATGACATCGTTGCCGCGACCGATGAACACTTGGCGGATCAACGGTTCTTTGGCACGCACGGTGGGTGACATGGGCATGTCTTGGTTGACGGGCACATCGCGCCAGCCAAGCAACACCTGACCTTGGGCACGGATGGCCCGCTCTAATTCTTGCTCACAGGCCAAACGTGAGGCGTTTTCTTTGGGTAAGAACACCATGCCGACACCGTATTCACCGAACATCGGCAAGTTAACGCCTTGTTTGGCCATGTCCTCGCGGTAGAGCGCGTCCGGCAACTGAATCAAAATACCGGCACCGTCGCCCATCAATTTATCGGCACCTACTGCGCCACGGTGGTCTAGGTTTTCCAAAATCTTCAAAGCCTGAGAAACAATCTCATGGCTTTTGTGCCCTTTGATATGAGCGACAAAACCTACACCGCAAGCGTCATGCTCTTGGTTAGACTGGTACAAACCCTCGGTAAACGCGTGCTGCATTTCGCCATCCTCTGTGTATATCTTGGAAGAAGCGTAAGCATAGTCCAGCAAATGCTCGATTCCAAACAATTTAATTGGGGTCAGATACCAATTAATTCTCTAGTTATTTAATCGGGAATTAAATTAGGGACAGATTAAGCAGAGCCACTTTCCCCCATGGGTCTACCCGCTTTGGCCTTGTGTATTCGCCTCTTGGTCAAGGGTTGCAGGCTTTGAATGAACACATCTTCGCCCAAAGCCCAGCCGCCCATCACTGAAGATGTGAGTGCTTGCTTATTTT
>Ga0114968_10003309_pt1 | contig 12130 bp, 1 predicted proteins | sample M_130807_EF_Meta_FD_87020 | JGI IMG/M metagenome (GOLD analysis project Ga0114968, IMG submission 87020) | Freshwater microbial communities from Lake Montjoie, Canada to study carbon cycling - M_130807_EF_MetaG | ecosystem: Environmental > Aquatic > Freshwater > Lake | place: Lake Montjoie... | reverse complement strand
CTTGAGTTGAGTCGCCGTGCCCAGATGCAGACTGAATTGTCTGCTGCCGGTGCTCAAAGCGCGGCAAATATGCCGACCGTTACCGATGCTGCTGTGCAGCAACTTACTGGTCAGCCACAACAACCTCCAGCGCCGATGCCTCAAGGCGCTCCACAACCCGCACCTCAACCACAACAAGCTGCACCGCAGCCACAGCCACAGCCACAGCCACAGCAACCGCCACCTCCGACTGATGCGCAAGTGCAGCAAGGGCCAATGCAGCAGACGCCGCAAGGTGGGTTGCCAACTGTAAAGAAAGCAGTGGGTGGGTTCATTATTGACAGCCCTGACGACTTGCACAACCTGCTCAGCGGTAAACGCGACCTCCTCAAAACAGAGGGTTACGCTGGCGGCGGGATCATTGCGTTTAACGGCGAAAGAAGAAGTAATGTGCCGTCGGTTTTGGGCATAGGTAGCGACGAATACAACGAGATCGACCCAAGGGATATGCCAAAAAATATTCCTACAAGGACAGCCGCAGAAGAGGAAGAAAAAAAGCTGCGTTGGAGCTGGCCTTGGGAATCTGAAGCAGATGAGGCTGTTCGGCGTAAAAAATTAGCGGAAGTTTCTGCGCGAGTAGAAGCAGAAAAGAAAGCTGCTAAAGGCGAAAAACAAATCCCAATAGAAGATTCGGCTGCAACACCGCCACCACCTCCCGGCATCGCACCGCCATCGCAAACGGCGTTAACGGAAGGGTTGCGTAAGCTACTTGCAACGCCAACAGGCGGCGGGATCAAGTCAAACTTTAAAGTACCGGATCTTAAAGTACCGGACCTGCCAGACCGGTCGGTAGCGAATGCAAATATTGAAAGTCTTGCTAATGAGACTGCTCAAGAAACAAACGCACGACGGGCGTACGAAAATTTTGCTGCGGATCAGGCGAGACGTAAATCGCCGTTCATGACAGACGCAGAAAGAGCGGCTGCGGAAGATGTTCAGTTTAAAAAACGGCAGGAAATTTATGACCCGGTAAATGCGGAAACGCAGAAAGTTCTCGATGAACGCAAAACCGCGCTAGAAGCACGGCGTGGTCGGCGTCTGTCTGAAGCTGGGTTGCAACTCGGTCTGGGTATGCTCGGCGGTCGTGGAAACCTAGCCAGCATCATCAGCAACGCAGGTAAAGAAGCTGTCGGTACGTACCAGAAAGGTCAGGAGCTTGACGACGCGCAAAATGAACGTATTCAGGATATGCACCTGAAACAGCAGCAAGCGCTGGCTGCTCAGAAAGCTGGGAACATGGACCTTGCGTACCAACGTACCCGTGAAGCTCAAGCCGATAAACTGGCTATTGATAATTTTGAAGTTGCCAAGCAAAAAGATATTCTTGCGGCGCAGCAAAAAGCTGCTGAAGTCGCTGGGAATGTTCGTGGTCGCCAGATGACTGCGGCGGTGCATCTCGATAATGTTCAGAATGCTCTCGACAAAGCCAAGCTGGGCTTTGATATGACTGCTCAATTGGCTGAAGCTAAGTTTAATATGCAGCTTGAATTGCATAGGTTGCAATCGGCTAACGCCGATCTTGGTCGTCAGATGCAGTTAATGTCGTTCCTTCATAAAGTTGAAGAGAGCCAACGTAAAGCCGCGTTGGGGCAGATACCGGAGTTAGGAGCACGGGTCCAAGCTGAAAAGCTAATAGACTCAAGGTATGCAGACAACTCTACAGCGTTAAATTCTGGTATTGCTAGTCTGAAAGGGGGTGACCGGTTGTTGGCTGACTACCAACGTGACCCTGCCAGAATGAAAACCGAGTACGACAGAGCGGCGCAGATTGTGCGCGATAACGCACTAAGAAAATTAATTTCTGAAACCCGGACACCCGGTGCCCCTATGAGTGTGGGTGAAGCTGAAGCAGCAGTGAGATAAATATGCCAGTCATCAACGTACCCAACCTTGGGCCGGTTAATTTTCCGGACACGATGTCGCAAGATGAAATTAAGGCAAAATTTACAGATCTTGCACAACGCGCTGCTTCCAAGTTTGAGTACAAGCCAGACTACCGGGAACTAGGTCTTGGTCAGCTAATCAAGGGCGGCTTTAACCGCTCGATGTCCGCGATTGGTAGTGGTATCACCGATATTGTCCCTGCGATGGTCGGTTCGGCTCTGGGGTACGAGGATTACGCTAAAGAGCAGATGGGCGAGGCGGCTGCAAAACGGCAACGCGCTGAGCTTGAGAACCCAACGGGGTTCCGGTCGTACAAAGAAATTCGCGGCCCGGGTGATTTTGTTGGTTACGCAGCCGAGACTCTTGGCGAACTTGGTCCCGATATTGGAGCCATGTTGGTTCCCGGTGGGGTCGGCAGTGCAATCGGTAGACGTGTTGCTATGCGCGGTGCAGCCGAAGCGGCTGGCGTTCGCGCCGCTGAATCAGTCGCGGCTAAAAATCTTGCAGGCGAGGCGGCTGAAGCCTACTCAAAACGTCTTACGGATGCTGCGGTTAACCAAGCTGGGCGTGCTGGTGCTGAGACTGGCTTAAATTTAGGTATGTATGGTGGGGCGTACGGGCTTAATACGCCTGAGACGTTCCAAGGGATCTACGAAAAGACGGGCGAGTTTCACCCCGGGACCGCCGCAGTCTTCGGCGCTGCAATATCGGCGCTTGATACTGTACTACCAAACTACTTGCTAAAACAACTTAGCCCTGCGGCTAAGGGCAAGCTGGCGTCTGAGCTTATCAATCGGTCAAGCATTGTTGAACCGACTATCAAGATGGGTATCGCTAAGAGCGCCAGTAAAGCTGCGCTCGGTGAAGGCGGTACGGAGGTTCTGCAAGAGGGTCTGAGCATCCTCGCTGAAAAAACTGCTGGTGCTGCTGGTGAGTTGTTTTCGACCGATAACGTCGACCGGCTAATTAATGCTGGCCTGAAGGGTGCAATCGGCGGCGGTGTACTCGGCGTTCCCGGTGGTGTTAGAGAGGCATATGCCGAACGTGATGCTGCGCGTGAAGAGATCGCGCGGCGCGAGGGTTTGCCTCCTGAAACACCACCACCGCCCCCTGCCGCGCCGGTTGATTATGACCGCCCTGCGGTTACGCGCCGCCCAGATTATGTCGCTCGGCCCGGGTTGCGTGAGACCCCGTTGCCAGATGTTGACCCTAATCAGCTTGATATGTTCCCGGGCGAGAAAGCTCGGTTCAGTCTTGATGAGGTGCGTGCGGCACGTATCCCTGAGCCGGGGTCAAGCCACGTCGAGAACCTTGAGGTTGCCAAACTTAAACTTGGACGTGGTGACGAGCTAACCAACGGCGAGATTCAGCTTCTACTTGACAATAAACTTGTTACACCGACTGAAGCTAAAAACCTTCGTAGGGCCGAAGAAGAGGCTGCACCTCCTGAAGTGTTGCCGGGACAGCAGACGTTGCCGGGAATGTCGGTTCCCGAGTTGGCGTTCAGAGATGCGGCATATGCCGACACAATCACACAACCAGAACTGCCGCTCGGTAAACCGGTTCAAGATCCTGTAAGAGAAATACCGTTTGGCAGTAATGTACAGTATTCGATTGATCGTAACTGGTCGCCAGATGGTTCGGTTTCACCGCAACAAGAGCAACCGGCCCCACCACCTGTACCAGAACCCGGAGAGCAACCTGAGCTTGACCTTATGGGTGGGCGCACGGGTGAGCAACTAAAATTCTGGAATGCAATCGACAAAGCCGAACGCGGCAGGGGTATACCGCTACCATTTCCGGGGATGCCGATCAGGGGCGAGGACTTGCGACGGAGGCTTGAAGGCCGACCTGAACCCAAGCCTGATGAACGCGCTAACGTAATTAGTCCTGAAGTTCTTGCTGCGCTTGGCGTTACTCCGCAGATGCCAGCCCATAAGCGCACGGTTGGTAAGAGTTTAGATGATCCGCAAGAACGTGAGCAGGTTGCCAGCGCATTCCGTGGGTTGGCTAAAAATAAACAAGTACCGCAAGAAACCCGGGACAAGCTCACGGCTATCCTGAAAAGCCCGCTGTTCGCTACTCAACCGGAGCTTAACTTTGAAGCACCCCCAGCAACCCCAACCCCCTCGGTACCTGTCACTCCACCAAGTGGAACAGGCCCTAGCGTACCTAGCGAACCCGGACCGGTCGTTCCCCCCGGAGGGGCTGCAACACCTCCAGCTACCGGAGTGGAAACAACTGAACCACCTGCTACATCAACTGGAGTGGGAGCGACAGAACAACCCGGTACAGTAGAAGCGCCGGAACAACCGGCACCGATGGATCTCGGCACTGCACTGCGCGGCAAACCACGATCAGAAGCGGAAACAAAGCAAGCGCAAGAAGATCTTAGCAAGTCATTAGAAGAAACTGGCGAAGGTACTTTTCGTGCTGCTCCGGGTGTAGACATGACCCGTATGGCGAACCTGTTAGGTCCGCAGTTGTACGGCAACATGTCGAAAATTTCTTCGGTCACCGTCAAGGAGATGTTCCAAAACGCGTTCGACGCGATCAAAGATGCTTTGGTGAAAGGCGGTTTGACCGAAGGAATAATCAATGTAGATACTGACGAGAACAAGCGCACAATTAGAATAACTGATAACGGTATGGGTATGACGCCCGAAATTATTAGCAAGGCGTTCTTGACGATTGCCGGTACGCATAAAGAATCTGGACGGGGTTCCGGCGGGTTCGGCGTTGCGAAGATGCTATTCCTATTTGGGAATAAAAACCTAAAATTGGAAACGACGCGTGACGGGCTTACCAGTACTCTAGAAACAACCGGCCCGGAACTGTTGGCTGCATTCTCAGACCCAAGTAAAGCACCAAATGTCACAACTGTAAGAACTAATAAACCGTCCGGTACATCAATAACCGTTAAGATTCCCGACACGTATTTAGACGAAGAAAACCAACCTCAACATATTTCATTCGGTTCTGAATATACATTCAAACCAATACTTATCAAAAGCCCGCTATTAGAAAATATCGAAGTTAACTATAATGGCGAAGTGTTACCAATTGGTAAAAACTTTCCAGCAAAAGATTTTACTGTACTTACAAACGTAAAGTTTCCGTGGGGTAACGCACGCATTCTAGTCAGAGAAGGCAGAGATTCTAATTACGGTGGAAGCAATTTAATTGTTTTATCGCAAGGGCTTTATCAGTTTGGGCATACACTAAAAGACGGCCCCGGCTACGACGCAAACACGTTACCCTTTACGTTTTTTGTAAACATAGAACCTACCGTAGCGGCTGAGAACGCTAACTACCCGTTTGCTCTTAACCGGCAAGATTTTTCTCCGGCACAAAAACCGGGCGTCGAAAAAATATTCAAGTACCTACAGGCTCTGTACACAAACAAAACTACGGCTGAATCCGCGCAGAGTTTCGGAAAGCTAGAACTACTATCATCGTCCAGAAATCCAACTTCGACCGAAATTGATCTGGCTGTACCACCAGCGCAAAAGGGCACCATCCTTGAAATTGACAAAAATGATATCGTCGAAGTTAAAGATGGGGTGATGTACGTCAATAATAGACAAGTCCCAGAACTTACGCCGCAAGCTCTTGAGGCGATGCGCAGTGATCCGTCGCAATTTAAAGTCGACCAAAGTCTGATCGACCCCAATAAGATTCTTGTGCACGACAACGTAACTGTCCGTGAAGATTACGATGATCCAGACTCTGCGCAACTTCCGTTTTTAGAAAAAGCCCGTGACGATCTAGGCGCAGCCAAAGTAAATAAGTTTATTGTCGAAATCGGCAATATCTTTAAATTCCTCCGTAACGAAGCGCATGGAGCAGGTCTAGTCGATTATGGAGGCGATAACAAATACGAAGGTATTCTTGACGTTCCGGTTGGGGTAAGTTTTGACCCGGGATATTACGGCGTGAGTATTAAGTTGCCGTTCTTGGGTATGATGGTTAACCCGACAACATTTAGATATGTTACCTCATACACTAATATCGGTTCAGCAGATGTTCGTAGAGGCGCTGCTGTTAGAATGATCAGTACGATGGTGCATGAGATTGCGCACCATAAAGAGCGGAATCATAGCGAAGGCGGGTTCATCCCGGCGTTGCAAGAATTACTTGTGCAACTCTCTACGTCAGGGTCAACGCAAGAAGCCGTCGAAGACCTGATAAAAGTTTTTAGTAACTACCAAGATGTCCTCGAATATTTCATAAAGGCTGGCGATGGAAATCTCACGAATCGTGGAATCAAGTTGGAAGGTGCTACCGAATCCACGGTGGCCGGAGGCGCAAGCGTTCCTCGACGGGCTGCTGGGGTCGGCACTTCAGGAGGGGATGGAAAAGTCAGCCCCGGAGTACGTCAAGCAACTCAAACTGGCGGTAGAACTAGCGCCCCAAGCCCGAAGCCCGCAGCAGCACCTGCAACTCCTCAACCGAGCGCTATCGCAGCGGCGGTCAGAGGAACCGGCGAAGTCAACGCAAACGTCGCCAACGCAGCGGTCGACCCCAAAGGCAAGTCGGCAGTAGAGCTTCTAAATTCGTTTACACAAGCACTGACTAAGCTGCCGTTTATTACGCAGCAGCGTGCTGATGCAATCAATCAATTCTTACGCAACACCGTAGATACATCAGGCCGTGCGTTCCTGCTGATGTCGATGCCGCTAAACGCGTTGACCGAGGTGGCCGAACGCTACCTTCCCGGTGCAAAACAAATTGCCATGCTTGACCGACTTAAGTCAGGCGATGAGTACGCTCGCAATAAGATGATTGAGCCTGTGGTGCTTGCAGCGGAAAAGTGGGCTGCGAAGTTTCCTAAGCTGGTCGATGCGTTTAACCGAACCGTATACCGCAGCACGATTGCCGGGGTCGACCCAAGCAAACCGGAATCGACTTATTACGATAAGCCCGGACTGCCAAAGCTGGACAAGGACGGCAACGATCTGGCTCAAGCGTGGAGAGATCTCCAAGACGATTACAAGGCAATCGGCCCGGGCGGTCAGAAGCTCTACGCCATGATGCGCGACACGTACGCGTCCATGTATGAGGAGATCAAAAAGGCGATTGTCGAAAAGATCTCATCAACAACCGACAATGCTGACCTTGCTAAAAAGATTAGTGGCGAGGTACTTGCAAAGCTGGCGGCTAAGGGCGGTCTCGATCCGTACTTCCCGCTGACCCGTTACGGTAACTTCTGGGTTTCGTATAAAACCAAGGGTGGTCCCAAACTGGGACAAGCAGATTTTTTCATCCGTGCCTTTGAAACGGAAGTTGAGCGTGAGCGGTTCATCAAAGCTCTGGAAGCTACCGATGAGATTGCACCACGGACCAGCGTAGACGAAAACGGTAAGACAATCACAGAACCGCCAATCCAAAGGTTCTCGCAGATCTCTGAGATTAGCTATAAGAACACTCCGGCAAACTCATTTGTAAACGGCGTGCTCAAGGTTATGGAGGTTAACAAAGTTCCGGAAGACGCCAAAGAGCAGATCCTCCGCCTGTTCCTGTCGACCTTGCCAGAAACATCTTTTGCTCAAGCATTTCAAAAACGGGGTAACGTCGCTGGTTTTGAGCACGACGCAATTCGTGCGCTGCGCGAGAAGTCGTTCAGTATGTCCCGGCAGTTGTCGAACATGAAGTACGCGTACAAACTCATCAATGCGCGTGATGACTTGCGTAAGAATGTTAAGGCGATGGGTAAGGGCGAAAGCGCGACAGACAACCGACTCGCTAAAGAATACTTTGATGAGATCGATAAGCGAGTCAAGTTCATCATCAGCCCAGAAACATCAAAGCTGTCGCAACTACTGACTTCTTTCGGCTTCACCTACCTGCTCGGCTTTAACGTATCGTCTGCGGTCATCAACCTGACCCAAGTGCCGCTGATTGTGTTGCCGTATCTCGGCGGCAAGTACGGGTTCTCGGAGACAACCAAAGCACTCGGCAACGCCTATAAGGTGTTTGCAAACACCGGCATCAAAGAGACCGCAATCCTTGAGTTTAAGGATGCGAACGGCAAAAACGTGAAAGTCAAATCTCGGGCAATGCCGTCTATCGAGAACCTTGATATCAATCGCCCCGGCGACACTCCCGAAGCTAAAAAAGAAAGAGAGCTTGCTGCCCACTATAAAGAGCTTATTGAAGAAGGCACGTTGCAGGGGCAACTCAACCGGTCGGCGCTCTATGACATCCTTGACGTTAGTGGTGCAAAGAATCCGTTAGCTGTTGCCAATGCCGCGTCGGGCTGGATGTTTCATCATGCCGAACGTATGAACCGGCAGATCTCGTTAATGGCGGCATACGATCTTGAGTTGAGTAAGACCAAGAATCCCACGGTAGAAGATAAGGTTGCCGCTGCTAAACAAGCTATCTATGTGTCCGAGCTGACCAACGGCGGGACAACTGCAACCTCGGCCCCACGTATTGCGCAAGGCAGTATCGGTCGGGTGCTATTCATGTTTAAGCGGTACGGTGCATCCATGTACTACCTGCTGGCTAAGAACTTTAACGAAGCCATCCGTGCCGGTCAGTATGAGCTTGATGGGTTGAAGGCTGAGCTTGCCAAGACCAAAGATGCCGCTGAGATCACCAAACTCAAAAAGCAAATTGCCGAAGCCGAAGAACTCGCAAAAGTAAACCGGGGTATTGCTCGTCGGCAACTGGGCGCGACTTATGCTTCTGCCGCGCTGTTCTCTGGGTTGCAAGGGCTACCGTTGTTTGGGGTGCTTGCCGTTATCTACAACATGTTTGCTGATGACGACGATGACGACATGGCGACCGCCGTGCGTAAATCGACCGGCGAGCTTGCGTACAAGGGTCTGGTCAACGCTCTGACCAACATGGACGTAGCGTCCCGCGTAAGCCTGACCGGCCTGATTATTCGGGATAACAAACTATCGTCCGGATCGCAGACAGTGGCGGAAGCGTTTGGCGATCTTATGGGCGGTCCAGTGTACGGTATAGCGACCAAAGTCGAACGCGGCGTTAATCAAATCCGTGACGGGCATATCGAACGTGGGGTTGAAAACATACTTCCTTCGGCGCTTAGTAACGTGTTAAAGGGCTTCCGCTACGCCACATCCGGCACGACCACGTTGCGCGGCGATGCTATCACTGGTGATGTCAACCCAGCAAATGCGATTGCTCAGGCGTTCGGCTTTGCACCTGCCAATTACACCCGTCAGTTGGAGATCACTGCGCGTGAGAAGGGTATGGACAAGGCAGCGACTGCTGACCGTACCAAGTTCCTCAATAACATGTATATCGCCAAGCGGTTCAACGACATCGAAGGTGTTGCTGATGCCCGTGCAGATCTTGAGCGGTTGTATGAGAAGCACCCCGGCTTCAAGAAGTTCGGCACGCTAGACGAAACTATTGCGCGGTCGATGCGGCAGCACGCGCTGACTACAGAGCAGATGAAACCGTTTGCCGGTGTGACGATCAGCAAAGCTATGCGTGATGAGATCCTGCAAGACATGCGAGAGTTTGAGTGAAAAAAATCCCGGCGCTGGGCCGGGATTAACCTGATAGGACAGGAAGAGGAGACAGCAATGAGGCTATCGCGATAGAGTCTACACGAATCTATACCATTCTCCAAAATCTCACGCCTAATTTTCCTGTCTCAATGCGTTCCACTGAGAGTAACTTCATGTCATACCTCTCAGCGTAGCGGTTCATCTGCTTAATAAGTTTGTGCATGTTGAGCGCGGGGACAAAGACTGACGACCCAACTTTGAAGTTGGGCCAATCGATGTAGATCAGCAACCCGTCAGGGTTAACCGCCCCGTCACTGCGCACATACCTAGACGGGTATAGCGTTACCGATTGCTGCTGCCGCAATGTTCTGCTCCATTTCCTCGTCCATAAACTGTGAGCAATCCAACACAACACAGTCAGCCGGGGGCAGGTTGAGTCGAGTGCCTCGGCTGATGCGCACCTTCTTCATCTGACCTGACGTAGACCCCGCCCTGAGCTTGTCGTACAGACTCGGGTAATGTATCTGCTGTTTGTTACACCATTCGCGAAACGGCTTGGGCAACAGGTACAAACGCTTTATGTCGTACTCGTACCGCGCGACCAGCGTCATCCTCGGCGTCGAATCTGGAATAATCAGCGCGTCATCCTGATTCGGCGTGCGTGCATCCGACGTGCTCTTGATGCGGAGAATATTGTTGTAGTTCTCCGCAAGATATGCGGTTAATGTCTCTTCAATAGACCCCTCCATACCGAGCAACCGCTCCTTGGCTTTCTGGATTGTCTCGGCCCACCACTTGATGATCGGCGGGATAGAGAACTTAATCAGACCGGCACGCCGTGCGATAATCAGTCCCGTAAACGCCGATGCCGCTTGAGCCGACCAGAACCGGTGCGGCTGTGACAGGTCGCCAATCAGATCTAGCTTTTCCTGCGTTTGCTGAAAGAGCTTCTGCGCCCCGTCTACATCGTTCATGATGTATTGCAGATATGGCACACAAGCGTGACCATAATTGTTGCTCAAGTACCGGTTCAGCGCGTCAGTTTCGGTCTTGGCTTCAAAGACAAACGCCTTCGCCTGATACTCTAATACCCGGGTCGCTTCGGCTTTGGGGATCGCCTTGTACATACTGACACGATCTAGCAGACTGGTGTTGCCGGTCGTGCAGATGTTCAGATGCCACGGGTCACCACGGTAACGCTCCTCGTTACTCTTGCCAGACATTCGGTTGCGCTGATGCCCGCCAGTGGTTTGATATAAGAAGTCACTGGCTTCCTTGGGATGGATGTTGCTCAACTCGTCAATCGGGTGAAAGATGTTTTTGTAAATCTCAGTCCGGTTGAACTTAGAAGCAATCGTATCCCGCTCGTGCGACATGATCTCGTCCGGGTTGCCCCAGATGCTCGCACCCGCCAGAATTGCAGTGGTCTTACCCAAGCCGGGGTCCGGACTATAGATATGAAACACGCACGCATGCTGCGTTGCAAACTGCATCAGGGGCGAGCCAAAACTCAAACCGATCACGAACTGGTGCATCTCCAGCCCGGGGCGGTTATAGAAGTCCATGACGTTATTCCAGCCCTCAATCGTCCCCTTGGTTTGGAACGTGCCAAACATCTTTACTGTGGCGCTTGACGGTGGGTTGTGGTCGACCCGATCTGGACGGATGTCCTTATCCCCAACAATAAATGAATCGTACCGACTGTCGACCCAACCGAACTGCCGGTGCGCTTTTTCTGCTTTCGCATTCGCCTGTAGGTTATTAACCCATGCACTTACGTATGCCATCAACCCCTCCATATCTATAACGGCCAGCCCATGTGGGGCAACGTGCCGTCTGAATTCGTCTTTAGATAACAAAGAAACCAGCGGGACGGTAAATTCCCGCACTCCATCTTGAGGTAAATGCAACCGCATTACGATTGCTTCGCCAGCATCCGGATCGTTCAACCGCTTCAAAACATAAAAGTCGTTGTGATACACAGGGATCTCAAGCGGGTCCCCTTGCTTATCCTTGGTCCGCTTAAATACTCCTCCTGCCTTGCCCCGGAAATACGGCGCAGGGTATTTGGGTATCACGTACGTTTGTTTAGCTACAAAGTTTGCAACCTCGGGAACGTCCAGTACGACGTTATCCTCGTCACTCGCTTCCTGCACCTCACGACCTAAAGCTATAGGGCTTTTAATCGTGTTCCGGTGCGGGCATTTTCCGCAGATGCCGGGACTGTAGTTATCAAACGTAGCGCAGGTATACGGACCTTTGATCAGCGCGGCTTTCGCTTCTGTGGCCTCGAAAGTGTAGCCCGGGTGCGCCTTAGAGATCCTATGGATCGCCTTGTCACCGTCCGTGCAGAACTTCGCGACCGACAGACCCGCTCGCCACATGGGTTCGTCCAGCGTGGACGCCTCCTCGATCACACGCCTGACCTGCTCACACCCGCGCCCTGCTGCCGTTTTCTCCAGAATGTTTTTAAACACGCTGACGTAACTACCGGCAAGGGCCTGACTCACGCCGCTCATCTCTCTCGGCACGAATGACCCGACCGTTAACTTGTTGATCACGGGTGCTGGCACATGTGCTACCAGATCCGCAAACGCAGTAAACGCAACAGGTGCGGCAATCGGGCTGAGCAGCGACACCTCAAGTGCAGGGTCGCTCTTAAAGTTCAACGTCCCCGGCATACGCAATATGCGAGCAGAATCAGCAGTGACTGCCGG